>TARA_B100001121_G_scaffold72414_1_pt1 | contig 18776 bp, 15 predicted proteins | sample TARA_B100001121 | Tara Oceans TARA_B100001121 (sample SAMEA2622817) | marine metagenome | biome: marine biome (ENVO:00000447); feature: surface water layer (ENVO:00002042); material: "saline water (ENVO:00002010), including plankton (ENVO:xxxxxxxx)" | depth 5 m
CCTTTACCCCCTTTTCACTTGAATCCTTACAAAGAAATACCTTTCCTTCGATAGGCGATAGAACTTTATTTCCTTTAATTAAAGGTTTACCATTACTATTTTCAATGTCTTCATTAATAATAAAATCTACCTCATAATTTGAGCCGTAGATTGTTATTATCTCCTTTTTTTTCTTAGTACTGCTTTTCTCCTTTGTGAGACTCACATGTTTTTTAAGATCAATATCACTTCTTAATTTTTTCATTGCATCTCCAGACTTGTAGTCGATGTATTGGTTTTTATGCAACGAAAACTCAAGCAATTCTTCATCATCTTCACCAAACTCCCAGTTTTTAGATTTCATTTCTTTTCTATTTTGATCTAATACATCACTCACAAGATCTTGTGGGTCCCCACTATAAAAATCTTTACCAAGCTTCTTTGATAATTTTATGATTTCATCACCCAAGGATCCGGGTAAATTACCTGATTTGCCTAAAAGCATATCCCATGTATTATCATCAATCAAACTCCACCTTTCCTTTCCTTTAATACTATTTAGAACATTTACAATTGCTACATTTTTAACATATTGGCTATAAGGAGTTACAAGAGGAGGGTAACCCATAATAGGCCATATGTGCTTGACTTCATCTAGTAGCGAGGAAAATAAATTATCAATACTTATCTCTTTCTTATTATTTTTTTGAAGCCATTTATTGATACTAATATGACTCTTTTCTAGATCATTCATCAAACTCCCCATCATTCCACCTGGCAACCCAGATTCAACTAACAAAGAATTCATAAGTCTATTTTTAGGATTTATATATAAGCCTAAAAAATCATCAATAAACTCTTGAGTAAGATTCCTAACTTCCATATAAGATTTTCTATCAAAATCTTTTATAATAAAACCGTCATCTTTTAATATTTCATGAACTGTAAGTAAATCAGCATGCGTTGTCCCCCACGATAGTGGCTCCATAGATACATCAATTATATCTGCACCGTTTCGAGCTACTTCAAGAGAAGAAGCAACAGAAAAACCAGGGCCGGAATGGCCATGGTACTGTACTATAATATCAGGTTTATATTCTTTAATTCCTTTAACAATTTTTCCTAGCGACGAAGGCCTTCCTATTCCGGCCATATCCTTGATAGCTATCTCCTCAGTTCCAAGATTTATAAGTTCTTTAGCTAAATCAATATAATATTTAACTGTATGAATTTTAGAATGTGTTATGCAGAGACAAGACTGAGATATCATTCCGGCTTTTTTTGCATAATCTATAGAAAGCTTTAGATTTCTGACGTCATTTAATCCATCAAATGATCTAGCTATATCAGTACCCTGTTTCTTCTTTACTGAAAACATTAATTTTCTTACGTCTTTAGAAACAGGAGACATACTCAAAGCATTTAGTCCCCTCTCAAGCATTTGGGTTTGAATACCTGACTCATTAAAAGGTTTTGTCCACTTCCTCAAAACATGATTTGGGTTCTCTCCAGCCAACAATTGAATTTGTTCAAACCCACCGCCATTTGTTTCGATTCTATCCCAGCATCCCATATTAATTATAGGCTCAGCAACTTTCACTAATTGGTTTGCATTTGGCATATACTTTCCAGATGACTGCCACATATCTCTATATACTAGACAAAGCTTAATTTCTTTCGGCATTTTAATCTAATTTTCTAAAGCTGACAACTTCAGCATTATCACCTGCAATATCTTTTACTTTCTTATTAATGATATCCACCAATTCACTGTCCTCACTTACTGTTTCTGAATCAAAAAAATATATAATTAGTTTTCCTAACGAATAAACTAAAAATAGTACAAAAAATACTGTTATCATTCCATTGATCAAAAGGTTAAGTAGAATTGATGTATTTGAAATTTCCTCCATTGAGAAAAATATTTTTGAGGTTAGTGTTAGTTAGCAAAAATATGAACTAAATTATTGAAACTTTAAATAATATTAGACAATTTTTATAAATGAATATTACGAAGGTTATATCAGAAAAAGATAGAAAAGACTTCATAGATATAGGCTGCTCAATTTATAAAGATGATAAAAACTGGATACGACCTTTAGATAAAGATATAAATTCTGTCTTTGATAAAAAGACAAACAAGGCTTTTCGAAAGGGGGAAGTTGAAAGATGGATCTTAAAGGATAATTATAAAGTAATTGGGAGGATCGCAGCTTTTTATTCTAAAAAGAATACAAAAGAAAAAAATAAAGTTGGTGGATGTGGATTCTTTGAATGCATCGATAACCAAACCGCCGCAAGAACTTTATTTGATACTGCAAAAAAATGGCTAGAAAAAAAGGGTTATGATTCGATGGATGGACCTATAAATTTTGGTGAAAGAGATAAATGGTGGGGATGCCTGGTAGAAGGTTTTGATATTGATCCAAACTATTTGCAAAATTATGGAAAACCTTACTACAAAAACTTATTTGAAAACTATGGCTTTAAACTCCTATTCAGACAGCTTACATTTTTAAAAAAAGTAAGGACACCATTATCTGATAAAATAAGTGAAAGAGCAGAAAAAGCCTTAAAAGATCCAAATTATAATTTTAAGACATTAGAAAAGAAAAATATTGATAAGTATATTAAAGACTTTACAAAAATATATAATGAAGCTTGGTCAAAATATCCAGGTGTATCAAAACTAGAACTATCTCAAGCTAGACTTCTTTTCTCACAATTAAAACCAATTCTTGATGAAAAAATTCTATGGTTTGCATACTATAATAATGACCCTATAGGATTTTTTATAAGTATCCCTGAAATGAATCAAATTTTCAAACATGTAAATGGTAAATTAGATTTGATAGGAAAAATTAAAACATTCTATCATCTAAAAATAAAAAAGTCATGTAAGAAAATGATAGGCCTTGTATTTGGAATTGTGCCAAAACATCAGGGTAAAGGAGTTGATGGTGCGCTCATAATGGCAAGCCGGGAGACCATCCAGGAAAAACTTGGATATGAAGACCTCGAATTAAACTGGATACCTGACTTTAATAAGAGTATGATCAAGGTAGCAGAGCAGGTACAAGTAAAGCTTGGAAAAGTTCACCATACGTACAGATTTAATTTTGACAGGTCTATCCCTGTGGAGAGGATAATAAAAAAGTAATTAACTATTTAAGGCTTCAGCCCCACCTACAATTTCTAATATCTCTTTAGTTATTGCTGCCTGACGAGTTCTATTATATGTCAATTTTAATTCCTTAAGTAATTCACCAGCATTATCTGTGGCCTGGCTCATAGCTGTCATCCTAGAACCCTGCTCAGATGCGCTTGACTCTAAGACCGATTTAAAAAGTTGTGTTTTTAATGTTTGAGGAATCAAATGTCTTACAATTTTATTTTTTTCTGGTTCAAAAATATAATTGTTAGAACTATTACTTTCACTATCTATTTGAGGCACAGGCAGAAAATCTTCAGATACTGTTTTCTGGACAGCAACATTTTTAAATTCATTATAGATAATTGATACCTTATCAAATTTAGATCCCAGAAAAGAATCAATAAGGTATTCACATATCTCGGAGGAATTATCATATGAAAAGTTATTAAGACCCTCCCAATAATTAAGATTTAATTCAAATTTTGAATTTTTAAAAAAATCATAAGCCTTTTTCCCGATAGGTAGCACAGTTATATTTTTAAAGTTATTTTGGCTACAGAATGTGTTAAATTCCTTAAATAAACTGCTATTAAAACTTCCGCAGAGACCTTTGTCAGAGCTGACAATTACAACCAATGCACTATTAATATTTCTGGTTTTAAATAAATCATTATTTATCGAACTAGATAAATTAGATAAAATTTCATTCAGTTTTTTTGAATAGGGTCTCAACTGTAATACCTTATCCTGAGCTTTTTTTAATTTAGCAGCAGCAACCATTTTCATAGCTTTGGTTAACTGCTGTGTAGATTTTACAGAACCAATTCTATTTTTAACTTCCTTGATACTAGGCATCTATTCTATTTATAATTTTTTGCAATATTCTTACCAGCATCCTCTAATATTTTAAGGCTTGAATCTTTTAAAATTCCATCAGCTAATTCATCTAGAACTTTTTTACATTTTGAATTTACGTACTGTAAAAACTCTTCTTCAAGTTTGGATATTTTATTTAGTTGTACTCCATCAAAAAATCCATTAGATGAACAGTATATGACAGCTACCTGTTCCTCTACTCTTAATGGTGAGTATTGTGCCTGTTTCAAAATCTCCTGATTTATTTGGCCACGATCAATTATTAGCTGAGTAGCAGCATCTAGATCTGATCCGAATTTTGAGAAAGCCTCAAGCTCCCTAAATGCAGCCTGATCTAATTTTAAAGTTCCAGCAATTTTTTTCATAGACTTTATTTGAGCCGAACCACCAACACGTGATACTGATATACCGACGTTAATTGCAGGCCTAATTCCTGAGTTAAAAAGATTTGATTCAAGAAAAATTTGTCCGTCAGTAATAGAAATTACATTAGTAGGTATATAAGCAGATACATCTCCTTCCTGCGTCTCAATTATAGGCAGTGCCGTCAAAGAACCTCCTCCTTTGACCTTACCCTTAAGAGATTCAGGTAAATCATTCATGTCTGAAGCTAGTTTGTCATCATTAATAACTTTTGCAGATCTCTCAAGTAACCTTGAATGTAAATAAAATACGTCACCAGGGTATGCCTCACGTCCAGGAGGTCTTCTTAATAATAAAGATACTTCCCTGTAAGACACTGCCTGCTTTGATAAATCATCAAATATAACTAGAGCTGGTCTACCAGTATCTCGGAAATACTCTCCTATCGCTGCTCCAGCAAATGGAGCAAAAAATTGCATTGGAGCTGGTGCTGATGAAGGTGCAGATACTACAGTTGTATAGGGCAATGCACCATTTTTTTCCAGTGTATTAGTTACCTGGGCTACTGTTGAAGCCTTTTGACCACAAGCTACATAAATACAGTAAACTGGTTCACCCTTATCATAAAATTCTTTTTGATTTAATATAGTGTCAATTGCAACAGCTGTTTTACCTGTTTGTCTGTCACCAATAATCAATTCCCTTTGACCTCTACCAATCGGGATCATAGAATCAATTGCTTTGATACCTGTCTGCAACGGTTCGTTAACTGGCTGACGGTAAACTACCCCTGGAGCCTTCCTCTCAAGAGGCATTGAGAATACCTTACCCTTAATTGGACCTTTACCATCTATTGGATTTCCTAAAGTATCAAGGACTCTACCACAAACTCCATCCCCTACATCAATTGATGCAATTTCACCAGATCTTTTTACAGTATCTCCCTCCTTAATATTACTTGAATCACCCATGAGAACGGCACCAACATTATCCTCCTCAAGATTCAAAACAAGTCCCTTAACTCCTCCGTCAAACTCAAGTAGCTCACCTGCTTTGGCATTTGATAATCCATAGATCCTCGCGACACCATCACCAACCTGGAGAATGGTACCAACTTCTTCTAACTCTGACTCTGATTTAAAATTTGATAATTGATCTCTAATTATAGAAGATACTTCATCTGGTCTGATATTTGACATTATTCTTTTTTTAGTTATTTATTAATTTTTTTCTTAAGTTTTTTAATTTGCTAGAGACAGTACAGTCAATCATTCTATCACCAATCTTTAAATTAAAACCACCAACAATTTCCTCATTGATATTATTTTCTAAAATAATATTTTTGTCAGTAATTTTTTCTGCAAAACTCTTAACAACATCTAATGACTTTTGATCTAAATTGAATGTTGTTGTGATAGAAGATTCTTCAATATTCATATAAGCATTATAGAGCTCATTGAATTTACTAAGAATTGCCTCAATAAGGCTGTCTCTTTTTCTTATAATCAAGTTTAATAATAGGTTCAAGGTATGATTATGGATTTTGCCCGTAAAAATTTTTTTGGTAATACTAATTTTATGCTTTATAGGTATTATAGGACTTAAATACAAACTAGAAATTTCTCGTGACTTTGAAAAAGAATCAATTATTAAATCTATATCTCCCTTAATCTCCTCGGTGATTTTTTCATCAATTGATAGCATCAGTAATGATTTTGCATATCTTTCAGAAGCACGATTATTTCCCATTATTTTGTCTTATTAATTTCCTTAATTAAATCTTCAACATATTTCTTTTGTGAAGATTCACTACTTAAATCCTTCTTTATAATTCTTTCTGCAATATCAATAGATAACTCGGCCAGATTATTTTTTACATCATTCATGGCTTTATTCTTCTCTGCCTCAATAACCTTTTTAGCATCTTCTATGATTTTATCTGCCATATCTTTTGCATTACTTTTTGCATCATCCTTCATCGAGTTTGATAGCTTCTTTGCCTCAGAAAGTATCTTTTCTCTTTCCTTTCTTGCCTCAGTTAACAAATCCTCATTCTTCTTCTGAATATTTATCAGCTCCTCTTCTGCCTTTCTTGCCGAATCAAGAGAATCCTCTATGAATTTTTCTCTCTCCCTCAAGGATTCGGTAATTGGCTTCCAAGCATATTTTGATAATACTAAAAATAGGATAAGAAAAATGACTGCTTGCCAAAATAAAAGGCCAGTACCTGGTGTTAATAGTTCCATTATCTAATAAAAATATTTTTACTGGAATAAAACTAATAATGCAACTAGTGCACCTACTAAAGCAATTACCTCTACTAAAGCAGCAATAATTAACATAGTAGTGAAAATTTTTGGTTGTGCATCAGGCTGTCTTGCGATTGCAGTCATAGCATTTGCTCCAATCAATCCAATACCTATACCTGCTCCAATTGTTGTCAAACCAACACCAATAGCAGCTAAACCAACATCTAGTAATAGAAAACTAAGCATAATATTTAATTTTAAAATTTAACATAATAATTTCTTTAATGCTCTTCTTCAGTTGCCAATCCAATATATACAGAAGAGAACATCGTAAATACGTAGGCCTGAATCCCAGCAACCATTAACTCTACAAGGTTGAGGCCAACAACAAATAAAGCACTGAAAATCCCAACTCCAAAGCTTTGGAAAATAAAAATTAATCCAATGAAGCTCAACAAAACTATATGGCCTGCAGTTATAGCTGCGAAAAGTCTTATCATTAATGATATTGGCTTTGAGAAGAGTCCAATTAACTCTATTGGTAATATTATTACTCTCATGATTAATGGAATACCTGGGGTCCAGAATATATGTTTCCAGTAGTGCTTATTCCCAGAAAAATTTGTAATCAGAAAAGTAAATATTGCAAGCGTCATGGTAACAGCAATGTTCCCAGTTAAGTTTGCTGCAGCAGGCATAAGCCCCAATACATTACCAAAAAAGATAAAGAAAAATAATGTGAGCATATAAGGAAGATATTTTTCGTAGTGAGGACCGATATTGGGTTTAACAATATCATCCCTAACAAATAAAATAATTGGCTCAAAAACAGACTGAATCCCTTTTGGGGCAGAGTTTCTTTTAGAATAACCATTTGCTACAGATATAAAAATTAGAATCATAATTAATGATGTCATAATTAAGAAAGCAACATTTTTTGTAATAGATAAATCAATAAAAGCAAACTCCGGATCTACCGGCTTTAATTTGCCGTGGTAATACTTAACCCCATTGTAACCTCCGTCTAGAGCGTTGTGATCTTCATCAAATAATTTGGAGGATGAAAAAATTTCTAGACCAGAATCAGAGTAAATAATTACGGGAAGTGGAATAGAGACACCATGCATTATTTCATATCTGTAATCATCCAAGACATGATGCATAATCATTTCACCCATATTAAAATCATCCTCATTCTTTTCCGCTGAAAAAAGATCATGATTAATACTAGTAAATAATAGTAAAATGAGCAGTTGAAATGTTCGTTTTGAAAACATCAGTTATTTAATATGTTGCAAATTTAATAATAGAATTGTTATTTCAAATATTATGAATAACAAATACACAATTAAAAAATTTAATGTAAAATTTAGGAGATTATCAACACCAATAAATTGTGCAATTAATATAAAAATTATTGATAGAGATAGTCTCAAGAGAGTTGACATAATACCTTTAATAATTACGAAACTCGAATTAAAATTTTGAACTAATAGTTTAAATAAAAAATCAATCAAAATATTAAATAGAATTATATAAAAAATAAACTCATTAACATATGAAAGATCTTTTATTATATAAGCAACGATTATTAATGAAGAATAAAAAAAAAAATTAAGTCTACTCAGTGCAATCATAATTCACTTCTATAAATCCTATAGAGAGAAAAAACAAACCCGATTATTGGGAACAACAAAGTGAGTAGAGATACCTTATCAAAAAAATACTGATCCATAAAATATCCTACTGAACTAAAGAATATAATAACTATAAAAAATTGAAAACTTAAATTTAGATATTTAATATTGTTACTCTTTTTCATTACCAGAGCTAACTTCTTCCTCAACCTCCAACTCCTTTCCCATAGAGCAAGCTCCATTAAAGTTTGCACCTGATTCAATTATTAGGTTTGCAGTATTTATATCACCATGAATTGAGGCAGTTGATTTAAGTATAAGTAATTCAGAAACATTCACTTTCCCTGTAACTTTTCCAGCTATTTCAGCATTTTCAGCAATAACATTACCATCAACAATAGATGTTTCACCACAGGCTACTTTTGAATCAGAAGATATATCTCCAATTACTTTTCCTTCTAGTCTTATATTACCTGATGTACTTAAGTTGCCTTTTAAAACACTCCCCTCTCCTATGATATTGTTTGATCCATTCGAATTGTCCACGACCTTTTATTTATATTAATAAAGACAAATCTAATTATAATGAGATAAATTCCGAAGGATTTACTGATTTACCATTTAACCATAACTCAAAATGTAAGTGAGGTCCAGATGACAGTTCGCCTGTATCACCAATGATTGATATCACCTCTCCAGTCTTAACTATCTGACCAGGCTCAACAAAAACTTTAGAGTTGTGCTTGTAAACTGATATTAAATTGTTTGGATGGACGATACTTATGACATAACCACTATCTTTTGTCCAGGATGACATGAGAACTGTTCCCTCAAAAACAGATTTAATTGGCTCCTCCTTTTTACAAACAAAGTCTATCCCAAAGTGTTCTTTTGAGGGGTCATATGTCGACAATATAACCCCAGATGATACTGGAGACATCAATAAAATATTTTGTTCGGTATCAGTTGACCTAATTATTTCTGAAAATGATAAGTTACTTTCGAATTCTTGTCGGAAGAATGAATCAATCGCTGAATAATCTCTGGTTAAATCTTGTAGTTCAAGTTTATCATCCTCAGATTGATTTTCTAGAAATTGGTTTTCACCACCTGAAAGGATTATCATGATGTTCTCAATATATTGATCTTTTATTTCCGACTCAATTATCAAAGAATCAATAGAATTTGATAGTTTAATTAACTCTTCATTTGCCTTATTTTCAGCATATCTTGGGTCAAACCACTGACTTAATATTGTCGTGGATAAGTAGAATGATATCATAAAAATTAAAGATAAAAAAATGAATGCGTAGATAAGTAAACTAATATTTGTGAACTCATATAACGAGATATCTTTAAAATCTCTTTTATTTCTAAATATAATTTGAAGTCTATATCTAAACCATTTAATAACTTTGTTTCTCAAGGTATTGTTAAATTAAAATTTATTCAAAAATAAATATTTAATAACTACGTTGTAGCCATTACTCAGATAAAATATGAGAGAACATATATTATTCCTTCTTCTATTGTTTTTTAATCTATCCTGTAATTCGATAATTAACACAGCCTATAATGATACAGCCGCAAAATATAACGCATACTTTCTTTCTGAAGAATCTATTGAAGAAATTGAAGATGAGTTACTGTCATTAAATGATGAAAATTATGACAGCCTAATCAATTTATCGTATGAAATTGATACAAATAGAGTCAGTGGTTTAAATCAAAAGAAAGAGGACATAATAAAAAAACTATCTATCCTTATTCAGAGGCATGAAGGATCTAAATATGTTTACCCTAGCTATGCATTAATCGGGAAAGCGAGGCTATTATCTCAGGAGATAAATCAGGCTATAACAACTTTAAAGTATGTAAATTCAAAATCCCCTGATCAGTTTTCTAAACAAATGTCACTAATTTATTTGATGCGAGCCTATACAGAAAAAGAGGACTTTGGTTCTGCATTGGAAGTTTATAATTTCTTAAAAAAACAAACTATTGATAAGGATCTGGTTCTAGAATATCACCTCTATTCACATTACCTCTTTAGGAAGAGAGAAGACATTGAGGGTGTATTCAATGAACTTTTATCTATAGAAAAATTTGCCAAAAAAAAGAGTTTAATCAACAGGGTTTATTTCGCAATAGGACAAGTCTATTTATTGAAGAAAGAATTTAATCTTGCGCAGAATTATTTCAAGAAATGCCTTTCAAATAATCCTACTTTTGAAATGGAATTCAATGCTAAATTATTTTACGCAAAATCTTTATCTAAAAGTGATCCTGCTACAATAAATAAATTCTACACTAAACTTATTGGAGATAAAAAAAATATTGAAGATCAGGACAGAATTTATTATGAGATTGGACTATATAACTTTGAAAAAGGTGATAATGAAAAAGCAATTATAAATTTTAAACTGTCATCAGAAAAAAATAAAAATAAGACAAAATTACTTTTTTATACTTATTTAAATATAGCCGATATTTTTTATGAGAAAAATTTTGACTATAAATCAGCAAAACTTTATTACGATAGTGCTTTGAATAATATCAATAGAGAGTACCCTGACTATGAAATATTAAAATCAAAAAGCGAGGTGCTAAACGAGTTGGTAGAAAATCTAGATTTAATCAGACTCAATGACAGTTTAATTTATCTCACCACAATTCCAGAAAATGACCTTAATGAAATAATTGAAAATAAAATAAAGACAGACAAAAAAAATAAAAAAATTAAAATTCAGTCTGAAAAAAATCAAAATTATCTTCCTCAGGAGTCAAAAGTTATATTAAATAATAGTGGAGGAGAATGGTACTTTAATAATGTCTCTATTGTAAGCGTAGGTATTAATGATTTCAAGAGAATTTGGGGAAATAGAGATTTAACAGATAACTGGAGATTAGCTTCCAAGATGAGTTTTAATAATGAATTAAGTCAGTCAGGAATTAAACAAGAAGACTCAAATCCTATTGATTTACAAGCTGATAATAATGAAGACTTAAGTTTTGAGGATATGAGATCGTCTTTACCTTTTAACCAAAATGAAAAAGATATTTTACTTTCAGAAATCGAAGAAGCAAGCTATAAAGTAGGAAAGATTTATATCCAGAAACTAGAAGAAATAAGGAAGGGTGTCAATGTTTATACTAAATTGATTGAAAGGTTTAAATCTTCAAAATACCTAGCAGAAATATATTACCAGCTATATTTATTAGAGGAAGATAACCAAAAATATAAGGATATAATCCTAAGTAATTATACTGAGACAGAATATTACAAATTAATAATTAACCCATATTATAAAGTAGATGAGTTTCAAGAATTAAACTTTTTAAAAAGGTCATATAATGAACTATATGATAATTTGATAAAAGGTAACAATAAATATGTTATTTCTAAAGTAGATTCCCTTGGTAAGACTTACGAAAAGAATCCATTTTTTGAAAATTTATTACTATTAAAATCAATAGGTGTTGGAAAAATATCAGGAAACTTTACACTACAATTCGAACTAAAATCTTTTTTAAATTTTTCTAAAAATGAGTCCTCTAGAAACTACGCATCAACACTACTACTCTCGGCAGAAGAAGTTCATAAAAGATTTATTTTTAGTGGTCTTCCTAAATTCTCTACTAATATAGACTCTAGATATTTCTTTATTATCATAGCTGATAAAGCTAATGAGATAGTGTTTACAGTTTTAGATGAGTCAATTCAAAAGTTAGGAATCCCATTTGATATATATAAATTTAACCTTACTGATAACCTTAGTTTTAATGCATTAACTTATAATAATTACAAAGTATTAAAAAAATTAGAAAAGGAATTCAATTTGAATTTAAATAATACAGAATTAAAAGGAAACACTAATTTTGTAGTTGGAGAAAAAAATATGAACTTAATTTTCAAATCTAAAAATTATAATGAGTTTAGAAAGTTTTATAATAAATGAGAAAATCTAAAAGCTTAATAAATAAGATCTGGTTCTCCCTGATTTCAGGAATTATTGTAATTGTAACATTTATTATCTCAATCAATTACAATTTATTTAACTTGTTTGGTGGAATGCCAAGCTTACAGGACTTGGAAAAGCCAGAGTCAGAGTTGTCTTCCGAATTATACTCTAGTGATAACAAACTGCTTGGAAAGTATTTTAGATATAATAGATCACCAGTAAAATTCAATGAACTTTCTGATCAACTTGTGACTACATTATTAGTTACCGAAGACATCAGGTTTTACGACCATTCAGGGATTGATTTAAAAGGTTTGATAAGAGCGAGTTATGGAGTTGGTAAAAATATTTTAACTTTTGGGGCAAGTGGTCTTGAGGGTGGCGGTAGCACAATAACTCAGCAGTTAGCTAAAAATCTATTTAAAATAAGGCGTGAAAAAAAAGGTAAATTAAGTGGTGTGCCTTTCCTTGGACTTGTTATCTCAAAAGTGAAAGAGTGGATAGTAGCAGTCAAATTAGAAGAGTTTTATACTAAAAAAGAAATACTGGCGATGTATTTAAATACTGCTGAATATGGTAGCAACTCTTATGGAATTAAGGTAGCGTCAAAAACTTATTTTAATAAACTCCCATCTGAATTGAATTATAATGAATCTTCTATCATTGTGGGCTTACTGAATAAACCAACAAAATATAACCCCTATTTTAATCCAGAAAATGCAAAAGAGAAAAGAGCAGAAATATTTTATAATTTATTCAAGTATAAAATTATCGATAATGAATATTATGATTCTCTGAAAGTAGTAGACCTTGGTTTGAATTATAAGGTAGAAAATCAAAATGTAGGGCAAGCAACTTATTTCAGAACCGTAGTCAGAAACTATCTGATTAACTGGGCAAGAGAAAATGGATATGATCTTTTTTCAGATGGTTTAAAAATTCACACAACAATTGATAGCAGAATGCAAGAATATGCTGAAGATGCAGTTAGAGACCAGATGAAAAGACTTCAAAAAATATTTAGTGAACATTGGAAAGGAAAAAACCCCTGGATTGATGAAAAAGGATTTGAAATTGAAGATTTTTTGGAAAATACAATAAAGAGAACCAGATACTTCAAATCTCTTTTAAGAGAAAATGATAACGATACCTCATTTGTTTTTCAGAAATTAAATGAAAAGAAAAATATGAAAGTATTTAGCTGGGAGGGGGAGATTGATACTGTGTTCAGTATAATGGATTCTTTAAAATATTATAAGAATTTTTTACAAGCTGGCTTTGTATCTATCGAACCTAAAACAGGTTACATTAGGGCATGGGTAGGAGGAATAAACCACAAATATTTTAAATATGATCATGTAAAACAGGGAAAAAGACAACCCGGATCAACATTCAAACCAATTGTATATGCGGCTGCAATTGACAATGGTTACTCACCGTGTTACCCAGTAGTCGATGCCCCGGTAGTTTTTGAACTCCCAGGTCAGGATCCTCCCTACTGGAGACCGGACAATCACAATAGCAAATGGACAGGAGAGACCATGACCCTGAGAAGAGCAATGGCAAAATCTGTAAATTCAATAACTGCATTCATGACGAAAAAATTATCACCAAATACAGTTGTTGACTATGCCAAGAAGTTGGGAATTCAAAGTAAACTAGATGCAGTGCCAGCAGTTTGTCTAGGGGCTGGTGGAGATGTTTCTTTGTTTGATCTAGTAGGCGCCTACAGCACATTTATAAATAAGGGAATATGGACAGAGCCATTTTTTATATCTAGGATAGAAGATAAATATGGGAATTTGATTCAAGAGTTTATACCAACGAAACAAGAAGCCTTAAGTGAAGAAACAGCATACTTAATGTTGCACATGCTTAAGGGTTCAAAAGAGGAAGAAGGGGGTACGGCAAGGGGACTAAATCCTGAGTTAACAGAAGATAATGATGTAGGGGCAAAAACTGGAACGACACAGAACGCATCTGACGGATGGTTTATTGGTGTTACTCATAACCTTGTATCTGGAGCATGGGTAGGTGGCGACGACAGGAGTATACATTTCAGAGATTGGGTCTTTGGTCAAGGAGCACGTACCGCAATGCCTATCTGGCAACAATATATGCTAAATGTTTATGAAGACATTAATTTAGGTATTGAAAAAGGAAAATTTGATAAGCCTACTAAAATAATTAATGTTGAAATAGATTGCTCAACTTACAATAATGATATAAAATCTGATTCACTAGGTGTTATCCTTGATAAAATAGACGCATCAGATATTTTCTAGGTGATGATAGATATTAGAAAAATTGATCTTCCAAGCTCTCCAGGAGTATATAAATTCATAAATAAAAATTCTGATATCATCTATGTTGGAAAGTCAAAGAGTTTAGAAAAGAGAGTAAAATCTTACTTTCAGAAACAAAGCAATAATAAAATTTCAAAAATGGTAAATGAAATTACTAAAATTGACTTTGTAATTTCGAATTCTGAGCACGACGCATTACTTCTAGAAAATAATCTGATAAAAGAATATAAACCAAAATTTAACATACTACTTAGAGATGATAAGACATACCCATGGGTATGTATAAAGAAGGAAAGATTTCCTAGGGTGTTTCTAACAAGAAAATATATAAATGACGGGTCAGAATATTTTGGTCCATACACAAACGTAAAATCGATAAATTCATTACTTAATGTAATCAATAACATTTATCCAATAAGGGTCAGTAATTACAATTTTTCTCAAAAAAAAATAAATGATAAAAAAAAGAAGATTGGACTTATAATTCACTCTAAAAATGGCCATTCACTGATACTTGGCTTTGAAGAGCTCTCTAATGAAAATAAAAATTTAATGTCTGAGGATACATATATCGAGAACATTAAATATATAAGAGAGATATTAAATGGAAACTTTAAAAATGTGAAAGAACACCTTTTGAAACAGATGAAAAACTTTTCAAAAAATCTTGAATTCGAGAAATCACAAAACATAAAGGAAAAATTAGACCTATTAGATACCTATCAATCAAAGTCCATTATAGTAAATGATAAATATAGTAACCTTGATGTTATAGGAATCATTGAAGATGAAAAATACTATTTTATAAACTATATAAAAATAAATAATGGGATGATTATTGGTTCGGAATCTTTAAAGACAAAGAAAAAACTAATATTTATAGAGAAGGAATTAAGACAAATTATTATGGATCTAAAATTCAAATATAATAGTCTAAATAATACAATAATTTCAAATATAAAATTAGATAATATCTTATCTGGTAATTTAGAATCATATGTACCTAAAGTAGGTGACAAAAAAAAACTTGTAGACATGAGTCTCAAGAATCTTCTTTTTTTTAAGAAAAACCTATATAATGAGAAGAAAGAAAGAAAAACTAAAAAACTATCAGTCTTAATAGACCTAAAGAATAAACTCAATCTAAAAAAAATACCATTTCATATTGAATGTTTTGATATATCTAACATTCAAGGGAAAAATACTGTAGCTTCAATGGTACTATTTAAAGATGGATATCCAAATAAAAAGGAATATAGAAAATATAAGATAAGATCTGTCGATAAACCTGATGATTTTGAGTCGATGAGAGAAGTAGTGTCAAGAAGATACACAAGGGTAATAAGAGAGGGTAATCCCCTGCCAGATTTAATTATTATCGACGGGGGTAAAGGTCAACTTAGTTCCGCCTGCGATATGTTGAAAGAACTTAACATATACAATAAAATAAATATAATAGGGATTGCTAAAAAACTTGAAGAGATTTATTTTCCAAACGATTCAATTCCAGTGCTTCTTGGTAAGAAATCTGAACAATTAAAATTGATTCAAAATATAAGAAATGAAGCCCATAGGTTTGCAATCAATTATCATAAGCAACTTAGAAGTAATACATTTATTCAATCAGAACTAGAAGAAATATATGGGATAGGAGATAAAACAAGAGGTAAACTAATTAGAGCCTTTGGATCTATAGAAAACATTAAGAAAGCAGACAGAAAGGATTTGATTAAACTAGTAGGAAAAGAGAAGACGGAGAAAATAATTAGATACTATTCTAGTATTCCCAAAGGTTAGATTCCCACTCCATAAGATCTTGCTCTACCTTAAAACTTGCCATTATTCCTTCCTTCCTTGATTTCGCATACAATTCCGAAACTCTGATGTCATCAGCATTGGCTATTTTTACTATTATACCTTTAAATAGCCTCAGTAGAAATGCATCTCCTAGATTCTTATGCTGGGCAATATTATTTTCATTATACCAGATAGCATCTTTATTCATAGATTTAAACAAATTAAATAAATCAATAAACCTGAATGATGCTATAGGCTTCTCAAACCCAGCAGGGTTATAAAAACTATCACCTGGCAGATACATTGTAATAGCTTGAATATCAAAATAAATCCTAGAATGAATTCTATCAAAATATAAATCCTCTTTAATCTCAAATATCGAAAACTCTCTCTTAGGAATAAAAATAGGACCAACGGCAATCTCTTCTACCTCCTCGGCAAATGGGTCATCATCTCCAAATCCAGCAAATGGATCGTCCAAATCAAAACCCTCCTCCTCTTCTATATCGTCGTCAGCCTGTTGAATATTCTCAATAAATATTTCCCTTGACATAACATTACTATCATTAACTGAATCGCTATCATACGGAATTAGAACACCCCTTTCTACAGCTTCGATAATTATTTTTGACATTTCCCTATTTCGCGCAAAGAAAGGCTTATTCTGCTTTTCCTTTAGGTCAACCCTCCTCCATAATGTCTTCTTCCACATCAAATAAGATTCGTGTACCTGCCTCAAAGACAATGGATTGTAGCCATTTGACTCAGCACTTGATTGAGAATATGAATCCTCTACCGGTGAAAGCGTTAGTAAAACAAAAAGTACAAGAATCTTATTAAAATTTTTCATAATTTATTTCAGTGGTATAGTTATGTATCTTGGTGCAAAGTTTTTAAACTCTTCAACTTCACCTCTGAAGTTAGCTCTTGCAACCCTTTTAATTTCAATAACGATATTATCACCTTTTCTCTTTCCAGCTAATTTATTCAGGTTAACATCTTTACTATTAACTCTCTGTCTCGAAACACCTCTACCAGCTCTAACTAAATTAACTTCAGCTTCTCTCACTTGGAATCTAGCATCCTTAGGTAAAAACTCAGCAAAACTTGCATCTGCAATTGCATCTAAACTAAAGTTAGGTGTACTTACAGGTATTCCTGTTTTAGCATCAATCTCTTTCCCTCTTATCCTAGCTTTTATCTCAGGAGCAGGAATTTGTCTAACTCCAAAAGACTGAGAGCCAATAAAATTTCCAGCGTTACTAACATTTAAATCAACTTTTTTCGATTTAGGTATAATTGTAACTTGACCAGCCTTAGAACCCCTTAGTACATCACCCCCCCTTGCTGAGAAAGTTGGATTATATTCAGATCCTAGTGCAGGAACGTTTACTGTTATCTCATTTCCACAGTTAAGATATAGAGCTTGAACAGAAGCAGACTGAATTTGGATTACCGGCCTTGCAACGAAGTATTCAACTGTATCTATAAAAGTTGTATCTCTACCACCAGGTAGTGTTACACTAATTGTACCAACATAACTTTGTTTAGACAAACCTTCTCTATCATATTGACCACCTTTAGCGGTGAACTCATAATAGCCTCTACCGTTAGATACTTCCAAGGTATCGCCATCAGCAGTCATTGTAGGAACAATTGCTGAAGATGCGGCAGACAAGAACAACTGAGTTCTATACTTGGCCCCTGCGGCAACAACCTTCTGTTCAGGTAAAGTAGTTAATGTAACAACATCAAACTTAAGGTCAGCAGCACCAACAGATGCAGCTAATTTATCTAACGCCTTTATTTCTAAGTTTATTATGTCAGACTGCAGTTGGCTAAGAGTAGCTAAACCTGCACCTGCAGAGGTACCAAAACCAAAATTTAGTTTCTTGAAAGACGGGTCGGTAGGTGGTGCATCATCATATAATGGAATTTGATCAGCGTTTCTAGCTATGTCAACAACACCTGAACCTTCATCTCCAAGGAAAACAGAATCTTGAATAAAATCTGAGAATTCATTAAGTAGAATTTGGACCTCATCACCATTAAGTTTCCCATCGTCATCAATATCTACATTCATATATCTGTAGACAAAATCAATATCCTTATAACCTTTGATACCGCCCTTACCATCACTTCCACCTGTTTCCTCGATTATAGTATTTTTGATATCACCTAGATAATTTACAAGCTCGGTTGATCTATTTCTAACAGATTCGGATAATGTTAAAACATCTAAATCCTCCTGTCTGTTACCAGAATCTTCTACCGCGGATCTGATAGATTCAATCTTTCTTGAATTATCAGTAACCTTCTCAGAATTAGTAGCTTCAAAACTCTGATTTATTAGTAGAAACTTCTTCAAAACCTTGGTATCTACGTTAAGTGCTAACATAGCAATTAGTACCAGATACATAAGGTTAATCATTTTCTGTCTAGGATTACTTCCT
>TARA_B100001121_G_scaffold56192_1_pt1 | contig 18757 bp, 16 predicted proteins | sample TARA_B100001121 | Tara Oceans TARA_B100001121 (sample SAMEA2622817) | marine metagenome | biome: marine biome (ENVO:00000447); feature: surface water layer (ENVO:00002042); material: "saline water (ENVO:00002010), including plankton (ENVO:xxxxxxxx)" | depth 5 m
ATGATCATCATGGTGATCCGAACTTGAATGTGCAGTTGTTGATGCTGCTCCCATAGTAGATATTAGATTTTAATTAGTTAATAGTTAAGATAAAATTATGAATTAAATTGGTTGGTTTCATTTGGTAAAGCAGCCGAGTTTTCCTCAGCCTCATCCGCCTGAGTTTCATCAGATTCAGGAGAGAGCCAATCAGGCTGTTCTCCTTCGAGCATGACATCTTCACCAGACAACTCACTTACTGTGTACTGATTAGGTTTATCACCAAATTTCTGTCTCGCCACCTCTATCATTTCTTTGGTAACCACAGTGTCTGATATGTTTCCAAACTTATAGCGAACATAAGTCATCACTTGGGCAACTTGTTTATCGTTAATGGCACCCTTTTGAGCAGGCATTACCGCCGCTCCATAAGAAGCACCATTGACAGTGATTGGGCCACTCAAACCATTTAAAACAATCTGAGCAAATCTTTCAGTTCCTTGGGTGACCCACTCTGAATCAACCAAAGGTGGAATTTGCCCTTGTCCCTGACCCGTGGCTTGATGACATCCATTACACACGGCCTTGTAAACAGCCTCACCGCCATTGACATATTTTTCAAACTCACTGAGCTCTGGCGCTTTGCCCGTTAAACCTGATGGAGCACTCGGTGAGTATCCTGCTTGATGACTGTTTGAAAAATTAAATCCTCCACTGTTGGATCCGATTGAAGCTCCACCAATAACCATAAGCAGGACGCATGTGATCATTAACCATACAGGAAAAGGCTCCTGACCTGATGTAGGCTTGGGATTTTCCTCAGAAGATAGGTTATATTCAGATGTAAACCCACGAACACTAGGCTTGTGATCGTAATCTCGGTTTTCCTTTTCTTCGCTCATCTGATGTAGAAGGTTAATTATTTAACGTCAGTTTCTTGGTTTTCGGTTGCAATAACTGGTCCAAAAGGATCATCTTTTTTTAGTGTCATTATGTAACCAACAAGAGCCTTGGCTCTTTCAGTTGGAACGACCTCGTAATTTTCAGCTTCGTCTTCATCATTCCACTGAACATTAGTAAGGGCCGACTCTGATTTTTGACCTCTAATTTTTCTCTTCTCATATAGATGTCTAAATGAGGGCATTAAAGAAAAGTCTCTTTTGGATTGAGGTGAATAAAGATGCTCATGATGCCAAGATTCATCATGTCTGTAACCTGCATTACTTAAATCCGGCCCAACTCTCTGATTTCCGAGATAAGCAAATCTCTCACCGTAGTAATCCCCAATTCTAGTCTCTCTGGTTCTTACTGGTTCTTCGATTGTACCCTCTTTACCAAAATCTGGTCTCCAAGATTCAAACCCCATGTAAGTTGGCCTAATCATTTGAGTATGGCATGAAGCACAACCTTCCTGCGCGTAAATGATTTGACCTTGTCTAAATATATTTGGTTTGCCTGCAGGATAAGTATTCACCTTACCTGTATCGGCATCAGCCCACTCCTCAATACTAGCATTCATTTTGGCATTCGGTATGATTATTAAACACAACCAAGGCATAAAGAAGCATGCCCCTATGCCAAAGATAAATTTTCTAAATGAAGTCATTTATCCGTTTCTCCAATTAGGCGATACTCTTATTGCGGCCAACAATGTTTGTAATTATTTCCCGGCGGCCTGTCCGGAAAAGCAGTGAAACTAAATTCATTAAAAATCTAAAAACAGAAATCCAAACGAATGCCCAGACAACTGAAGCCCCTATTGAATAAGGCTTGGTAGCAGCGATGGCATTTGCAAGAGGTGCGTCAAACTTTCCGTAGGCTCCTGATTGCCAAACTCCACCAAAAAAGTGAAGTACAGTCAGAGCGACAATAGAGTACATGGATATCACTAGGTGAGATTGAATACCGCTCGATGATCCCCATTCAGATTGAGTTACTCTAGGTACAATGAAATAAATGGCACCGAAAACGATCATAGAGAAAAAGCCATAGACAGCTAAGATTTGTGATCCAACTGATGTAAAGCTAATCTGAGTATACTTGCCCACAGACAAAAAAGAGCCAAGTGCAGCAAGGACACAAAAGACAATCAAAAATGAGACGCCAGCAGCTGTAAATTTTAGAGAAGGACTTGAGTTAATTAAGGAAGAATCTTCTTTCAATGTCATTAATTGATTTACAGTGACTATGAGAATTGGAACCAGCATAAATATGACAGCAGCTCCTGAAACTGCTGGCATCCATGCTGGGAAAGGGCCTCCCATGAATTTCTGAATACCTGTCCAACCTCCAAAGATTGCCAATCCCCAAAAACCATAATAACTCAGCTGAGAGGAATGCGTTGGTCTACCCATTATTTTGGGAATCAAATAATAAGCTATACCTAGCCCGAGAGGTACAAAGAATAAGTATATCATACTTCCAGTGAACCATGCATTTGTTGATGCTTTGGCTAGTGGTGAACCAGGAAACACATGAATAATCAAATTTGCAGTAATAAAAATCCAAGGAAACCAGAAACAAGCTCCTAAAATATACCAAATTGAAATGTAAACATTTTTGTCCTCTCTTCTGAAAAACATGGTCACGAGCCAAATGACTATCATCGAAAATGATACAAATAGAATAGGCCAAACCGCTTTTGGAAAAGCAAGCCACTCAATTGAAGTGCCATACCCAAATAAAATACCAAGAACACCGATACTCACGCCAATATTCCAGAAATGTCCTGCAACAATCAGCGTAATTGGATTCTTAACTTGAGCTCCGCACAAACGTGCCATAATCCAAATACCAACACCGATCCCCGCCTGAATAGCCCAACCGTAAACAAGTGATGTCATGAAAGCCGGATTCGACCTTCCGTAATTTAAAAAATACAGCCATGATGCATCCAAAAATCCAGGAGCATGCATTTTCATTTGTTGAATAAACCCTAAAGTAACGGCAACCAACAACCAAGCTGAAGCGCTTGTGATAAAGAAAAGAACAGGAAAACGTGCAGACTGGTCAATTAAAGACCGGCGGCTGATCGTTTCCTGATTTTCTTGTTCAGTTGTCATATTAGTCTTATTTAAATTTATTACTTTGTCACTTTCATTACACCTTGCATGAGTCTCCAATGACCTGGAAAAGTACAAATGTATGGATAATCTCCAGCCTCTGCAGGTGCCATAAATTCTATCTTTTCATTCCCACCAGGATTAACAAGTTTACTACTTGCAATAATGTCATCAGTGTCGGGTACGTAATGTTTTTTCATTGCCTCAGGATCAGTCAACATGGCATCGGCCAACGCTCCTACAGCATCTTTTTTATCTGGCTTTACTATGACCAGATTATGTTGAAGTACATCTGGATTGGTAAAAGTTAAAATAACTTTTGAACCTGCAGGAACTTCTACTGCCACTTCCTTGAATTTCATTGTACCAGGTGGGTTGCCTAGTGCATTAATCGTCAACTCCACAATCTTTTCCTCTTTTTCAGGTTCAGGTACAGGTTTAACTTCGGGAGTTTTTTCGTTCTCTTTCGCCTGAGCTGCAGCTGTTTGTGCCTTCATCCATTCATCAAAAGCCTTTGTGCCAGGAACAGGTTTTTGGGATGCCTTAGGCTCAGCTTCTTGGTTAGAAGAAACATAATTCGCAAGTTGATCATCCGAAGGAATTACGCCATTGGCTTGAGTCGAAATAATTTCATTAATTTTTACTGCTCTCTCAGCACTCCTCATTTCATAGTTTTCATCATTATCTCCACCAGAGAAGTTAAATGCGATCCAAGCGAGAAAACCAAAACCAGCAAAAGTCAAAAGACCTAGGAAAAAGACTCCTAGTCTTTGAATTGGTGAACTGTCTATTTCGTTATTCAAGTTATTATAAATCTAGTTAACTAATCTTGCTGACTCCAATAAACGCGGATCTCTTGATGGGTAAATACTATAATTGCCAATTGACCTCAAGAATATCCAGAGCATACAACTTCCCACGGTCACGAAAGCAAGTATGTCCAGAAGTAGTCCATAAGGCATCATCATTGAACCTCCATCAGTTATTGATGGTCCTCTTTCAGGCATAATAATCCAGTAAATATCAATAAAATGAACGAGTAACACCCAGCATGCGGCTGCACATATTTGTCTCATATCTTTCTTGGCTTTTTGCCTTAGAAGGAAGGCAAAGGGTACAATAAAGTGCCCAAATACAAGAAAGATACTTACGTAATGCCAACCCTCAGTATTTCTTAGTATATAAAACTTAGTTTCCTCAGTGATATTTGCGTACCAATAAAGAAAAAACTGACTAAATGAGATGTATGCCCAAAATACGGTAAAGGCGAACATGAATTTACCCATTATATGGTAGTGCTCGAGGCTAACGACTTTATTCATGTAACCCTTGCTGCGTAAGAAAGTAACCGTGAGGATAATTACGGCCATGGAACTCAATGCTGATCCAGCAAAAATATAAACACCCCACATGGTTGAAAACCACACCCAATCAAGGCCCATCAAAAGATCAAAAGCCATGAAAGTTGCGCAAACTGCAAACAGAGGAACAAATCCTGCACTTGCACGCCTCGCCCAAAAGGTAGGTCTAATGTCGCCGGTTTTATCCTGCCCTACTGACCATCTTTTCATTAACCAAGCAACCCCTGATAAAGCAACAGCATAGGTAAAAAATCTAAATATGAAAAAGCCAAGAGTTAAGTATGGAGCTTTCTTTTTGAGTAAATACTCGGGATCAACTCCATCTTCTGAGGCAATTCTTAGTTTTTCCATCCACTCATAAAGCGCTTCGCGATGGTCTTGTAGAATTAAAATAGGAATAAATAGAATAAAAACAAATGGAAGCATTGTCGATAAATGCTCCATGATTCTTCGAATCGCTACTCCCCACCCAGAATTGGAAACATTATGAAGGAGAACCCAAAAAAGACCACCCGATGCAATGGTGAAAAAGAAATAACAGGCAAATAGCCATGAGTAAGAAAACGAGTCTTTGAAATCACCTGAACCAAAGAAAATAATGGACAAGCTGCATATCAAAGTAATGGCACCAACTGCACCAGCAACACTAATGATTTTCGAAAACTTCGAAACATCAACTCTTTCCCCATCAGCGGGTAAGTCAGTTAGTGTTACTCCATGGTCTGCCATTTTGATTTCCTATTTAGTTATTAGTAGTAGTCTCTGCTGTTTCAGCTGGTTTATTATCAGAATCAATTTTTGCTTTCTGTAATGCTCTGAGATAGGCAATAATTGCCCAGCGATCTTTAGCGGGAATAGCTCCACCGTAGCCACCCATTAGGCCTCTTCCGTTGGTGATGACGCTAAACATTTCACCATCAGATCGATAATCAGGATTGGACGGATCTGAAAATCTAGCCTCATGTAAATTCGCAATTGGTATCTGTCCTCCATTGCCAAATGGTCTGACGACTCCATTCCCATCTCCCGAATCGGCATGACAGACAGCACAATAGATTCCATACCTTTGCTTACCCCTGTCCATGAACTCTTTGTCTAATTTAATTTCCTTGGGCATGCCGTCCCCGTAGTAATCACCGATCTGACCAGAGTTAAAATAAGTTCCAGTTAAACTAAATCCATCTTCAACTGCATCTCCATCTTCAAAAGGTTGCTCTGGAATTGAAAACCCAATGGGAAAGGTCCCTTCAACTGGCTTGCGGGCACCCAAACCATCAGCAAAGAAATCTGAGGATGTTTGAGCATTAACTCTGGCTTGACGATCCATGTCATTAAAAACCTCAACCGGAGTTTCACTAAACTTATGACCACGCGAACCGAACATGCCCACTACGAGCAGTCCAGCTAAAATTAACGCGAGGAATAAATAACGCATATTACTTTTTAAATTTCGTCTTCGATGAGTTCAATGTTTTTACCTCCAATGGATTTCAACATTGCCTCTGTTTCTTCCTTTGAAAATTTGGGATCTCTGGCTTCAATACAAATAAAAAATTTATCATCAGAGAAGCTATTAAATTGTTTGCTTACAAATAACGGATGATTCCATCTTGGAAGCTTATTCAAAATCATGCTACCGAAGACTGCCGTTAACGCTGAAAAAAGAATCGTCAACTCAAACATGACTGGGAAAAAAGCGGGCAACGTGGTGATGCTTGCTGGCTTATCCTGAACAATCGTCGGATATATTTCCACCTGTGTCAGATATTGAAGAGTAAAAGCCGTTAAAGTTCCCATCGTTCCTCCAACAAATACACACCATGAGAGAATGGATTTTTTCAATCCCATAGCCCCATCCATACCATGAATAGGGAACGGTGAATGAACGTCCCAATCTTTGAAGCCAGCATCACGAACTTTCTCTGCAGCGTGATAAACTTCACGCGCAGTTTGAAACTCAGCAATGTAGCCGTGTACTTTAGTTAGTGTCTTCAGTTTTTAAGTTAGTTAAATTTATTTAAATGGATTTCTTTTTGGCCGCCTTCTTCGCTGCCGCCTTTTTTGAGACAGTCTTCTTAGTCGCTGTTTTTTTGGATGCAGTCTTATTAGTAGCTGTTTTTTTGGAAGACGCTTTCTTTTTGGCCGTCTTTTTTGAAGGCGGCTTTTTCGTTAAATGTTTTAAATGATCACCATCTGCGTCATGGGTGAATGTTTCAGGCGGTAGATAATGTGGGTCGCTTTCTGGAAGGACACCTTTCACTTCAAATACAGCGATACATGGAAGAAATCTCAAAAAGAGTAGGAACAAGCCCATAAACAACCCGAACGTTCCAACGAAAGTCCAAATCTCTACGGAACTAGGATGATAAAAGTCCCAGGCTCCTGGAAGAAAATCTTGGGCAATCGACGTCACAATAATCACAAAACGCTCAAACCACATGCCCGCGTTAACACACATACAAACTGCCATAACAACCCAAAGGTTATGGCGGCACCATTTAAACCAAAAGACTTGTGGAGATATAACATTACAGAAGAACATGGCTGCATATGCCCACCAATAATAGCCAGTCGTACGGTTCACAAAAGCGGCCTGCTCATACTTGTTTCCACCGTACCAAGCGATGAATAATTCCATTATATATGCATATCCGACAATGGTTCCGGTCAATAATATGATCTTCGCCATATTATCTATGTGCTTCAAAGTAATGAGATCTTGAAGTCCATAGATTTTACGCGCTGGTATCATCAGGGTAAGCACCATCGCGAATCCGCCAAAAATAGCTCCTGCTACAAAGTATGGTGGAAATATGGTGGTATGCCATCCCGGAACAACAGATGTGGCAAAGTCAAAAGAAACAACAGAGTGCACGGACAGCACTAGAGGCGTTGATAAGGCAGCCAATAAAAGGTAAGCCATCTCGTAATGTCTCCATTGACGATTTCCACCTCTCCAGCCAAGAGCAAAGAGACCATAGGCAATCTTCCTAATTTTAGTCTTAGCTCGGTCTCTTAAAAGAGCCAAATCGGGAATGAGCCCTACATACCAGAACATTAAGGAAACACTAAAATACGTTGAAACCGCAAAAACATCCCAGAGCAATGGTGACTTAAAGTTCTGCCATATTCCATTAGCATTAGGTACAGGAGCCAAAAACCAAACCATCCAAAATCTACCAACGTGTAAAGCGGGAAAAATACCCGCACACATCACCGCAAAGATTGTCATCGCTTCTGCAGCACGAGCCACCGCAGTCCTCCATTTTTGGCGAGTCAAAAACAGAATTGCTGAAATCAAAGTACCGGCATGTCCAATACCAATCCAGAAAACGAAGTTGGTAATCGCCCATCCCCAACCAACCGGGTGATTATTCCCCCACACACCAACACCAGTGGTGACTAAATATGCTAGGCAATATCCTAAAAGTCCCATCAATAAAACAGATGGAATAAAAAGGTACCACCAAAGGGCAGGCTGGCGATTTTCAACAATCCCACAGATCTTGTTGGAAATCCAACTCATGGAACGACCATTAGTTACCAAAGGTTCTCTTGCGAGAACTGGTCTTGAAGGGTCTGATGTGATGGGGTCTGCCATTATTTGTTAAATTAATGAAACTTTTTACTCACGGTGCCGACCTGTTTGGCATTCGGCATTTTCATGTTTGGATTTTTGATTCTTGCTAGGTAGGTTGTTCTTTGTCTTAACCCAAGGTATTTAAGCATCTCATAATTCCGAGGTGATTGTTTTGCTTTGTAAACTCTTGAAGTTTCATCCGTAATGTCACCAAAAATGATAGCATCAGAGGCACAAGCAGACTGACAGGCAACTTTGAGTGCACCATCTGGGACTTTCACATCATCAGAATCTCTAGCGATTCTCTTCTGGTTAATCTTTGCTTCCTGGATTCGTTGCACACAATATGTGCATTTTTCCATTACGCCTCGCATCCTGACTGTGACGTTTGGATTCTTTTGTAATTTTAGAGACGGAGCAACACCTGTCTTGTCTTGATCAGATAAAGGCCCTTTATAGAGCTCATCTAGGGGTCTTTTATTGTAATCAAAGAAATTAAAGCGTCTGGCTTTTAAAGGGCAGTTGTTAGCACAATATCTTGTTCCAATACAACGGTTGTAGGCCATTGCATTCAGGCCTTCTTCAGTATGGACTGTCGCATTAACTGGACAGACTGTTTCACAAGGAGCGGCCTCGCACTGCGAACATGAGACTGGCTGAGGCATGAATTGAGGATTCTCAAGATCCTCATCAACTGGCTCGTAATCTTTTTCCCCTTTTTCTTGGTCTTGTGCAAAGTATCTATCCATTCGCAGCCAATGCATTTCTCGACCAATAATGACCTGATCTTTGCCAACAATCGGGATGTTGTTCTCTGACTGACATGCAATAGAGCATGCATTACAACCGTTACATAAATTAAGGTCCACAGTCATTCCCCACTGCTGAACTTTATCCTTTTTGAGTTCCTCGATATCCTGTCCACGATAGACAGGTTGGTTTGGAGGAATGTGAGAATCCATTCCTCGAGTCTGGAATGAGCTAAGGTGCTCATGCTCTGGATCATCCTTATGGGCTTTTATTGCCTTTTTGTATTCCTTATCAAACTCTTCTTTAGTACCGTCACGATAAAGAGCTCTTCCCTCCATAGCGAAATGCTCCTGAGTTATAGCGATCGGGTAATTCTTGGTTTTAAAACCGGGACGAAGCTCAACTTCTTGGGTAACTAACTTTACGTTCTTAACTGTAGAGTGAAGAGGAGCTGTACTATCACGAAGCGGATAAACATTAAATCCAGTGGTGTCCCCTGTGTCAGACTCATAAGACCAAATAGAGTCCCCTTGAGGTGTTCCAGCGATTGATCCAGCACCCTCTTGACCATATCCAAGAGAAATACTTATTGAATTATTCGCGTGTCCAAAAGCCGGTAATATAGGGAAGTAGGCTTTCCGACCATTATCCATTTCAACCTCGATTAGATGCGCCCTATCCTCGACGACCAAATCTTTATTTTCCCATTTTAGCCCTTCCTTTTCCGCCAACTTTTTAATGGTCTTAATACTCAAAAGAGCTGCATTATCCCAAGTCAAACTTGTAATTGGATCAGGAATTTCTTGCAGCCATCCATTATTAATGTGACGACCATCCCAAACTTTGCTGTCAGTGGTAAACACAATTTCAATGGCGTCTTTTAGAGTGTCAGTTATAACTCCTGAAAGGGCTTCAGCCGCGGCAGAAACATTAAGGGATTGCTCAACAACTGAATACTGGCTATCCTTTAAGAAGCCGTTTCTCAATGTTGTGTTCCAGTGGTTATCAGAGGTGCTTCCGACTATCTGATTAAGAGTTGTTTTTACTGCCAACTGTGTAGGATCTTTAGTGACTTCTGATCCATATTCATCATCGATTAATCGAAGTAAAAATTGGATTTGAGAAACTCCATCAAAAAGAGGAGCAATCATTGGCTGAATAATAGAATAAGTGCCATCAGAGGCTCTGACATCACTCCAACTTTCAAGATAATGAGCACCTGGAACATGCCAATCTGCCGAGCGAGCGCTAGCACATAGATTACGAACACCTAAATGAATAACCGTTTCGACTTTATCCAGTAACTTCTCGAATTTTAAATCGGCTGGAGCACTGTACGCAGGATCACTTTCAGCACTGATAACGAGCGTTTTGATTTGGCCATCACTAATTGCTTTTGCAAGATCATTAATGTTCTCAGATTCCGAGGTCATCCCCTCGACTATTAGAAGTGGACTCTCTGTTCCAATACTTCCGAGAGCATTATTAATTGCAAGGCATAAAACATGAAGGGCCTCCTCGCACCTAGTACCAGCGAGGACAACACTTTTACCTTTATTTTCAATTAAATCTTTTACCGCTTCATCGATCCATGGGTTCCATTTGTCATCAATAGAAAGATTTGATTTCTTGCCATCCACTAAAGATTTCAACGCGCTATCATTAGTTAAAGCAGAAACCTTTTTGGCAACCTCAATTAGAAGAGCTAAATGCTCGCTTGCCTTGAGAGGCATTCTATGATCAGCCATGCCGCCAGTAACAGTGTACTGATGTTCCACGCAATAAAGCCTGTTCATCGGGCCGATTTTTTCATCTTTACCAAAAGAATCAACTTTCCTGCCACTAGAAAAATCACTGGTTGCTCCATCAGAGATTCTATCAACACCAAGAAAATCACATCCAATTGATAAAATTCTTTGTGCTTTGTTTAACTGAAATCTAGCAACTGAGCCATCACCAAAAATTGTTTTTGTGGCCTGATCTAAACCAGAACGATCTACAGCCTCATATTCAAAAAATCGAGAATTGGAGTATTTCTGGTATAGCTCATTAGCAAGCCTACTGATTGTCGGAGATGTATTAGAACCATGTAGAAAAGCAAGTCCTTCTCCACTGTTGTCAGACCACTTCTTTTTTTCGCCATTTAAAAATTCCCAAAATGTCTCTGCACTTGCAGTTTTTGCATTATCTCCCCTGCCTTTTTTGAAGTATCTTGACCTTTCTGGATCATAAAAATCTAGAATTGAGGCAACTGCAAATGAATCCGCACATCCCTTACTGACCGGATGCAATGGATTGCCTTGCAAGTGAATCGGTCTGCCTTCATGAACTTTGGCAATGATGGGTGTCGCTCCTCCGAGCCTAGGCATTGCTGTGGCATAGTAAACGGATTTACCAGGAATCATCCACTCTACACTGTCAGCATAAGGTACAATCTTGGCTACAGGCCTTCTACAACCTGACAAACCAATACCAGCAAGGGCTGTAGAAGCTCCCATGAATCTCATAAAGCTTCTTCGAGAAACAGAATCGTTGTTGTCTCCTTCGCGATTAAATTCAGCTGCACCACGAGGAAACTCCCTCTCAAGTCTACTGACAAACGAGGGGCTTTTTTCCAATTCTCCTAGACTACGGAACATGCTTTTTCCGCTCATTGGATCCTCTGGATGTTGCCAAACGTGTTTCACTTAAATTAAAATTGTTTTCTAAAAATTATTTTATCGATGACATCCACTGCAATTGTTTCCGGACGGTGGCCTAATGTGCCATAAATCCTTAAGAGTGGTGCCAATTATTTCCTGTGTAAGTTCTTCTTTACCAGCAAGTTTATCCATTAAAACGTCTTGCTTATCATCTCCAAAACGATCGCTTATGTAAGACTTAAAGTCTTCTACGGCGAGATCCTCAGGTTTCCACTTAAGATTAAATACTTCATCGAGCGGTCTTAAATGTTTTTCCGGGTTTTTGTGACAATCTAAACACCAACTCATGCTATGAGATTCCTCATGATGAACGACCACCATCTCTCCCACATCACCATGACAACTTGCACAACTGACCCCCCTATTGACGTGGGCTGAATGATCAAAATAGACGTAATCTGGAGAACGGTGAATTCTCACCCATTCTACTGGCTTTCCATCATAATTTTCATAATTCTTATCTATGGCTTTTCTTATCGGCTCAAGCTTTGGACTATCTGTTTTAACGTGTTGATGGCAATTCCAACAAGTCGAAGCCGTTGGCACATTTGCATGACCAGAATTTTCCACAAAAGAGTGGCAGTAACGACAATCCATACCCAACTGACCCACGTGTAACTTATGATCGTATGGTACTGGTTGGTCTGGCTGATAACCAACCCTCGTATACTTGGGAGTGAAGTAATAGGTGACGGCAGCACTAACCCCGATGCCCAGCAAAATGAGGGCACCAATTACTTTTATAGGGAGGTTGTTAGTCCAACGCGGGAAAGGATTGGCCATTTATGAGTTAGTTAACATTCCTATAATAGCTTGTGAAAATTTTCACAAGCTAAATTTGTACTAATTTTACTTATTTTTTTTCCATTTCGAAGGAGTCCGTCATATTCATTCAGGATTCATTAAATAAATGCGTCAGCCAAACAACAAAAATTTACAAATAACCCTATAAAAATAGAGAATTTATTCATTAAACATGCGATTTCAACTTAACGTATGAGGAGCGGCATTTTTCATCACAGAATTTGCCATATTTCTCTTCACAAGACTCGCAAATAAAAACCTGATCATTACACGGCTTCCAAGCACAATTTCGATATCTCGAACATGGCTCATCACAATAAATACAATTGGAAACTATTGTTGGATTACTAGAATTAACTTCGACTCCGATTCTTTGGTCAAAAACGTAACATTCGCCTTCAAAGTTTTTACCTTTAGTTTTGGAATCCTTTCCGTAATTGATAATACCCCCATCAAGTTGAGCAACGGATTTAAACCCTTCTTTTATTAAAAATCCTGACAATTTCTCACATCTTATTCCACCAGTACAATAAGTAAGTATTCGTTTATCCTTGGCATCAGAAAAATTATTTCTAATCCATTCAGGAAAGTCCCTAAAGTTATCGACTGGCGGACAAACTGCACCCTTGAATTTACCCAAATCAGATTCGTATTTATTTCTCCCGTCAAAAACAATCACGTCACCATTTTCCATTTCATCTAGAAATTCTTCAGGCGCCAACCTTTCTCCGGTACTGTTGTTAGGATTAATATCTTCATCTTCTTCAAGGTGTAATGAAACAATCTCGGGTCTAACTTTAACAGAAAGTTTTTTGAAAGCATGCTCTTCAGCAAGATCTATCTTAAATTGCATGCCATCATTACCGAGATCAGACAAAGTTTGGCTTCTATAGATTTCAGTTGCCCGCTTGTTACCTGAAACAGTTCCGTTTATTCCTTCGTGAGAAATAATTATTCTTCCCAAAATATCATTATCCTGACATAAACTTTTTTGCTTGGCAGCAAAACTTTCAGGATCATCAATTTTTACATATTGGTAATAAAGCAGTATCTCAAAATCCATAGTGCTCGCAGTTCATTTGGCACAATCAGTGCATAAGGTACTCCCCGGCAACGCTTCAAGCCTGTCAAAATTAATCTCATTATTGCATCCTTGGCAAATCCCAAAGGTGGGAAGCGAAATATTAACCAGTGCATTTTGTAGCCTTACTTCTTCATCTCTCAACCGTTCTAGGGCTGCCTCATTGACATTTTTATCTTGAAGAGCTTCAAGCCTTGTCAACCTACCTAACCCTTTGTCTGGCGAGATAGGCTTCGTTAGTTCCTCTAAATCAATAATACGTGAACCAACCTCTACGGAACGTTCCAAAATCTTCTCTCTAAGTTCTAATTTTTTAGATTCTTCCATTTGTGTTGAATCGTCGACCTAATTAAAAATAACTCAAGATCATAAAACCCTTACCATTAATGTGTTCATTGCAGTCTAATGCATGCATTCGCTTGCTCAATAACTAAGGCGTATTAATGTAATTACAAAATAATAAATGCTCCATTGGTTTAAAGACGGAAACTTTCCTTTATACCTGGCTCCCATGGCCGGAGTTACAGATAGAGTTTTTCGCTCGATCTGTAAACACCTTGGCGCAGATGTAATGGTGACAGAATTTGTTTCCTCTGAAGGAATCATTAGGCGAGATGATCGCACTAGAAAATACACTGAATTTGATGACCAACAAAGACCTGTAGGAGTTCAATTATTTGGCGCTGACGGTGAAAAGATGTCCGAAGCTGCAAAGAAAATTATTGATTGGAAAGAACCTGATTTTATTGACATCAATTTTGGATGTCCGGTGAATAAAGTTGTATCTAAAAATGGTGGTTCATCACTTCTTAGAGATTGTCCAGTTTTGGCTAAAGTTGCGTCTACAGTGGTTAAAGGCGTTGGGGATCAAGTTCCTGTAACAGGTAAAATACGCATAGGATGGGATTTTGACTCAATAAATGCCGTAGAAGTTTCAACAATCTTGGAAGAATCCGGAATGCAAGCCGTCTCCATTCATGGCAGGACTCGTTCACAACGTTATAGCGGAGAAGCTGACTGGAATGTTATCGATGAATGTTCCAAATCAATATCCATACCAGTTATCGGTAATGGTGACATATCTTCAGGCCTTGATGTCCAAGAAAAAATAGAAAATACCTCCGTTTCAGGAATCATGATAGGCCGTGCAGCAATGCAAAACCCATGGGTTTTTAGAGAAGCCAAACATTATTTAAAAACTGGCGAACAACTGCCTCCAGTCGACCTGAACGAACGCTGGGAACTCATTGCCAAGCATTGCCGTGAGGCGATTAGTTGGGGAAGATATGGAAATGAAAAACAAACTCTCATGGCTATGAGATCCAGACTAATGGCTTATTCGAAGGGGTTGCCTAGTGGCAAACGCTTAAGACAAAGAATGTCTCAAATAGTTTCAATCGATGAAATCAATGAAATAGCCGAAGAGCATATTAACTTTCACGCCCAAAACAAAAAAAGCTCAGAAACCTTGACTGTTGCATAAATAAATAAAAATCTAATTAAATGCCAATCGACCCCAACCTCATATTTTGGATTGTTTTTATCGCAGTCATCATAATTTTCCTTCTAGATCAAATTTCAGAATTTTTAAACTTAAAGGCGTTGGTCCCGAAAGTTCCTGAGGAATTCAGTAATGTATTTGACGACGAAAAATATGCTCAATCACTAAAATACACTAAGGTTACTACAAAGTTTGGCTTCGCAGATTCAACTTTCAATTTAGTGGTATTTCTTCTCTTTTGGTTGTTGGGAGGATTTGGATGGTTAGATGGTATTGTCTCAAGTTTCAACTATGGCCCGGTTGCTTCTGGATTAATTTTCTTTGGCATACTCATCTTTTCTTCGAGCATACTCGGGCTTCCTTTTGAACTTTATGAAACTTTCAAAATTGAGGCAGAATTCGGTTTTAATAATACAACTCTAAAAACATTCATATCCGATAAAATAAAAGGTGTTTTGTTAGGCGCCATCATAGGCTTGCCAGTACTTTCATTAATTCTATGGCTCTTTGAAAATATTGATATGGCATGGCTCTGGGGATGGATATTCATTTCTTCTTTCTCATTGCTAATGGCTTATTTAGCACCAGCAGTAATACTACCAATGTTCAATAAATTTGAACCTCTTGAGGACGGCGAACTTAAAACGGCAATAAACGAAATGTCCGAAAAGTGTAATTTTCCTCTCACTGAGTTGTCTGTAATGGATGGCTCTAAAAGATCAAAAAAATCAAATGCCTTTTTCACTGGTTTTGGTAAAAATAAAAAAATCGCTTTATTTGATACTCTAATTGCTAATCACAGCACTAAAGAGTTGGTTGCCGTTCTTGCTCATGAAATTGGGCACTTTAAGAAAAAACATATTATTCAAACCTTGATAATTGGAATTGCACAAACTGGGGTAATATTTTTTCTGCTTGGTTTCTTTATAAACAGCAAACCACTATCAATGGCTTTTGGTGTTTCAGATCCAAAAGTTTATTGCTCCCTCATATTTTTCACTCTTTTATTCAAACCAATCAGTAAAATACTTTCAGTGATAATGAACATTTTAAGTCGCAAAAATGAGTTTGAAGCAGACGAATTCGCCGCAAATGTAACTGAAGACCCAGATTCATTGATAAGTGCCCTTAAAAAGCTTTCCGCAGATAATTTATCGAATCTTACTCCTCACCCTTTCTATGTTTTCATGCATCATTCACATCCTACTGTAAATGAGAGAGTTAAGGCTCTTCGGGCAATTGTATCTAACTAAATAATTTATTTTAATTGTAAAAAAATTATACGGTTGGCAAGATACCTGCTTGAACTTTTTTAATCAGCGAATAACTGTTAAAAAATGTAAAAAGAAAGGCGTGAAATGCCCGCCCAAACACTCAATCACTCTCAATCCCAAAATTTCGAATTACGCACTGCAATTGCACCACAAATGCAGCAAAGTCTTGGTGTACTCCAAGCCTCAACATTAGAGCTTAATCAAATGATTGGCCAGGAATTATCAGCCAATCCGGTTCTTGAAGAAGAGTCTGTAGAAATTTCACTAGAAGAGGAAAAGCTTGATAAGGATCAGGAGGATCTTGATGAAGAATTATCTGAAATCTCACAACTTGATGACGATTGGCGTGATTACTATCAACAAAGTCGATCAACTAGAATGCGGACTGATGAGGAAAATGAAAAATACCAAAGAAGAATTGATTCCCTTGTTGAGCCACAAACTCTAACAGAAAATTTAACTGAACAACTCAACACAACGGATTGTGAAAAGGACGTTCACGAGCTCACTCAAATCCTTATTGGTTATATTGATGATGATGGATTTCTATCTCAAAACATTGAAGATCTTGCACTTGAAAATGGAATTCCATTTCAACCCCTACAGAAAGCATTAAATACTCTGCAGTCATTTCACCCTCCTGGCATTGGAGCACAAGACCTTAGAGAATGCCTTCTTATTCAACTTAATCGATTAGGAAAGGAGCATAGTCTTGAGCATAGGATTGTAGATAAGTATTTGGATGAATTAGCTAGAAAAAGATACCCCCAAATCTCTAAAAAACTTGGCGTAACAATTGATAAAATCACTGAAGCTGCGGAATCTATCGCAAAGCTTGACCCTAAACCTGGAAGTGAATTATCAGAGGGTAACAATCATTTTATAAGTCCAGATGTGACGGTCATAAAAGATGCAGATGAATATCTAATCAACATAAACGATGAAACGATACCTCGTTTACGTATTAGCAATACTTACAAGGATATAATTGCTGGAGGAAATGCCACGACCGATACTAAAGAATATATACGCGATAAAATTCACGCCGGTAAATTCCTCATTCGATGCATTGAGCAAAGGCAGGAAACTATAAGAAAAATTTCTGAGGAAATTGTCAAACGACAACGCGACTTCCTTGATCATGGAGTTGCCCACCTTCACCCTATGAACATGGCGCAGGTCGCAGAAGTTGTTGGGGTTCATGAAACAACTGTTAGTCGAGCAATTGCAGGAAAATATATTGCCACTCCTAGAGGGGTATTTGAAATGAAGTATTTTTTCAAACCAGGCTATGAAACTAGTGACGGAGAATCATTAAGTAATACGAGTGTTAAACAGGCCGTTAGTGATCTTGTTAAAAACGAAGATCATACCAAGCCCTACAGTGATGATAAAATCGTAAAAAAACTCCATGAACAAGGAATCAAATTAGCTCGCCGAACAGTTGCTAAATACAGGGATGAATTAGGGATTCTTCCGAGTCACTTGAGAAGAACTTATTAATATCATATTAAGTTCAAAGCTTTATAGATTTACTTGACCAAACAACTCTACTGGAGCAGTAATCTCTTGTGATTAATGAAAAGGATATTTTAGCATATTTGGAAAAAGTCCAGTATCCAGGGTTCAGTAGAAATATCGTTTCTTTCGGATTAGTTAAATCAATTTCTATAGAGGAAAATGATGTTGTTATTAATATTGAATTAGCGACCAAGGATCCATCAATCCCCAAGAAAATTCATAACGACTCTCAGGAGGCCGTCAAATTAGTGCCTGGTATTGGCAATGTTAAAATTAACATCGATATTAAATCCCCCCCTGAACAAATAGGTGAAAACACTATCGGCCAATCATCATTACCGGGCGTCAAAAAAATCATAGCAGTTGCATCCGGTAAAGGTGGAGTAGGAAAATCAACAGTAGCAACAAATATCGCTGTAGCACTTTCACTGCTTGATGACAATATTAGTGTAGGCCTATGCGATTGCGATCTTTATGGACCAAGCATTCCTCTAATGTTTGGCCAAGAAAGTGCCAGGCCCACTGCAACAGATGAGAACGAAATTATTCCAATTGAAAGTCATGGAATAAAATTAATGTCTATGGGCTTCTTATTGGACGACAGCTCACCAGTTATAGTAAGAGGACCTCTAGCAACACGATACACTCAGCAATTTCTTACTGGTTGTTTGTGGGGTGATTTAGACTATTTGGTTTTAGACCTCCCTCCCGGAACTGGAGATATTCAATTAACGATAGCACAGTCAGTATCACTTGATGGGGCTGTAATTGTAACCACCCCTCAAGAGATGGCACTTATCGATGCCAGAAAAGCAGCCTCAATGTTTGCAAAAGTAAACGTTCCTATACTTGGGATAGTTGAAAACATGAGTTACTTCCTCTGTCCAAGTGATGGCGAAAAATATGCAATATTCGGTCAAGGTGGAGGCGAAAAGGAATCAGCTAGATTAGGTGTTCCTTTAATAGGTCAAATTCCTATAGAAATGCAGACAAGAGAAGCCGGAGATTCTGGCAATCCTATTGCCTTAGGAGAATCCGAAACGGCAAAGGAATTCAAAAATGTTGCGGAAAAAATAATCGCGAGTCTGAATTTGTAAATTTAGTTTAGTCTATCGAGCCTTGTTGACTTGAGGAACAAAGCC
>TARA_B100001121_G_scaffold304330_1_pt1 | contig 18512 bp, 14 predicted proteins | sample TARA_B100001121 | Tara Oceans TARA_B100001121 (sample SAMEA2622817) | marine metagenome | biome: marine biome (ENVO:00000447); feature: surface water layer (ENVO:00002042); material: "saline water (ENVO:00002010), including plankton (ENVO:xxxxxxxx)" | depth 5 m
GTACACGCAGTACTTCGAAGTGGAACTCGACAAGAAGCGGGCCACACTCACCCACGAGGGCATCGCCGAGGCGCAGCGGGTGGCGGGTGTGGGATCGTTCTACGTGGGCGACAACATCGACCTGCCGCACCTGCTCGAGCAGTCGATCCGCGCCCACACCGTCTACCAACGCGATCGCGACTACATCGTCGCCGCCGACGACAAGGGCGAGATGAGCGTGGTCATCGTGGATCAGAACACCGGGCGGAAGATGATCGGCCGGCAGTGGTCGGACGGCCTGCACCAGGCCGTCGAGGCGAAGGAAGGCGTTCCCATCAAGCAGGAAACGCAGACCATGGCCACGATCACCATCCAGAACTTCTTCAAGCTCTACGACAGCCTGTCCGGCATGACGGGCACCGCGGACACCGAGGCCACGGAGTTCTACGAGATCTACGGACTCGATGTCGTGGTGATTCCCACCAACGTTCCCGTTATCCGAAACGATCACGACGACGTGGTCTACCTGAACATCAAGGACAAGTCGCAGGCGGTGCTCGACGAGATCAAGTCCTTCCACGACGTCGGCCGCCCGATCCTAGTCGGCACCACCAGTGTGGAGAAGTCCAAGGAGCTGTCCGACCGGCTGACCAGAGAGTTCGGAATCAAGCACGAGGTGCTGAACGCCGAACAGCACGACCGCGAATCGGAGATCATCAAGTACGCGGGCAATCTCGGTGCGGTGATGATCGCGACCAACATGGCGGGCCGGGGAACGGACATCAAGCTGGGGCAGTTCGATCCGTCCGACCTGGTCGATCACTGGAAGCAGCGCGGCATCTGCCCGCGCGACGTGAAGTCGGACATGGACGAGGCCGAGATCGTCGCCCGGGTGTACCGGCACATGGCTCCGGGCGAGCTGGGCGTGAAGAAGTCCGAGATCGCCGAACTGAGCGATGATCAGATCCGTCGCCGGCTGCTGGAGCACTGGTACGTGTCCCATTGCTGGGGCAAGGAATCCAAGGCCTCCTCGATGTCGGAGAAGGCTCTCGTGGCCGCGATCGACGAATCCGGGACCTGCATGTACCACGACCTGCATCTCTACCGGAACATCGAGGCGTTGGGCGGCCTCCACGTGATCGCCACCGAGCGCCACGAGTCCCGTCGGATCGACAACCAGTTGCGTGGTCGTTCCGGCCGGCAGGGGGATCGCGGGTCGACCCGCTTCTTCCTCAGCCTCGAGGACGATCTCATGAAGATGTTCGCGGGGCCGACCACCCTCAAGATCCTCAGCAAGCTGGGGATGAAGGAGGGCGATGCGATCGAGCATCCGATGCTGAGCCGCGCGGTGGGGCGAGCCCAGCGCAAGGTCGAGGAGCGGAACTTCCTGGTCCGAAAGAACATCCTCGAATACGACGAGGTCATGGATCACCAGCGTCATTCCTTCTACGGCATGCGACAGGGCGTGCTCGAGGGGATCGGCATCAAGGAGCTCATCTTCGAGCATCTGGACAACGCGATCGACGACGCGACCTGGCGGTTCCTCGACGGCAACTACGTCGGAAACTGCATCGCGGAGTGGTGCCTCGAGCATCTCGGAGTCGGCGTCAATCCCGACCGCGCCAAGGGCAAGGACCGGGTCGATCTGCACGAGGCGATCCGCAACGACGCCCGCGGCGAGGCCACGAACGTGATCGAGGTCACGCTCGGCGAGTTCCTCTCGGAGGAGATCGATCTCGGCAAGGGGAAGATCGTCGAACGGGATTCCCACGGCGACGACTACGCGGGACTGTCCGACTGGGCCCGTTCCCACTTCGATGCCGACCTGAAGATCTCCTCGCTGCAGGACATGAGCCGCGACGAGATCGTGGATGCCCTGACGGAGGCCGCGGAGCGCAAGATCGCCTCCACGAGTCTCGACGACCTGGATCCCTTCCTCGTCGAGGACTACACCAAGCGTGAACTCGCGACCTGGGTCTCGTCGAAGTTCGACATCGAATGCACCGCCGACGAATTCAAGGATCTGGAATCTCCGGAGGTGGTGGCCGAGTACCTCCGGGACCGGGCACGGGAGCTCTACCGGCAGCGGGAGCTCCGCTACCCGGTGGACTTCGTGATGGATCTGACCACCAACATGATGCAGCAGGACGCACGTCGCGCCCTGACGCAGTTCACGAGCTGGGCACGGCACCGCTACGAACTGGACTGGGAGCCGGAGAAGCTTCCCTCCACAAATCCCATGGTGCTCCGTGACATCCTCTACGCCGAGGCGGAGAAGTGGGACGCCGACGCCGTCCGGGACCGGGCCCAGCGTGCCCTTCCGCATGCGACGGACCGTGAATCGTTCGATGCGTGGTGCAAGGAGCACGTCGGCGTGACCATGCCGGACCACTTCGACGAGCTCTACGAGACCGATCGGGAGCAGGCGCTCGAGGACTTCTTCACCGAAGTGCTGCGGATCGAGATGCTGCAGTTCGAACGATGGATCCTGCTTCAGATCGTGGACGGGGCCTGGAAGGATCATCTCCATTCCATGGATCAGCTCCGCGAAGCGATCGGCTACCGGAGCTTCAGCCAGCTGGATCCCCGCATCGAGTACAAGCGGGAGGGGGCCAAGCTCTTCGAGGACATGCACGAGGAGATCCGCGATCGGGTCACCGATCTGATCTTCAAGGCCAGACTGCAACCGCAGGTCGCGCCGCCGCAACCGTCGGCCGCCGCGGGTGCATCGTCCGGAAAGCCTTCCGCACCCTCCGGGGTGGCCCAGCAGGCGGCCGCCTCGGGAACGGCTCAGCAGCGACGGAACATCGAGGCCGCACAGCAGGCGGGGGCGACTCCACCGGCCCAGGCTCCGCGGTCGAACCGGCCCGCCGACGCATCCGCGACGCGCGGTCGCAACGAGATGGTGACCCTGCTCGATCCCAAGACCGGCAAGAAGCAAACGATGAAGTTCAAGAAGGCCAAGCCGCTGATCCAGCAGGGCTGGCGTCTGGTCAACGAGTGATCTCGCCCGGGTAGCTGCGTCCCAGGACGATCGGTATTGCGATGGCCAGCCCCGCCGCGGGCAGCAGCCACCAGGTGGGCGAGCCCACCATGCCCAGTTCCGCGAGGACGAACGTGGCCACCAGGACTCCGATCAGGACGATGCCGATTCGTCTGGATCGTTCCGCCTGCCCGGGCCACATGAAGGTGAGCACCCAGATCGGGACCGCCAGTCCGTAGAACCCGAGGAAGCGAAGGTAGGTGTCGTCGAGCAGGGAACTCTGCGATGCGCCCAGCCGGTGCGCGATCCACACGAGCGGCACGGGGATCGCCGCGAGCACCACGAGCACGTGGGCCGGTCCCCATCGGCCGGAGCCGGGGGCGTTCGTCGCAGCCAGTTCCCGGAGGTGGGCGCCGATCGTGAAGATCACCTGCAGCAACCAGAACAGCAGCACGATGCCGAAGAGGCCGTCGGTCCAGCTTCCCACGGTCCAGTACGACGTCACGAACAGCAGTACCGCCATGAATGTGATTCCGAACACGGCGAACGCGTGGCGGCTGGGAGTCTCCCGGCGTGCGCGATGGAAGGTGAGATCGAGGTAGGGCGAGAGCAGGAATCCGATGACGATGATGGGGGCGGCGCCCCACAGTTCGATGGGGGGGACCGAACCGCGGTCCGGAATCTGGGCCATGAACTGGGTCCCGACGAGTCCGAAGCTCGTCATGGTCCATGCGAAGAGTGCGGTGGCGGCGATCAGCCAGCCCACAAGCGGCAGGCAGGCGACGAGCAGCGCCAGTCCAAGCACGACCGTCGGGACCAGCACCATGGCGGCCGACGAAGGAATGAAGGCGTCGAACCCGAGCGTGCACGCGATGGCCGTGATCCAATACAGCTGGAAGGCGATCGTCACGCAGGAGAACCAACGCATCGCACCGCGGTGCTGCTGCACGAGGGCGGCCGAGACCGTGGCCGATCGCACGATGTAGCCCATCGCCGCGCAACCGAGCACGTTCGGGATCGCGAACAGCCAGAATCCGGACCAGCCCCATCGTTCGATCAGCAGCAGCGGGAGCCACATGCCGATGCACCAGGTCCAGCTGCACGTGCAGTAGAGCCCCCAGCCGATCGTCTTGAGTAGTGGACCCATGGGCCGCGAAGCTCCGTGGCCGGTGGCAGCGAGATCAGTTCTTCGGGGTACGACGCTTGGCGTGCAACCGCTTGCGTCGGCGCTTGGCCTCGATCATCTGCTTGGGCGTGCAGTGGAAGGTCATCGAGCATCTGCCCACCCGGAGGTTGCGCCCCCGGTTCTTCAGGATCTGGTTGATCTCGAGTTCCAGGTCGATGTTGAACTCCCCGCCGACCTCCTTGTTCTCCTTCACCATCGCCATGACGGACTCGCCGTCCCGGATGGAATAGATGGCGGGGCCGAGGCAGGGGCGGAGGAAGTCGTACTTCATCTGCTTGCAGACCACGTTGTAGTCGCTGCCGCATTCTGAGAACAGGAACATGCCCGCGGCCACTTCGGAGTTGCCCAGCAGCGCGGCGCCGGCCATGGCGTTGTACCAGTTTCGATTAACCCGCTTGAAGGGCAGGATCGCCTCGAACCGGGAGCGGCTCTCGCGCCGCATCTGGATGCCGCTCCGCCAGGCGAATGGGAGCCAGATCAGACTGCAGACCCGGTGCCAGAAGTTGTTCTTCGTGCTGAGCCGGCTGATGAAGGCCTCGGCACGCTGGTACAGGGTCGGCCGGATCGGCATGCCGTCCGGATTCAGGACCAGCGAGGTCGGGTCGTTGGTTTGCGTCTCGATGCGGCTCATGGATGCAAGCTCTCGTCGGGCACCACCTGCGGTGCTCCGGGAGCGGTATCTTAGGTGCTCCACCATCGCTGTTCCAGCCCTATTCCGGGATCCGGTAATGGGCCTCGGCATACCCCTTGGAATCCACCTCATGACCATTCATCGAACCGCAACGTGCTCCTGGAGCCTGCAGCCATCCTCGGCGGCGGAACTCGTCGACTCCCTTCGCCGGACCGGATTGCAGGCGGTCCAACTGGCGATTTCACCGGTGGTCGGCGATCCGGAGCGGTGGGACGAGGTGTTCGATCGCCTGGACGGTGAAGGCATCGAAATCATCAGCGGCATGATGGAGCCGCTGGGCGAGGACTATTCGAGTCTGGAGGCCATTGCGGCGACCGGCGGGGTGCGTCCCGACGCCACCTGGGAAGGGAATCTCAGGATGGCCCACGCCATCGCGGACTGCGCAGCGGGACACGGAATCGGACTCGTCACCCTGCACGCCGGTTTCATTCCCAAGGATCCGGGGGATCCGGAGCGGGGCACGATGCTGGATCGACTGCATCGTGTCGTCGAGGTCTTCGCCGACCGCGAAGTCCGGGTCGCCTTCGAGACCGGCCAGGAGACCTCCGCGACCCTGCTGGAGGTGCTCGAGGAACTCGGGCACCCCTCCCTCGGCGTCAACTTCGACCCGGCGAACATGATCCTCTACGGAAAGGGGGATCCGATCGAAGCATTGCGTGCCCTGGTGCCGCACGTGCTTCAGGTGCACATCAAGGATGCGGTCCCCACGCAGCAGCCGGGCACCTGGGGCACCGAGACGCCGGCCGGTGAAGGAGCGGTCGACTGGCCTTCCTTCCTGTCCATCGTCGACGGCATGGACCGTTCCATCGATCTGGTGATCGAACGGGAGGGCGGCGACCGACGCGTGGAGGACATCCGTGCCGCCGTCGAACTGCTGGGACAGCACGCATGAAACGCTGGCTGGTGCTGTGTCTGATCTGCGCGGGATGCGCGGCGACCGAACCCATCGGATTCGACGGGTCGACAGAACACGTCTACGACCGCGGGGCCGTGGCCGCGGATCATCCGCTGGCCTCGGAAGCCGGGGCCCGAATGCTGCGTGCGGGAGGCAACGCGGTGGACGCCGCCGTGGCCGCAAGTTTCTGCCTCTCGGTCGTCGACCCCTTCTCCTGCGGCATCGGGGGAGGGGGATTCATGGTCGTTTGGGATCCCCGCACCCGGGAAGCGTGGGCGCTCAACTACCGGGAGACGGCCCCTGCGTCGATGCGCCCGGACACGTTCGCCACCCACGAGGATCCGCTGGCCAGCCGCTACGGCGCCCTCTCGGTGGGGGTGCCGGGGAACGTCGCCGGTCTGCTGGAGGCACTGGAGCGATGGGGGACGCTGGATCGTGCAACGGTGCTGGCGCCGGCCATCGAACACGCGGCGGACGGCTTCGAGGTCAACGCCGCGTACCTCTCGGCCGTGGATTGGGTCCGCTCGGTCCGGGCCCGGCACGCCCGGTTGCAGCCGATGTCCCAGTGGGTCTGGGACCATCTCTGCGGTGGAGGGACGATTGCGGTTGGCGACATCGTCCGTCAGCCCGGACAGGCCGAGGTCCTGCGGCGCATCGCCCGATCCGGTGCCGCGGCCTTCTACGAAGGCCCGGTCGCCGAAGCCATCGTCGACACGATCGCGGCCCATGGCGGCGACATGAGTCTGGACGATCTGCGTGGGTACGCGCCCGTGACCGCGGCGGCGCTGCGTTCGCCACTGGTCTTCGACCGGTTCACCCTGCTTTCCATGCCACCTCCCAGCAGCGGCGGCATCGCCATGCAGCAGATGCTCCGCATGATCGATCATCGTCTGGGGGAGGTGACAGATCCGTCGCTGGACAATCCCCGGTGGGTGCACCTGGTGACCGAAACGATGAAGCATGCGTTCGCGGACCGAGCCACCCATCTCGCCGACGGCACCTTCCAGCCCGTGCCGGTCGAGCGTCTGCTCTCCCGGCCGTACGTCGTCGGCCGGGCGGACGCGATCGATCTCGATCGCACCGGTCGTCCCGCCGACTACGGATCGACGGCTCCGCCACCGTCCGACTCGGGCACCAGTCATCTGAGCGTCGTCGACACGGACGGCATGGCGGTGGCCTGCACGGAGACCATCAACCTGTCGTTCGGATCGCTGCTGGCGGTGCCCGCATACGGCATCGTGCTGAACGATGAACTGGACGACTTCACCGCCCGCCCGGGCGAGGCCAACGCCTTCGGTCTGGTCCAGAGCTCCGGCAACGCACCGGAGGCGGGCAAGCGTCCGCTGAGTTCCATGTCGCCGACCATCGTGCTCGAGGAGGGGCGGGTGCGACTCGTCGCCGGGGCATCCGGTGGTCCCCGGATCATCACCGGCACCATGCAGGTGATTCTGAACTGCCTGCTGCTGGAAATGACCCCGGCCCGGGCGGTGGCCGCCGCACGTTTCCACCATCAGTGGTTGCCCGACACCCTCCAGTTCGAGGAACGGTGGACCGACCATTCCCTCATCGAATCGATGGAGGGACGGGGGCATGTGGTGGGTCGGCGTCGCGACGTCGGGGTGGTGCAGGTGGTCGAAGTGCTGCCCGACGGCCGCAAGCGGGCCGCCTCCGATCCCCGCAAGGGCGGTCGTCCCGCGGGCCATTGAGCCGTTTGCCGGCGTGGGCCCTACAATGCTGCGATGCCGGTCTACGTCTACGAAATCATCGAGCCCGACGGATCCCAGGGGGAACGGTTCGAAGTCATCCAGCGGATGGCCGAGGATCCGTTGACCGAGCATCCGGAGAACGGCAAGCCGGTCCGCCGCGTGATCACCTCGCCCAACATCGCGGGCAACTGGAGTGATCATGCCACCAACCAGAAGCTTTCGAACAAGAACCTCGACCGGCTCGGATTCACCAAGTACGAGAAGGCTGGCGGCGGCTTCTACGAGAAGAAGTCCGGCGACGGTCCGGACGTCATCTCCGCGGACTGAACATCCTCGGGTGCAAAACGACAGCAGCCGGTCCCGAGGGACCGGCTGCGTGCGTGGTTCGTCGAGGTGCGATCAGCCGCCGAGTGTGTAGCGGATGAAGGCAGTGATCTTGGCGTCGCCGCCCAGTGCATCGCCCACGGTCATGCTCTCGTCGAGCACGTACTTCTGGGCCATGAGGGTGTTCTCCTCGAGGTACTTGCGGACCTTCCCGTCGGCCATCTTGCCGGCGATCTCGTCGTTCTTGCCCGACTCCTTGGCCTCGGCCAGGGCGGCGGTACGGATCGATTCGATCTTCTCCGCGGGAACGTCGTCGGCATCGATGCCCATCGGGTCGTGGAAGACGATGTGCTGGCAGATGCCCTTGAGGGCGTCGGCCGGAGCATCTCCCTCGATCTGCAGCAGGCAGGCCCGCTTGCCGTCGTGATGGATGTAGGAGCCGTACGAGCCGCCGTCGAGCCGCATGCCCCGGGCGAAGTTCACGTTCTCGCCGGTGGTGATGCGCAGATCGTCGACGTGCTTGTTGATGGCATCGTCGGCCTCGACGTCGCCGGCGGCCTGTCCGAGTGCGAGGCCGGCCACCGAATCGGTGGCGGTCAGGAACGCATCGTTCTTGGCCGTGAAGTCGGTCTCGGTCCGCAGTTCGATGATGACGGCCTTGGGACCGTCGATGGCGATGCCGATCCGGCCTTCGCCGGTGGTCCGCTCGGTGCGGGTGTCCATCTTGCCCTTGCGCTTCTCTCGCAACCAGGACTCGGCCGCAGCCATGTCACCGTTGTTCTCCTGAAGGGCCTTCTTGCAGTCCATCATGCCCAGGCCGGTCTTCTCGCGCAGGGCCATGACATCCTTGGCGGCAATGGTGCTCATTCTCATGTTCTCCGGATTCGCTTCTGTTGATTCGGTTGATCAGGCCTGCTCGGGCGTGGACTCGGCCACGGGAGCGGGGGCTGCTTCTTCGGTGGGGGCTTCTGCGGCCTCCGGGGCCGGTTCGTCGGCTCGGAAGGAGCTTCGGCTGGAGCGACGCTTGGGGGCCTTCGGGGTCTCCTCGGTCTGTTCGGCTTCGTCCTTGCCCTGGGTGCCGCGACGCTTGAGACCCTCCTGGACGGCTGCGGACAGCTCGCGAAGGATCACGTCGATGGACCGCATGGAGTCGTCGTTGCCGGGGATCGGGATGTCCACCTTGTCCGGATCGCCGTCGGTGTCGATCAGGGCGATGGTGGGAATGCCGAGGTTGCGGGCTTCGCGAAGGGCGTTCAGCTCCCGTCCCGAGTCGATGATGACGATGGCTCCCGGGTGCTTCTTCATGTTGCGGATGCCCTGGAGGTTGCGGGTGATCTTCCGCTTCTCACGCATCAGCTGGGAGGTCATCTTCTTGGAGTAGGTGTCGATCTCACCCGACTCGACCAGAGCCTCGAGTTCCTCAAGTCGCTTGAGACGCTCGCGAATGGTTCGGAAGTTCGTCAGGGTTCCACCGAGCCAGCGTTCGGTGACCCACGGCATGCCGGTTTCCTGGCAATGGGCCTCGATGCTGTTGCGGGCCTGACGCTTGGTGCCGACGAAGCACACGTCGCGTCCCTGGGACACGATCTTGGTGATGTACTTCTTGGCGATCAGCAGACCACGGATGGTGGATCGGATGTCGATGATGTGGATGCGGTTGCGTTCGCCCCAGATGTAGGATTTCATCTTGGGGTTCCAGGCACTCTTCTTCTGTCCGAAGTGGATGCCTGCTTCCAGCAGATCCTGTACGAGTTGGTCGGCCATGGGAGACCTTTCGGGCAGCGTCACCGGGGGAGGTCGTGGCCCCGTCCCGCCTTGGGCGCTTGGGAACGGATGTGATGCGTCTGCATCGAAGTGGTGTTCGATCCGGCTTCGTCCACGAACCGGCCGGATCGCCCCGGGAAGCATTCCCTTGGGGAAACGAAGAGTGTACCGGTTCAGAGGACCGTGGGCAACGCTCGGAGGGCGTTCAGCCCTCGAGAAGGGCCGTGGCGAGCCTCGAGGAGGCTTCCTGCAGGTGGTATCGCAGTCTTCCGGCCACGATGGTGGCGACCGCCCGTCCCGTGACGGGCCAGTCCCCGAAGGGGCAGTTCCGCCCCCGCGATCGGAATGCAGTCGGATCGATGCGCCAGCCCGCCGCCGGATCGATGATGGTGATGTCGGCGGGTCCTCCGACGGCCAGTCGGCCCAGTCCGATTCGGTCGAGTCCGACCAGCGCGGCCGGATGCACGGTCATCATCGCCAGCATGGTGGGCCAGTCGACGACGCCGTCGTCGATCAATGCCTTGCGGTACAGGGGCAGGGCGCATTCCAGACCGACGATGCCGAACGATGCCGAGGTGAAATCGGTGGCCTTGGTCTGGGCGGGGTGGGGGGCGTGGTCGGTCGCCAGCACGGTGATGGTGCCGTCGGCGATCCCCTCCTTGAGCCCATCGACATCCGCCGGTGTCCGCAGGGGCGGATTCATCTTGGCGAAGGTGTCGTAGCCTGCGCAGGCGGATTCGGTCAGTAGGAGATGGTGCGGAGAGGCCTCGCCCGTGGCCGGTTGCCCCTGGGTCCGGGCGCGACGAAGCAGTTCCACGCTTCCGCCGCTGCTCACGTGCTGAGCGTGGTAGCGGGCACCGATGGTCGCGTTCAGTCCCAGGTCCCGTTCGATCATGGCTTCTTCCGCCTCGGCGGGCCAGCCGACGAGACCGAGCTTCGTGGCGAGCGGACCGGCGTTCATGACCGCTCCCCGCGTCATGGACGGAATCTGGCAGTGCTGCATGAAGCAGGTGCCCTGGGCGTGGACCGTTTCCAGCACCGACTGCATCATGGCGTCGTCCTCGATGCCGTCGCCGTCATCGGAGATGCCCACGGCGCCCGCGGAGATCAGTTCCGCGATCGGAGCCTGTTCCCGGCCGCGTCGTCCCACGGTTCCGCAGCCGATGGCGTAGACCCGGGCCAGATCGGCCGAACGGGCTGCGGCGTCGACGTACCCGATCCATTCGGGATGATCCAGGGCCGGCAGGGTGTTGGGCATGCAGGCGACGGTGGTGAAGCCGCCCGCGACGGCCGCCGCCGAGCCGGATGCGATGGTCTCCTCGTGGAGCTGCCCGCGATGGGGATCCCGGAAATGCACATGGATGTCGAGCAGTCCGGGACTGACGATGCAGCCCTCGGCGTCGATGACGTCGCCCTCCACGGGGAGGTGTCCGTCGGTCTCGATCATGGTGATACGACCATCGACGATCTGCAGATCGCCGGTCGCGTCCAGTCTGGAAGCAGGATCCACGATCCGGCCGCCGCGTATCAGCAGGGTGCTCATGGACAGGATTGTACCGGGGACCGGAAATTGAAACGGGGGCCCCCGATGCGGGGGCCCCCGATTGTTTCAGGGTGCGTTCCGAAGGGAACGACTCAGTTCTGGCCGGAGAAGGGGCATCCGCCGGATGCCTTCTCGTCCATGGCTCCAAGGCTGGAGTTCTTGGCGGCCGGCATCATCTTCTTGCTGCTGCTCGGGCAGCAGCTGCTGGCCTTCTGGCTGCAGGACGGAGCGTCGTCGGAGACGCCGAGGCTGGGCTTGGTGTCCATCATCTTCTTGGACTTGTCACAGCTGCCACAGCAGGAGTCGGCCTTGGCGGCACTGCTGCACTGCGACTTGCAGGCGCTGGCGCACGAAGAGGCACAGGTCGGGGCATTGTCCGCAGCGCTCAGGCTGGGTGAGTTGTTGGAGCCGGAGTTGGCGCATCCTGCGATGGCCAGAACAAGGCTGATACCGAGGGTCTTGAGCATGAACTTCATTGGAATCCTCCAGGATCGTATGGGCCTCGGCATCTGTCCGGGGCGGGGTCTTGATTGAGTGAATATAGCAGTCATAGGTCCAAATGGCGACGCACTTTCGTCCAGATCGTCCATTCTGATCGATCGGAGCCTCTTTTCACCGGGTGCATGCCCCCTATGGGACCTAAAATGGACCCATGGGATCCGATCGCGAATCATCCCCCTATCCAGATCTGCAACAGCGGGCTCGGCAGCTGCCGGATGCGCCAGGCGTCTATCTGTTCAAGGACGAGCAGGAGCGGGTGATCTACGTGGGCAAGGCGCTGTCGCTCCGCAGCCGCGTCGGATCCTATTTCACCGCGTCGACCGATCTCGGTCCACGCAAGCAGCCCATGCTGGATCTGATCCGCGGCATCGACGTGATCGAGGCCGAAGGGGAGTGGGAGGCCCTGCTGCTGGAATCGCGTCTGATCAAGGACACCCGTCCCCGCTTCAACGTCATGCTCAAGGACGACAAGACCTATCCCTACCTTGCGGTGACCACCCGCGAGGAGTTTCCGGGGGTGTACATCACGCGGGCTCCGAGCGAGTACTCAGGGGCGAGGATCTTCGGCCCGTTCGCCTCCTCGACCGCGCTGCGCGAAGCCATGCAGCTGCTGCAGCAGGTGTTCCGCTTTCGCACGTGCCACCTCGACATCCGCAGCGAAGATCCTGCCAACCGACACTTTCGTCCGTGCATTCTCAGCGCCATCGACCTGTGCACCGCACCGTGCGCGGACCGCATCGATGCGAAGGACTACAAGTCGGACATCAACCGCTTCCTTCGCTTTCTCAACTCCCAGCGATCCACGGTCATCCGCGAACTGAAGTCGGAGATGCAGGCCGCATCCGAAGCCAGGGACTACGAGCGGGCCGCTTCCTTCCGTGATCAGCTGGATGCCATCGAACGGCTTTCGGAGCGGGAGACCCGTCGCCGCGGCGACGGGACCGCGTGGCAGCCGGAAGTCACCGTGTTCACCACCGATCCCGCGGCGGCGCTGCGTTCGCTGCAACGGGCCCTGGAGATCGAGACGCCCATCCGATGCATGGAGGCCATCGACATCGCGCACCTGGGGGGGCGGGACACCGTCGGGTCGAAGGTCTGCTTCATCGATGGGCGCCCGTACAAGGAGGGCTACCGGAGATACAAGGTGCGGACCGCGGGCAACGACGACTTCCAGTCGATGCGGGAGGTCGTGTCGCGCCGGTACTCGGACGCGGGGCAGGGACTGGAGCTCTACCCCGACGTCATCCTGCTCGACGGCGGTCGCGGGCAGCTGAATGCGGCGCTGGAGGTGTTCGAGACCCTGGAGGTGCAACCGCCCCGGGTGATCGCCCTCGCGAAGAAGGACGAGGAACTGCATCTTCCGGAACGTCCCGAGCCGCTGCGGCTCAGCCGGCACCACGCGGGACTTCGCCTGTGCCAGGCCATCCGCGACGAGGCGCACCGCTTCGCGCAGCACTACCACCACCTACTTCGTTCGAAGTCGATCGGTGGAGACGGGGCAGCGCGGTCCTGACCGGATCAGGCGGGGCTGGGCAGCACGTCGCCGGTCGGCTCCTCGTCGTCGTCGGATGCATCGGCACCGGTCGGGGGCGAGGGCGTGTTGGATTCGGCGCTGAGGAGGTCCGCCACGGTCGGGCGGTCGAGCGTGCCTCCGTCGACGAGCACCTTGACCTCGTCGGACTGCAGGGTCTCGTACTTCAGCAGCGCCTCGGCGATGGCCTCGACCTTCGTCCAGTGTTCATCGATCATGCGGCGGGTCGCCTCGTAGGCCTCGTCGATCAGCCGCTTGATCTCCTCGTCGATGATCCGTGCGGTCTCGGGGGAGTAGTCCCGTTCCGCCACGTACATCTCCTGGCTGTCCTGGCCCGAGTAGCGGACGAATCCCAGCCGCTCCGACATGCCCCATTCGAGCACCATGTGGCGGGCGTAGTTGGTGGCCATCTGGATGTCCATGGAGGCTCCGGACGAGATGTCGCCGGTCTTTCGCTCCTCGGCGATCCGGCCTCCGCACAGCACCCGCATGGTGGCGGACAGGTAGCGGAGTCCGTAGCCGTAGCGGTCGCGTTCGGGAAGACTGAAGGTCGCTCCCATGGCCTGTCCCCGGGGGATGATCGTCACCTTGTGGACGGGATCGGCCTCCTCGAGCATGGCCTGCACCAGGGTGTGTCCGGCCTCGTGGTACGCGGTCGCGACCCGTTCGCGTTCCTCGATCTTGCGGCTCTTGCGGGCGCGGCCGAAGCGGATCTTGTCCCGCGCCTCCTCGAGATCGTGGAGTTCGACGTGGTCCTGGTTTCCGAGGGTGGCGAGAATCGCCGCCTCGTTGATCAGGGCCGCAAGATCGGCCCCGGAGAACATCGGGGTGCCGCGGGCCAACCGGTCGAGGTCGACGTCTTGGCCCATCTTTACGTTCGCCGCGTGGACCTCGAGGATCTTGCGGCGTCCGACCAGATCCGGGAGGGTCACCTGCACCTGGCGGTCGAATCGGCCCGGACGCGTCAACGCGGGGTCGAGCACGTCGGAGCGGTTCGTGGCCGCGATCACGATGACCTGATCGGACTGCTCGAAGCCGTCCATCTCCACGAGGATGGCGTTGAGGGTCTGTTCACGCTCGTCGTGGCCGCCGCTGCTGAAGCCGCCGCCGCGACGACGACCGACCGCGTCGATCTCGTCGAGGAAGATGATGCAGGGGCCGTTCTCCTTGGCCTGCTTGAAGAGGTCGCGGACCCGGCTCGCACCGACGCCGACGAACATCTCCACGAAGTCGGAGCCGGAGATGGAGAAGAAGGGCACTTCGGCCTCGCCGGCGATCGCCTTGGCCAGCAGCGTCTTGCCGCAGCCGGGAGGGCCGACGAGCAGCACGCCGCGCGGGATCCGGCCGCCCAGGCGCTGGAACTTCTTGGGGTTCTTGAGGAACTCGACGATCTCCTGCACTTCCTCCTTGGCCTCGTCGATCCCCGCGACATCGGTGAACCGGACCTTGGTGGTGTCCTTGGTCGAAAGTCGGTGCTTGGACTTGCCGAAGCTGCCCAGCATGCCGCCGGGACCTCCGCCGGCGCCGCGGACGGAGCGGGCGATGAGGAACCAGATGAGGAGGACCAGCAGCAGGAACGGGCCGATGGTGATCAGCAGCTGCAGCCAGACGCTCTGTCCCGTCTTGGCGGTGTGATCGACGCCCATCGTGTCCAGATTGTTCAGGTAGAAGTCCCGGTTGCCGCCGTCCATGGAGAAGTAGACGGGAGCCGGCTCACTGGTGTTGTTCAGGGCGGGGTCGTGCGGTCGGATCATCGCCACGATCCGATCGTTCTTGATCATCACGGGCATGGGGTTGCCGGGGGACTCCTCCGCCAGCTTGCCGGAGGCGGGGTCGATCAGCACCTTGAACGCGTTCCAGCTCTTGATCTCCTTGCCGGAGGGCGAGTTGTTCATGAGGGCCAGGAAGATGAACAGGGCGCCGATGATCAGAACCCAGCTCATGAGCCCGCGTCCGAGTCGGCCCTGCGGCGGAGTCGGCTGCTGCGGGTCCTTGTCGCTCTTGGGCTGCTGGGGGTTGCCGTTGGGCGGTCGTTGGTCCTGTGCCATGGCTCACGTATCCCGGAGGTCTGCTGGAGGAAAGAAGGAGTCGAGAGGCACGGAGATCATGCCGCATCGATTCTCGGGCATTCTAGGCTCGGGGCGGCTGGAGAGCCCCGGACGGCTGAATTTACCAGGCCGCCTGCATTTCATCGACCATATCGGAGGCCAACTGCTGCACAACCGCCACTTCTCCGACCTCGAGGTATTCGCCCGAAGGCGGCGTCGGCACGAACAGCCCCGATCCTTCGAAGTTGCTTCGCTTGACGATCGTGGTGTCGTCCTCGAGGTCCATCCACTCGAAGTTCACGGTCACTCCGACAATGACCTCCTCATCGAGGCCGGTGGTTCGGTTCTGGGAGAGGGCCGTGAGCCTGACGGCGGTGATCTGTCCGCTCAGCAGGGAGTCGGCGGAGTTCTCGCTGGTCACCTTGTAGGGCGTTCTGGACTCGATCTCGGTGATCAGCGCCTGCGTCAGCAGGAATCCGACATCCCGGAAGTAGGTTTCGTTCTTGATGACGGGGATCGCCACCGTGCGGTATTTCGTGGGGTAGATCGACTGGGTCGAATAGCCGGTCGTGGGATCGCTGCTGCATCCCGACAGCAGGATGATGCCGATCATGGTGCAGGCGTGGGCGAGCTTCTTCATCTGCGCTGATCTCCCTCGGACTCGGATGGAACCGCCTCGAGATCGTCCTCCATCTGCTGCTCCAGCTGATCGGCGTCCATGGTGGGGGCGTCTGCGCCCAGGATCGCCCGGCGGAGGATGTCGTAGTCCGGCGCCCCCTGGATCACGTGCATGGGCAGTTCAGCCAGAACGGTCGGGATGAACTCGAGGGCGCGGATGCAGGCCCCGGACTCCGGATACCGCTCCACCAGATTCCGAATGGTGAATTCCGCCGCGATCGGATCTCCGTAGCGGTGGTACCAGATCGCGGTGACGAGGAGCTTCTGGGCTTCGGATTCCGTGATTCGGGTGATCAGGGCACGGGCTCCGATTCGTTCCGCTTCGGAGGGATGGGATGCGATCAACTGCCGCAGTTCGGCCTTGGCCTCGAGGAGGCCCACCACATCGAACTCCGGTCCCTTGAACGTGGCGAGGTTGGCGTAGATCAGTCGACGCCGGGCCAGATCCAGTGACGACGACCGTGGGTACTTCTTGATGAACAGGGCGTACATGTCCGCCGCCAGTCCCATTCGTCGCTGCCGGAAGTACAGATCGGCGAGTTGGAGGCCGGCCTGCTCCGCGAGCTGGCTTCCCGGCAGGCGTTCCTGGATGCGAATGAAGATCTCCTCCGCCTCCTCGCTGGCGTCGACGATCCGGAGCCCCCATAGCTTGCGTCGCATTCCGTGGGCGTACTGCACCGCGATGTCGTACTCCCGGGCCGATGCGGTGGTGAAGGAGGGGCTCGAGGGGTACCGCCGCACCACGTACTCGTATTCGTACAGCGCCTCGTACTCGTCGTTCAGTGCGACCAGGGCGTCACCCTTGAGCACCATCGCTTCGGCGAGCAGGGGCGATCGGGGATTTCGATCGATCCACCGCTGGACGAGATTCAGCGTGCGATCCGCCCGCCCCTGGGCAAGGAACCTCCGTGCGGAGGCAAGACGCCCTTCGGGTGTGTTCGCCTCCGGCGCCGATTCGAGCTCCCAGGTGTCCGCATCGTCGAGTCGGTACGACTGCTGTCCCGCCGCGGGGACCGCCGTCATCAGGGCAAGCAGCAGCGGTCCGAGAAGATGTCGCATCGAGCGTGGTCGGAGTGGCATGCCGGCATGGTACGGGATCGGGCCCGGACGCTGGGCCGTGGGGGGGATGGTTCTCGGACGTCCGGATTGGGGCGACTTCGGGGTGTTTCACTCAAGACGCCCCCGTGCCGCGACGATGACCGGTCTGCCTGCGTTCCGAAGCCCCGATCTCGTCGATCGGACTCCGGGCGCATGGGAGGAGACTGTCGTGGACCTTTCAACCCTTGTCGGCCTGATTGTCGGCTCCATCTGCATCGGGATCGCCCTGCTGCTCGGGGGCTCGGTGATGGCCTACGTCGACCCCGTCTCGATGCTCATCGTCATCGGGGGAGCGACCGCTGCTACGCTCACATCCGTACCCCTGGCTCGCTTCATGAGCCTGCATCGCATCAGTCTGAAGACCCTGCTGTGCAGGATCAAGACGCCCCGCGAACAGATGGCGGAGCTGGTCGAGCTCGCCGAGGTGGCCCGTCGCGACGGGATCCTCGCCATGGAACAGCGGATGGCGGACATCGACGATCCGTTCCTCCGCCGCGGCATCCAGCTCGCCGTCGACGGCGTCGATCCCGACACCATCGAGACGACGCTGCAGACGGAACTCGACAATCTGATCGAGCGGCACGAAGCCGGCCGGAACATGTTCGAGCAGATGGGCCGCTACGCACCCGCCTTCGGAATGATCGGGACGCTGATCGGTCTCGTCGCCATGCTGTCCAACATGCAGGATCCGTCCGCGATCGGAAGCGGCATGGCCGCGGCGCTGCTGACCACCCTCTACGGGGCACTGCTCGCCAACCTGCTGTTTCTTCCCCTCGCCGACAAGCTCGAGACGCGGACCCACGAGGAATCGCTGTCCAAGCAGATGATCATCCAGGGCATGAAGACCATCCAGCTGGGGGACAACCCCCGGAACGTCGAGATGAATCTTCGGACCTACCTGGCGCCGTCCCACCGCGCCGTTCCCAACGACCACGAGTACCGGCAGGCCGCCTGATGAACGCACGCAGCATCCAACGTCGACGTGCGCGTCGCAACGGGCGGGGAATTCCCGGGTGGGTCGTGACCTTCGGGGACATGATGGCCCTGCTGCTGTGCTTCTTCATCCTGCTGCAGATGTTCTCGGAGTTCAAGAGGGATCACGAATACCAGCGCGTCGTCACCGCCATCAAGGAGGCCTTCGGCTTCGCGGGCGGCGTCGGTGTGCTTCCGACCGACGACATCCCGGCCCGCAGCATGGTCGAGATCCTGGAGACCATGTCGGTCGCCAACGGTGCGGAATCGAAGATGAGCCGCAGTGCCGACGAGGGAATCGTCGGTGAGCACACCCGGGTGAGCCGGGTCGCCGAAGGCGTCCAGTTCACGGTCGGGGGGGTGCACCTGTTCGAGCCCCACTCGGTGGAGGTCACCGAGTCGGGTCGGCTCGAACTGCGGCAACTTGCCACGCTGCTGGCGGGTCGGCGGAACGTCGTTCTGATCCGGGGCCACGCAGCTGCGCAATACCTGCCCGAGCATTCGGCCTGGTCGGATCTCGACGAGCTGAGCTACCAGCGGGCCCGGTCCGTCCATCGGGTGCTGCTCGAGGAGGGGCTGGAAGACCATCGGTTCCGGCTCGAGGCCGTCGGGC
>TARA_B100001121_G_scaffold95702_1_pt1 | contig 18480 bp, 10 predicted proteins | sample TARA_B100001121 | Tara Oceans TARA_B100001121 (sample SAMEA2622817) | marine metagenome | biome: marine biome (ENVO:00000447); feature: surface water layer (ENVO:00002042); material: "saline water (ENVO:00002010), including plankton (ENVO:xxxxxxxx)" | depth 5 m
GTGCCACACTTAGGCAGAGCAGATGTCGATTGGGATACTATCGCCGAGGATTATGCTGATAAAATCATCAAGGCGTTAGAAATAGAATTACCAGATCTCAGCAAACACATCGTAACCCGCAGGCACTTTACTCCAAAGATGTTCGAACGTGAATTAGTCGCCTACAAAGGCTCAGCATTTTCTGTTGCACCTAAGTTAACTCAAAGTGCATTTTTCCGACCTCACAACAAGGACAAAAAAATACCCGGACTGTATTTTGTTGGTGCAGGCACTCATCCAGGGGCAGGACTACCTGGTGTGATAAACTCAGCAAAAGCCACAGTAAGGTTAGTCATCTCTGACCTTACTCAGAACTGAGGTCAAGTTCCTCGATTTGGAATTCATCCGCCTTGAGGCTAATTATCAGTACTGCAATCCCCAACAATCCCCCAAGTGCGAAGAGTATCATAGAAGAGATGCCGCTGGCGCCAATTGCTACACGCAAAACAACAGTAGAGAGAATAAAGCCAGTGTTTCTTGCAAGGTTTGTGAAATCTGTAGAGTATCCGTAGGATATTAGGAGAATCAAAATATCTGCTAAAATCAGCACGGTAAAGAAGTCTAAGAAGAAGATTTCACGAGTCACTGAACCATCACCTTCGCTGACTGAGATAACCCAGTTCGAGAATGAGAATACCGCCATAATGATGTAGGTAAACAGTAAGATAACCGCAATTTTTTGCTTATTCTGGACAAATTTAACCAGTATGCTATCTTGGAAATCTACTTGTGCATCGGTTGAACTATTAGCACGGTAAATCAAAGAAGTGGTGAACAGAGTGATGAACGTTAAACATTCGATAACAATCAGTTTCAGCTCAGAATCAACCGTCCAGTCTCCACTAAATTCTAGCTCTGATAAGCGCTTGAAAATATCTCTTACCACCAACAAAGTTACTATCTCGAATTGCTTGCCAACTGCGGTAGAAAATGATTCTGGAATCGCTCTAATCAACTGGTACACTTCGTAAGCCAAGAGAATCGAAAACGGTGTGTATAATGCATCGAGTGGTGAATCGAGCAAATCTGTTGATGCACTGCCTACTTTTAGGACGCCAATTTGATATGTGAACCAAAGCAGCAAATGAAGGATGAAACCAACGATTGCGGTGATTAAGCCAAATTGCCTAACCTTTACTTCAGCGGGCTTGCCGAGTAGGCGGCCATGAAGATTTACTAATGCCTCTGTCACACCCGTAGGTAACAATTCTTGACTAAATAAGTGTGTTAATTTGAGAAAAACGATATTTTGACGGAAAAACAGTCCTATATAGCCATCAAGGAATTGTTTGTAATTATGTTGAATGATTTACCGATACACTTGCGCGACCGTGCACGGTTGGTCAATCAACACCAAAATCTGTCGGCAGAAGGACCAGTTATTGTTTGGCTAAAATCCTCCTTGCGCGTACATGAAAATCCGGCCATCGATGCCGGCAGAATAATTGCTTTCAATAACAATCGCCAATTGCTGATTTACCAAGCAATTGATGAACGGTATCCACATGCTAATCTCCGTCATCACAATATGTTGTTAGACGGTGCTCGAGATTTACACAAAGGTTGTACTGCACAAGGGCTAAATTATGTGTTACATGTTGCGAGAGAAAATAATCGTCAAGCGGTAATGAAACATTTTGCAAAGATCGCAGGGTGCATAATAACTGATTTATTTCCGTTGCCACCGTGGAAAAATTGGGTAAAGTCGATTGCTGAATCTGCTGAATGTCCAATGGTTGAAATCGATTGTCACTGCGTAATACCAATGACGGTATTCGGTAAATCAGTTGACCGGCCCTTCAAATTTAGAGATGCGACAAAGAAATTACGCAAACGACTAATCCAACAATCATGGCCCACAGTCGAAAAAGTGCCAGCAAGATTTGCGGGTGAATTGCCATTCACTCCGATAGATATTGACCGACTTACAACCAACCCAGAAGAAAGAATTTTGTTGTTGAAGAATTGTGCAATCGACCCATCAGTGTATCCAATATGGCAAGAGAATGGAGGGGAGATTTCTAGCCTTGCAAGATGGCAAGAATTCCTCGACAAAAATTTGAGCGGTTATGCGAGACGACGGAATAATGCAGCCGACCCATATGGTGTATCTAGGCTTTCAGCAGCCTTCCATTATGGCTTTATCTCACCCATGAAAGTTGCCCGTGAGGCAGCGGCAATTGGCACTAAATCGGCGGACAAATATCTAGATGAATTACTGATTTTTAGAGAACATGCTTGGCATCATGTTGCCGCATCAGAAAATCCGTATTGCAGTTCAAATCTGCCACATTGGGCGCTGGAATCCTGGAACAACACCGCAGACGACCCTCGTCCAGTACTACTTGATGAGCACCAAATTGAATACGCTAGGTCGCCAAATCACTTGTGGAATTTGTGCCAAGAATCCCTGATTAGGCACGGTGAATTACACAATAATCTGCGCATGACATGGGGTAAAGCAGTACCACAGTGGAGTTCATCGCTTGAACAATCGTTAATTCGGGCACAAAAATACAACGATAAATACGCGCTTGATGGACGGGATCCCTCTTCAATAGCTGGAGTTCAGTGGTGTCACGGGCTTTTTGATAGAGCATTTTTCCCATCTTTACCGGTAATGGGAGTGGTTAGAAAGCGCGATTTAGAAACTCACGCATCTAGGTTAGATCTTGAAACCTATGCAAAGCATATCAAACGTAACACCACACAAACCGGAGCTACATTTGTTGTTCTCGGCAGCGGAATTGTAGAATGCTACATCGCTAGAGTACTATTTGACAACGGAATTAATGTCTACTACCTTCCAACTCAATCATCTGATGACAAAACAGAGTTAACCGATGAGCAACTAGCACCTTTACCTGATTATCTACAGGGCAGAATTACTTCAATTAGTGAGAAAATCGGCAGCAGAAATCTATCTCGTCTCGGCAAAAATCTCGTTAGAGGAATTACGATAATTGAGCCATCAGATTTGAAAATTAAATCACGAGGAAATGAAAGTGAACTACACCTTGAAGCAAACAAATCCTCAATCTCTCTTACCGGCGCAATATTTCTCAATGCGGCACAAGCTGAGGAAATTAAAACAACAACCGGGATTAATTTGTTAGATTTTAATCACTGCTCAATTCAAGAAACAATAGATTGCGAGTCAGAAGTTAGTCTACTACCAACAGCACTTTGGCAGGCCATCGAATTTATTTGGCCATTTTGTTTGAGTCAAACCAAAGCAACATATTCGCTGCAAACGAAATTGATATGATTCACTTTCATTAGTTTTAGTTAATTTGGCCACTCTGTGTTGGAAAACATCGTACTTCGCATCGGATAATATCGATTAATGGGTCGAACAGTACCAACATGGCGAAACCGCATAGAGGCTGAGTTAACATCACTTGAGCCATTCCAAAGAGCGCTTAGTACTGCTGACCGTGAAGCCTTAGCAAGGTTGGTTAACGGTGTTAGAAATCGCCGTACAGCAGGCGGTATGTTGCCGGCTCATGACTCATGGAAACCAATGCTGTTGTCGATGCTATTGGAATGTTGTACAAGGATATCTGAACTTGAACGAATTATCGAATCTTTAACTACAGAAGAGTGATGCTGTGAAAGGTTGGATAATCGACGCGCAGTTGGGTGCTGATGGCACCAGCATGGATGTTTGGATGTTCGTAGAGGGTCAAGGAGTAAGGCAATTAGTAGTGCCGTGGTGCGCTTCAATACATATTCATTCAGCCAAGTCGCGATTACAAAACCTCATGCAGTGGTTGGAATATCCTGAAGTAAGAACGCGATTTTCAGTGGGTGCAATGCGGTTCATCCGCCGTCGTCTGTCTCTTGACCAATATGAGATGCATGATGTCTTAGAAATAGACATGATAGATAGTCGTAAAATCCGTCAACTTGCCAACCACATCGAATCCCGTGGCGATTTTCATCGTTACACTTTGTATTCAGTTGATGCCCACTTAGCTCAGCGATTTTTTGTTGAATACAATGTGGCTCCATTCCAATATGTCGAGTGGAACAATAGTCAATTCACAGTATTGGAAGAATCGGCGAATTGGCCTGAATTATCTCATTTGAAGATGGACTTCACCTATGATTCTGTAGACGGCTTCGATACTATTGATTCTCATTTAAAGTCGGTAACTTTGTCACTAAATTCAGGCATGAACCAAATCGAGGAAACCCCGCCAATAGAGGTGAATCATGATGGCTCTACAGCTGAATTTTTACTAAATCTACAGCGCGAAATAAACCGCATTGACCCTGACATCATAATGACTAACGGCGGTGATTTTCTACATTTCTCGGTATTACAAAAATTGTGTCAAGAATCTAACCAATCGTTCACCTTGAGTCGTAAAGCAGTACACCTCAAACCTCGTACGATGTCAAGAATAGTCCACTCTTACGGTCAAGTAATACGTAAAGACAGTTATTTTCCAATCCATGGACGCTTACACATCGATATCAGAGCGAGTTTCATTGTTCGAGAGGGCGGTTTACATGGCTTATTCGAACTGGCTCGCCATTCGCGTCAATCTCCTCAAGATATTTCGAGGCTGTCTCCGGGTTCGGTAATTAGCGCCATTCAAATGCGTATTGCTATGGAAGATGGCGTATTAGTGCCGTGGAAAAAAAACCGGCCAGAGGATACTAAAACGGCGTGGGAGTTGATGATGGCCGATCGCGGAGGGCTGTACTTAGATAGTAAACCGGGAGTTTACACAGAGGTAATCGAACTCGATTTTGCTAGTTTATTCCCCAGCATTATTGCAACTCGAAACATCTCTCCAGAAACCCTTAATTGCGCTTGCTGCCAACCATCAACCGATGATTTAGGGCCGTCAAGTTACCTGCCTTTAGAAGTAAATTTGGCGAGTAGTGAGTTAAGACGTCGGCACATAGAGGAGCGTATAGGAACAGGGCTATTTCCAATAACTAATTCATGGGCTTTGCCAGTTCCGGGGTTGTCGTCACATACTTGCGGTAGGGTTCACGGTTTTCTTGGCCGAGTAGTAGCACCAATAATTGAGCGTCGTCGTCAATTAAAACAGCAAACAGTTAGCAAAGGAGATACTATAGATAAACAACAAAATGCCCTAAAGTGGTTGCTTGTAACCTGCTTTGGTTATACAGGTTACAAAAATGCTAGATTTGGACGCATCGAGGCTCATGAAGCGATTTGTGCATGGGCGCGTGAAATCTTGCTGCAGACCATAGCTATGGCGGAATCATCAGGTTGGACAGTACTACATGCGATAGTAGATTGTGTATGGTTACATAGAGAAGATGTATCTCGTCAAGAAAAACAAGTACTTGCCAAGGATTTTGCCCAACGTGTAACCCAGGAAATTGGTATTCCTTTGGAGTATGAGGACATATACCATTTCATTGGTTTTTTACCAAGTAGAATGCATGGTTCTGGTTCGTTAACTAAATACTGGGCGTACGGCGAAAAAGGGCTGAAAATTAGAGGGATTGAATCTCGCCAACATTCAACATGTAACTGGATAAAGACTCTTCAAGACATGGCTTTGCAGATATTGGTCGATTGCGTTAATGATGGGGTCGAGATAGGTAGCAAACATGTGCAAAACATTGTGTGCAATTTGTTACATCATGAACTAACACGACTTGTCGATTACCAAGTCGCCCTCAAAGATCTGGTTGTAACCCGGCGCGTCACCAAAGCCGTAGAGCAATTCACGGTCTCCACGCTAACTCATTCAGCATTACTTCGAGCCAGTGCATTGGGTCACAACATCCCTCCGGGGCGCAAAGTGAGGTTCATTGTTACTAAATCAAGCAGTCGAGACTCGATAGATAGAACGATGTTGCTTGAAGAACTTGATAATGCCACAAATGTCAAGATTGATGTCCAATACTATCGAGAATTAGCCATAAGAGCAATGTGGGCAATTTTAGCACCATTTGGCTGGACTGAAGACGAGATTAGAGCAGGCAGTAAAACTGTGACACTGTTTGATTTTAATTCAACAATGCGAGCCTAATCAATCAACACAATATCATCAAACTCTTGCTCATATATGAGTGATAATTGTTGATGTAAAAGTCTAGCATAACTTTGCTGCAGAGTCTCCTGTTGTTGCGGTTGTTCTCGAAATCCAGATGCTCCGCTTGGATGATGCACTAGCCACATTTTGGTCTGATTGCCTTGCCGTTTTTTCCGTCCAATTAATTTTTGATTACATCGGCTGTCAATAATGTTCAGCAGGGTCTTATGGCGTTTTGAGTATGGCTTCGCTGCTGTAATAACGATTACAGCAACGTTATTTCTATTTGCTATTTCACTCAATCTAGTCATACTCCTTTTCAACAATGTTCGTGCTTCACGGTCCCTTACTTGGGAGTCAAGATGCATCGCAACAGGGCCATCTACGACAATTAATTGCGCCTCCGTGATTGATAATTCATCTGCAATTCGTTCCACCAAGGATGAGAATTGATGCACGGTAAATCCGCGCCCGATAAACAGGTTGCGTAACAGGTAATTAGCCTCAGGCAGGGTAGGAGGGAAGCATCTGAGAATTCGTTCAGGATTGAATCGACATGCGCCATCAATCCAGTGAACATACTGACCTCCCATTAGCGCCATAGCAGTCCATGCTTCGGCGTAAGAGCGCATGGCCTTGCCCGCAAATCCGCTACCGCACAATCGGTAAATGCCACCTTTACGAGGCATAATTTGTTGCTCATCAATCACACGTTGCGGTAGCATCGGGTAGTACTTTTTCCGCATACTATAGATTAATTGAAATTTGATAAAAGTCTTGATACAACCCCACGCTTAAAGTGAAACTGAACGGAAACTGTCTAGTTTAATTCACGACAATTTATTCTTGGTTCGAGGTTTTCTTTATCTTGTGGTGGCGCTAGGCCTACACGGGTCACATCATGACACAAGGCGAAGACCATGTTTCTCGAATGGCGGGTATGGAAGTATACCTGCCGACTGGACAGAAACTTGGAGTGGTCTATGATGTGGTAATCGATACTGATGGAATCCGCTGCACCCATCTATTCGTTAGAGAGACCGACCATGAACTCGTTGAAGGAGGAATAAATGTAGCAGTTCCTTGGCGTTGGGTCAGAGGTGTTCACGATATCGTTTTGTTGCGATGGTTCCCGCCAACACCAATCCCGATGAACAAATGAGGCATTTTCATGACTATTGAGGTCCATGTTTTAGGTACATCATCGGCTCGCCCGACTGGGCTCCGTCAAGTTAGTGGAAGCCTAATTTCATGTCATGACGGGGTTGCCGTGGTTGATGCTGGCGAAGGGTTTCAAACCAGATTTGCCAAGCAGAGAAAGCGAATGAAAAATCATGAAACTTATCATTTGAAATCTAGCAAGGTTAGTGTTTTGTGCTTAACACATGGCCATTTAGATCATACTTGGGGGGTGCTTCCATGGCTTCAGTCAATGGCCTTGGATAGCCGTATTCAACCACTGTTGATAATTGGTCCAACCAACATAGACGTGCTTGATTCGCTGCTTGAGAATGAATCACTACCGGAAAACACACCTCATTCAGATTTAGCAATTCAATACCAATATTGGCAGCGCCTGGGTGGAATTTCAAAAAATCTAGGTTATCGAGTTAGATGGGTCTTAGGGGCAGTCGGGGAAGGTCGCTGGATTGAGTTTCTCGATAATGGAGAAGTCATTGAATTAGCTGAAATGCCGCAGCCAGAAGGCTGGAGGGCAAATCGAATCAATGCCTTACCAACCATTCACACAATTCCATCCTGCGCCTGGCAATTGACCTCATCGAGTAGAAAAGGTAAATTCAATCGTATGAGAGCCGCAGAGTTGAAACTAAGTGATGACGAAAGGGCGAAGTTAGCAGCAGGTGAAGACATAAAACACGGCAAAAAAACTCTACTAGCCAAAGACTTTCGCGGCGATGCGAGTAATTCACTTTCGGTCATAATTTCGGGTGACACCTCTGAAATGGCACCGGGTATTACTGCCGTGAATGGCTGTAACCTGTTGATTCATGAGGCAACATTTCTCGACGATTACAGTAATCATGCCAGAGATTATCTGCACAGTACTGCATCAGGAGCAGCGCGTACTGCACTAGCCTGCCAAGCAAACCATCTCGTGCTCACCCATTACGGTGCGAGAATCAAGCAAACCGACACTTTACTGAACGAAGCCATGGCCGAGTTAGGAAATTCGGGAATTACTCTCAGTGCTGCGCATGACGGAGACCGAGTCATCGTTGATGACCTTGGTTTAGTTACCCATTTACAGTGGCGTGGTGAGGGTTGGGTTAACTGATTCAAGCAAGCGTTCATTTGAAGTGTATGGCACACCACAGCACATCATGCGTTGTGTAGCGGTAGCCTCGGTTTTGGCTCTGCTGTTGTTAATGCCGGCTGCAGCATCCCAATCACTGGCTAGAGATGCTCCTAATTGTTTGGAACGAGATATCGACCAACTGTTAAATTCGTTATCCCTTGATAATGGAGTCTGCGTCAAAGTCGACCTCGGAACCCTGCAGCCAGGAGATGTTTACGAGGTGAGTGTTTCCATAATCAACGACGCAATTGATTTATTGTTCTTTGATCAAAACCAGATTCTGACCTACGATGCGGGACAATCTTATCGTTCTCAATTCAATCAAATTATTTCCACGGAGAATGCCCTTGGCGCATATACCTTCCATTGGAAAGTCCCTGCTTCAATAAATCCTAAGACGTGGTATATGGTATTGGATAATCTGGCTCACGATGGTGATAACGGCTTGGGTGACCAAGGCGGTTCAACCAGTCAAATTGGGGCAACATTCACTAAAATTGATGAGTCATATTGGACTCCTTTCCATGATGTATTAGCCGTCGATTCGGGAAATCATGCAGTCCTTCTATCAGGTGATGCATTGAAGCTAGACGCTGGTACAACAATTGTGGTTACTGCTTGGGAACTTGATGGACAAGCTGATGTTTATTTACAGACTCGAGCGATGCATGATTTGTATTTATCCAACGGAGTCGGACAACTTTACATTGCTGACTTGGATTTACAGTCGATTGTTAACTCCGATTCCGATACTTGGATTGTACCCGAGGAATTAGATGGTGAAGAATTATTGATAATAGTTGACAATACCAACTCACCCGAAGGTGGCGCAGACGGTAGTTCTGACATTAGAATAACCGTCCGCGTTGAATTGGCGCCGGAAATAACCCCAGTAATCAATGCTGGTAACGACGGTGCAACAAGCCTTGGTCAAACAATCTCGCTCGACGCTAATGCATCGCCAAATAGAATCGGGCAAATAGCCTCAATTTCATGGGATTTTGATGACTCAGTAGACAGCAACCAAGACGGAATTTTCACTAATGATAATGACGCTCAAGGCTTTGAAGCAAGCGCTTCTTACACAACGATTGGAACCAAAGTAGTAACGGTTACAGCGACCTCTCCAAACTCGTTATCTGCTTCTGTTAACTATTCGATTTTGGTTGCGGACATAGTCCCTCCGACTCCGGTTATCAGCAGTAGTGCAGAGTTTTTTTCAGGAGTTTGGAAAACCAACATAAAACAACAGACTGCATTCAGTTGCAGTTCCAGCACTGATGATGATTCCGTGGCAAATTGTTTATGGGAGTGGGGTACAGTGTTCTCGGACACTAACAACTCCATCGCGATAACTTGGCCAAATATTGGAACCTATCAGGTTAATTTGACGGTTACTGATAACTCAGGTAATTCAGCTACTACCACCGCGACTGTCATCGCTGATGACTCGACAAATCCTTCTTTACAGCAACAATCAGTCGATGCACTTCCATCTTCAACGGTTGAAGGTAAAGCGATAACCTTCAGTATCGATGCGACTGACGCTTATGACCAGTCATACCAATTAACCTACCACTGGGATCTCAATCCAAATGTCGATAGCGACAATAATGGTGACTTTACCGACGATCCTGATTATGTTGGCTCGTCAGTCGATGTGATATTTTCCGATGCTGGTAGAAAAGATGTAGTGGTTACTGTCTTTGACCAATCCGGAAATTCAGATTCGCATGCGTTCTCAATCAATGTAGCAGGCGCGGCTGAACCATCGAGCGTTATCGGCATTGTCATGGTTTCACTATTTATTGGTCTAGTGACATTATCGGTGGCAACAATCGGATTTAGACGTTGGCAGACCAACATTGCAATCCAGTTACTTGAGGGTAGAGGCTTGTCAGAAATTGAGGCTAAACAACACATTGCTATGGTCAAACAACGTAGCAAAATACCATTATTTGCTGATGCACCAAAAATAGCCGGTATCGAATCAGGACAACAAATCGTGACCAGTGAACAGCGACTAATGCAGAATCAGGATGCAGAATATCAGTCAATCTACGGGACCGTTAATGAACAACCACAAGCTGTCTCAGCATTTGCCCCACCCAGTCAAGAATTCTCTTTCCCTGTCAATCAACAATCTCAGTACACCCTCGGCACACAATCTGCTGCCGCCGATGCGCTGGCGATGTTTGCTGAGGAAGAGAATCAAGAGATAATTGAGACAAATACGGAGGAAGGAACGGTTGAGAAAGTCACCAAGGTAATAAGTGGGGGAGTTCAACTTCCATATCAAGTAAAGTCTCAGATTGGCCATGAACAGCAAGATGCTGCGAACGAAGACGATGCGGAATCGACACCTACTACAGCACCTAATGAGCAAATTATTCAACAAATTTCTTGTCCTCATTGCTCGAGTAAGTTTAGCATAGCAATACCAGATGCTGATGAAGCGGTCGTCGAATGCCCGTCTTGCAGCAGAGATTTCATATTGAGATTTGATTGAATAGAGTTTTTGAGGCGTAGTTTGAACATTCAAGCGATAGTTTATCTTAGGTTGAATATTACCAATTTGTATGGAAGGGCGTACGCTTAGGCTAATCAGGCCGGGCTTGCCAAGTTCAGGAGATCCGCGAAAGCCAGCAATTTTTCTGATTTTTCTGATGGTGGCATCTATTTCTAATCCGGTTGCGGCAGACACCTCGATTTCTCGGGATGATTTTGACGTTATTGACGCGCTGATGGAAACCCTTGCTGATAGAACTCAAGGTGGTGAATCTGATATCGCATTGAGTTCGGCCCAAGGGGCGCTTGCTCAAGTTGATGCAAATGCACGTGGAATCTCAGCCACCGACCCGCTTGCTGTTTCAAACTCCTTTTTAGACGGAATCTCGATGCGCGATTCATCGTCATTTGAAGCCGACCATCCAAGGCCATACGAATTCCTTATGGATGCCTCAACTCAACCAGATGGTTTCCCAAATAATTTGTTTGAGACTTTGTTCTCAGTCAACAATTTGGGTTTGACTAATATCCTTGCTATTGGTATTAACACCTACGCAGTTTATGTCAATTTCACCTCAAGAGATAGCGGGCCATCTTACGAAGCGTGGGCTCAGGGGACATTTACCGGAGAAATATTTGTTGATGGCCAAATCGTTTTATTCGCAAATTATATCGATATAGATGGCGACGGGGAAGATGACTTATCGGTGGCATTGACCATCGAGGGCATAATCAATCAGGGAGATGGCTGGGGAATCGAAACAAGTGGCAACTTAATCCCAATAGTCGATAAGTTATGGATTAATCCAACTTTCCAATGGAAAGTTACAGCCTTAGATCAAACTGACCCATTGTGGGATTCATTACAGCATTTGGAGATTAGTTTGATGAAAGGGTTAGCATTCGATATTACCCTTGATGATTCGGAATCTTATGCAATTGTAATCGATACACGCTTTACCCAACCACCACATGAGTTTACTTTAGGTGTAGGAATTGAAAGAATTGAATTCAACATAGCGCCACAAGACTTAGTTTCCTTCTTAGCCTCATTGCTTATCGGTAACATCAACTCAAGTGAATTTTCGCTCTCTTCAATAACCGCACCTTATTCGGTGCAAGTTAGAAATCCAAATGCGCCTGGAACTGACGTTCAAACAGATTGTGAAGATGAAAGCTACTACGATCCAATCGCCGATAATGAAGCGCCAAGTCACGAACACAAGTGCGGTTTTGGTATTGGTGTGGGTTACATTAGATTTGCTGGCGATGGAGGAGGTTCGTCCGCTCCAGTGTTAGAAATGAGTTACCTAGATGCTGGTTTCCATCCAGAAATGGGTGAGACCGAATTGCCAGAAGAAGTAGATATCACGATAAGAAATGATAACATTGGTGAAAACTCATTCGATTCGGTTGAAATTTACTCAGATAAAGGCTCAGATGTCTATCTACACTATTATGAGAATCGAGCAAATGTGCAAGACGGTGAATCTGAATTTGGCAATGTAACTGACGCCCGTGCATGGATTCATGGTTTGCCCTCTGGAAGTATGCCTCAGGAAGAGATAAACTCGATATTTACCATGCTCGGTGAAGCGCCAAATTCGGTTAACTTCCCGGGTGAGGTACCAAATCGCTTGTCATTAATTATCGCAATCAAGAATTTCTCGGGGGATAATTCTGCTAATATTGATGATCCAACCTTACCGATGAATCCCATAGAGCCACCAAATACACTGATTGCGATTGTTGGTACAGAATCTATTGACCGCTTAGAATACAAATCAACCTTTGAGCGTGGAGGGGTTTCTACCGATCGTTCCTCGTTAGAAGTTATTGTCGAAGATGTTCCAAATGCCATTTTGATCGAAGGTAGTTTCTTGGTATCACCCACAGGAGTAGATCGAGTAAATTATGACAATCCAAATCTAAACACAATCGCTCAGATTTTTGATAACGCCTTGCTAACTGTTGTGCAAGTCGTTCTCGACATTGGCGACATAGTAAATTCTCTGCCGGATTCAATTATCAGTACAACAGGTTCAGAGGGAGGAACTCTTGAGATTCACTGTTACGACCAAATCAAAGGCAATCTTGGAGGCGACCCGCGTGAAACCATGGCAATAGGCTCTGTTGAGTTGGCATTTTCAAGCAGTGATAACCCAACACTTCCAAACCAGGACCACATCCTATTAGCAGAGGATACTAGTATCGAGCAGGTTATCGGACGGGGTGGTGACCCAATCAAACCACTTGTCCCTGTTGCAATCAGTCTACGCGTATCGGGTATCTCGAAAGTCGTGCAGACCTTTGACCCCAACACGGATGTTAGAGACATCGAGATTACTGGCTCAACCGGTGAATCAATACTTGTTGGTCACATCAAACACAATGACGGTGACCAAGATAATGCTATAACCCAATCTGCAATGGTTTCTAACCGACCTAACACATTAAAAATCATCCAAACATCTAGCGCTTTAACCTATCAAGCAAGTGAAGCAATACAGTCGATAACCTATGGCGGTAAGAGCCCGTCACAACAGAATTCAATCCAGCTCAATGGCTTACCATCTGATTTTTCATTAACTCTCGGCGACACTCTTGGATATACCGGAAACCAACCTATAGATTCGATTATAATTCAATTGTCTAACGCCAGCCAACCAAAAACGATGGATGGCGACCATTTCAGATTCTGGGTCAACCAAGATACTGCTGAGGCAAGTATGAGTATGAAGATTTCAGACATCATTAGCATTACAAGACTCTCTCCGCAAGTCCCTGACGCAATAGGGCCAGAAGGCAACTCGCAAATCGAGATGGTTAGAAGTCAATCCTCGCCGTTCTACATCATGTTTGAAGACGAGTCACAGTATGAAGATGAATTCTTAGGCATGAACGGTAGAGCAATACTTCAACCACTCCCGTCTAACATTTCGTTGGCGTTCCCGAGTACGGTTGATTCATCTGGCTTGGAATTGCCAAGTTTTGACGAAGGCGAGGGTATTGAATCATTGTCCTTTTTCTTGGGCGATTTAGTTGATTTTGGTAGTTCAGTTAATGACTTAATTTATGATTTTACCAAGGACTTGGTAGGTACTGATGGTGAAGAAGAAGACTTCGCCTTGGGAGTAGACTTGCTAACTGGCGAGGCTTTCAATTTAACAGTAGACATGAGAAAGGGTTCGAATGTGGCTTCACAACCGGAGTGGGCTCACGGCGTAGCGATGAATGTGTATGAGGCTACAAGATTGGAATACAACTTATCGAGATTACCCGTACTGACTCAATCAGAACTTCAGCAATGGGAGCAAATGTTAGCAGATTACAAGATTGACCGGGCTGAGAAAGCCATGGCTTTGGACATCTTAACCAGGTCTAACATTACTCAGGCGGTGAGGTTGATTGACTCACTTGAGGATGGAGTAATTTACGATATTGAACTTGATTTACTCAACCAAACCTTGCTCGAAGAAGAGGGCATAACTCTTGAATTTAGGCGGTCTTGGCACAATCGGTTATGGCTGCCGCAATTACCAGCCGGCCAAATCTCTCTCGAGTATGATTTCAGAATGATTGGGGATATACCTCAATATGAATTTGATATGTTCCTTGGCCAATGGAAACCCCTACGCGAGCAAATTAGTATCGTCGTAAATGGTTTACAAGGTAGGGATACTGATCTGGTTATCAATGGTCTCGATGTTACAAAACCCAATGATGTTAGCGCTAATGCCGTCTTCTTTACCGATGACAATTTGATTGTACCAAGGTTCAATGTAGTCATGACCTATGATTTCGGTTCCAACCTCGATTCAGTCTATGCCACATTTATTGATAGAATTGAACAAACGAGAGTCGAAGCATTGTTCATTGATGTTGCACAGTCAATGGATTTTGCGGCAACAATCGGTGATATATTCAATATAACAATGAATGTTGCTGAAGAGTTTAGAACCCAAGGGAAGTTCTCAGCTGAAAAATTAATGATTCAGCAAATGCGGTATGTCGATGGCTTTTGGTGGCCAGCAACGACGTTCATGCGCAACTTACCAAGCGTTATGTCATTGTCTGCCATACCTGCAGATGATTTCGATATCAGGGCTGACACATCATTCCAAGGTATGATGACGTTGGACTATTCCTCAAATGAGGATAATCTCGACCTGTATCTTGAAGCGAGTGGTCGGGCGCTCGATTTCAGGGGCGATGTGCTGATGATTGCCCAAGGCCTACCCTCCACATTCAAGTTAGAACCTACTGATGACTGGGGAATGCGTGTGGCATCTTCTGGAGACGGAGTTAAGAGTCTGTACATGAAACAAGAAAACATCCCTGTTCAGCCCGGTGTGATGGTTGAAAGGTTAGAATTAATCGGTGAGGATCTAAAATCAGCAATCATCAATGTCAAGCGAGGTCCGTACGAATATCCGATTATTACTCTTGATGGCCTTACCTCCGGTCGGATTGTTGCTAGCGCTCAAGTTTCTAGCCAACCGGGTTATTATGTCGACTTCTTTGGTGATAGAGAGTTTGATGGGCGCGCAGTCCTCTTAGATACACAGTTCACCGGTATTGTTCCAGTTTCCTCATCCTTAGGAGTTAATGGAATGGTGTCGGATTTGAGCCTTATTGGAACTCTAACTGGAGGCAATGTAGAAACTCGGCACATTCTATTGGTAGAACCGGTGACGTCGATGGTAGCAAGTACACTTGCGATGCTGGGGTGATATTTTGATTAAAGAAGAGAATGGGTTAATCGTCAACGAAGAGGGCGAACTTTTGATCCATGAGGATTCCATCGTTGAATCAACACAAATGTCGGCAGAGGATTTGGCCATATTACAAGCATCAAAAGATGCCGCCAAGTTCGTTCAAGACATACAGAGAGAAATAACTCCAAACCGGGTGGCTACAGCAGGATTGATTTTGTTATTATTCCTCGGCGCCATCTTCAGTACTTGGTACTGGGTAATTCCAAGGGATTCAGTCATGGTTGAAACATTATACCTACAGCGCAGTGGGCACTTGGTGATGTCAGAAATTCATAACACTGGTAGTCGTGAGATTACGGATGTAGAAATCCAAGTCACATTTCAATCATTAGACGGCGAAGTACTTCAAACAATGGGAATTGAAGTTGATGCTATATCAGCTCACTCTTCAGTAGCAGGCGATGATCTAGAAATGCTGGTTGTTGGTTATACGGTTTGGGATAATTATCAGATAGCGATTAATCTCAAGTATACCGATCACCGGGGTGATTTACAATTTATGCTGGTAACTCATGAGGTCGGTGATTGGGCTTGGGAAGAGTTCAAAGATAGAAATTGACGAAATACTCACACGATACCCCAAGCAATAAAACGCACCGGAACTGGGCTATAATTATGCAAAGCAGGCGTTCTGCGGGGGCAGTTATGTTCCTTGTAATCCTGTTTGTATTGCAAAGCGCATCTCAATTGGCGACAAATAACCAAAATTTTGTTGAGGTTGCGGAAGCAGAAAACCAAATTGACAGAGTATATTTTGAACTACGCGATGATGTTTTTGAGCAAGCAGTCGGAACTTATCAGTACCATGAAATGTCAGAGAACAGGTTACTTGAGGCTAATACATTAATCGGAACCTTCGACCAATTTGGCTTGGAACTAAATCGTCCAATAAGCGCTGAATGGTTGCAACCACGAGCAGATTTACTGCTGGTTTTAGTTTCGGATGATGTGCACATTAAACATGCTCGCGAGCAGATAAACGAAATTTCGGGGTTAGTAATTAGAGAATACTTACCGCCATCTGGCTTGGTCTTACAAGGTACTGAATCAGCGCTGGCGAAAGCGGCAAGTCTTGACTCAGTGGCAGTAGTCCATAACGTCCCGATAGCATTAATCCTACAATCTGAGTTGCAAGATGTCCTACTTATCGAGGGAAGCGAATCAGCCCTACTCGGGCAGCGATTTAGAATTGAAGGTTGGCATGGAGCGGACGGTTCTGAGCAAGCAATTTCCTTTACTCATGGAGATGAAAGCCTGGAGCAAGATCTTGCTGATGTTGTAGCAGGTGCCTTGGAAGATGTAATTCAATGGGACTCAGGAAGGTATGAAGGTGATTTGACTCAAGTAGACATAACCAGCATCGCACAACAGCCATCTGTTAGTGTAATTCGATACAATCCGGTTTTTGAAATCAGTAACAACAATGCTCGAAGTCATATGAAAACCAATAATGTGCAGACTTATTTCACGACCGATTTAGATGGTTCTGGACAAATTGTTGCTGTAGCCGATTCCGGTCTGGATGAAGACCACGGTGATTTTGGAACCAGGGTTATCGCCAATAATGATGTCATTAACGATGGTTCAACAGCAGATCGCTGGTCCGGTCACGGAACGCATGTTTCGTGCACAGTACTTGGTGATGGCTTTAGAGGCGGCTATGCAGGTGTTGCCCCAGCAGCGGAACTTTATTTCCAAGCCATGGAAAATGACAATACTGGAAATTTCCAATCTCCCTCGCTAAACAGCCTAATCAATTCTGCGTACAGTGCTGGCGCTAGAACCCACACTAATTCGTGGGGAAATAGTGGTGGATTTGGTGAGTATTCTTCTGAAAGTAGGGATGCTGATGACCGGGCATACAATTACGACCGGTATTACTCGGGCGGTGAAGGACTAACAATCCTCTTTGCAGCAGGGAATGACGGGCCCGACCCAGATACCGTCACTCCTCCAGCAACCGCCAAGAATGTAGTAACTGTAGGCATGCACCAGAATCGCTATCAAGGTGCTCCGGATTATATCATGCAGGGTTCATCGCGCGGTCCAGTTGACGATGGTAGAATTAAGCCTGATGTGTTAGCACCCGGTGGCTATGTGTGGTCTTGTCGAGCGCAAGAAGCAGCTGATACCGGTGGTGCTTCCGGTAGTTCAACTTGGTACCTTGAGTACACTGGAACCTCGATGGCGACACCAAATGCAGCAGGCGCTGCGGTAATGATAAGAGAATATCTTGAGGAAATAGCGCTGCGTGAATCACCCCAAGGCGCACTGGTGAAGGCACTACTTATCCTCGGCGCTGAAGATGTCGGTAACCGCGATATCCCCAATAACGATGAAGGGTGGGGCAGAGTCAACCTTCGCAACTCACTCGCACCGCCAAATGGGCAAGGTGTTTGGGTTGACGATAGGTCATTCCTTTCAGCAACAGGCACCTCAAAATCATACAGTTTTGACATCGATCAGGGCGGCGACCAGTTCAAGGCAGTACTAGCTTGGTCTGATGAGGCAGCATCGACTTGGTCATCAACTCAACTGGTCAATAATCTAAATCTTGAGGTTACTGACCCCAACGGATTGACCTACTTAGGCAACGATTTTGCCAACGGGCGTTCCACAACAGGAGGTAATGCAGATGCAGTGAATAACGTGGAGGTTGTACTAATTGATTCAGCAATAGTTGGCACTTGGACAATCGAAGTAATCGACGCTAACCATGGTAGCAGCAGGGGTCAACCCTTCTCCTTGGCTGTTATGGGCCACGGTATTAACGACCTTAAACCAGATTTGACAACTTTGGATGACGGAT
>TARA_B100001121_G_C18700285_1_pt1 | contig 18448 bp, 14 predicted proteins | sample TARA_B100001121 | Tara Oceans TARA_B100001121 (sample SAMEA2622817) | marine metagenome | biome: marine biome (ENVO:00000447); feature: surface water layer (ENVO:00002042); material: "saline water (ENVO:00002010), including plankton (ENVO:xxxxxxxx)" | depth 5 m
AGGGTCGCATTTTTGGAGGGTCGAGCCTCACGCTTAATGTATCCACCAGCAAATTTACCCGCGGCATAATATTTTTCAACAAATTCTACCATTAATGGAAAAAAGTCGGCCCCTTCTCTAGCTTCTTTTGCCATGGTGGCCGTTGCCAATAAAACAGTTTCTCCACATCGAAGCAAAACAGCGCCATTCGCCTGACGCGCCATTTTCCCTGTTTCAATTGTAATCTCTCTGCCTTGAATATTTCCTATTACTTTTTCCATTAAATACCTTCTTTTCTTTCTTCTTTTGTTACTTGAGAAACTATTGAGCTACTTTTAATTTTAACTCTTTAGATAACGATAAATACTCATCGTAATTTTTACGTTTCAAATACGTTAATAATCGGCGACGTTGCCCCACTAGATTCAACAACCCACGTCGTGAATGATTATCTTTTTTATGCGCTTTCAAATGATCCACCAAGTAATTGATTCGATCGGTAATAATTGCGATCTGTACACGTGATGAGCCCGTATCCTTTTCATGTTTTTTAAAATTATTGATTAAATCTTCTTTTCTTTTTACGTCTTTTGCTTTAGACATGTCGATCCTCCTTAGACTGGGGCTATTTTAGCACAGGTCAACAACTTGAACAAATGCCATTTACATATTAACCTTTTCTTTAAATGAAAAAAGAATACACCCCTCTTAAAAATGAATCCAAATGGATAGAAAAGTGGAAAACATTATCGTTTTCATCAAAAAAAACAGACAAGAAATACATCCTCGAAATGTTCCCTTATCCATCAGGACATCTTCACATGGGCCACGTAAGAAATTACACCATTGGTGATGTTCAAGCTCGATTTTATCGCATGCAAGGATTTGATGTGATTTACCCAATGGGATTTGACAGTTTTGGCTTGCCGGCAGAAAATGCCGCCATTAAACATGGGGTTAACCCCCTTGAATGGACAGAAAAAAACATCCATCATATGAGGGAGCAACTCACCACTTTGGGATTAAGTTATGATTGGTCCACAGAAATTTCAACATCACGAAGTGCATACTACAAATGGAACCAGTGGTTATTCAAAAAATTATATGATGCCGGCCTTGTATATCGAAAAAAAGGGTATGTCAATTGGGACCCCATCGATCAAACAGTCTTAGCCAACGAACAGGTGATTGATGGAAAGGGTTGGCGATCAGGCGCAACTGTTGAAAAAAAAGAAATTGTCCAATGGTACATAAAAATCACACAATATGCTGATGAATTACTCAATGACTTAAATACACTTGATGCATGGCCTGAACGCGTCAAAAACATGCAACGCCAATGGATTGGTAAAAATAATGGCACCATTATTGCATTTGAAATTCAATCCGATACGGGTAAAAAAATAATGGATTTAAACGTATTCACAACCCGACCAGACACATTAATGGGGGCAACATATGTATCCATTGCACCTGAGCATGACCATGTTAACACATTGCTTGATCATACGAAGAACAACAAAGACTGCACCCAATACATTCAAGACAGTTTAAAAAAACAAACCGCCGAACGAAGTGACGCATCAAAAGAAAAAACAGGAATTCAAACAGACCTTCTCGCTGTTCACCCAATCACCAAAGAAAAATTACCTTTATTTATTGCTGATTACGTATTAACGGACTATGGAACTGGGGCCGTCATGGCGGTTCCGGCTCATGATGATCGGGATCATGCATTTGCAAAAAAATACAAATTGCCAATCATCCAAGTAATTGAAAGCAAAGATAAAGACGAAAATGTTCAAGCCGCCGCATATAAAGGGTCTGGAACATTAATAAACTCAGATGCATTTAATGGATTGGATAATCATTCAGCGAAAAAAACAATCACAGAATTTTTAGAAAAAATAGACAAAGGAAAAGAATCTCCGCAATATAAACTGAGAGATTGGTTAATTTCAAGACAACGATACTGGGGAACCCCCATTCCAATGATGTATGATAGCGAGGGAAATGCTCACCCCAACCCAGAAGAAACCATTGAATTACCCATGGATGTTGATTTTAATGAAAAGGGCAACCCTATTTGTTCATCGAAAACATTTAAAACTGTAACCATTAATAATCAAACATATCAAAGAGAAACGGATACCATGGATACGTTTTTTGACTCATCTTGGTATTTTTTTCGATACCTAGACCCAAACAACACAACCCACCCTTTTTCAAAAGAAATGGCAAATAACTATTTACCCGTTGATTACTATATTGGAGGCATTGAACATGCCTGCCTACACTTATTGTATGCCCGATTTTTCACCAAAGCACTTCGTGATTTAGGGCTCCACAATATCAATGAACCTTTTAAACAACTAATTTGCCAAGGCATGGTGTTAAAAGACGGAACAAAAATGTCCAAATCAATGGGAAATACCGTTGACCCCGCATCAATTATTGAAACATATGGCGCAGATACGGCCCGAATATTCATCTTATTTGGCGCACCGGTTGAAAAAGACTTGGATTGGTCCGATGAAGGTGTTGATGGGTCATTTCGATTTTTAAAACGATTTTTCAATTACACCGTCAACCACAAAGATTTTCCTGTAAAAGAAGAAGATGCCCTTGACCTTAAAAAACATTGTCACAAAGCCATTGAAAAAATAACCCATGATATCTCAAATTTTCAATTCAATACCGCCATTAGTCAATTAATGGAACTCATCAATACCATTGCGAAAATAGGAACGAATGAAGAAACCGCTGAAACCATGACAAAATTAATTGCCCCCTTCGCACCATTTATCGCCGAAAGCATTTGGGAATCATTGGGATACTCACATAGCATCCATCAAGAATCGTGGCCAACCTTTAGCAAAACATTAACCATTGATGACGAAATCACCATCGTTATTCAAGTGAATGGCAAAGTTAGAGACAAAATGATATCAAATCGAACAACAAAAAAGGACGCATTAACCGAACTTGCACTGTCCAAGGAAAATGTAAAAAAACACATAGAGAACAAAGAAATTGTTAAAACCATTGTGGTCCCTGAACGATTAATTAATTTTGTAGTAAAATAAAGTAGAGGTGAAAATTGTTTAATAAAGTTTTAGTTGCAAATCGTGGTGAAATCGCCACTCGAATTATTCGGGCTTGCCAAGAGTTATCCATCAAAACCGTGGCGGTATACTCATCTGCCGATGAATATAGTCTCCATGTCAAATTGGCCGATGAAGCCGTTTGCATTGGCCCGGCTCAACCAAAAGAGAGCTACCTAAATATTAAGGCGATTATATCGGCCGCAGAGGTCACTGGCGCTAAGGCCATCCACCCAGGATATGGCTTTTTGGCAGAAAATGAAATGTTTTCGCAAATGTGCCATGACCACAACATTACATTTATTGGTGCCACCCCGAAGAATATCTCAAAAATGGGCGATAAAAACCAAGCCAGAGATACCATGAAAGCCGCCAACGTTCCGATTGTTCCAGGATCTGATGATTTAATTGAATCTGAAGAAGAACTTAAAAAAATAGCACCAACCATCGGTTACCCCATGATCATCAAAGCAACCGCTGGGGGTGGTGGAAAAGGCATGCGAGTGGTTGAATCAGAAAGTGAGCTCATTAATGCCTTCCAAATGGCAACATCCGAAGCCAGTGCTGCATTTGGTAATGGCGCCGTTTATGTTGAAAAATTTGTTACCGATCCACGCCATGTTGAAATTCAAGTCTTATCCGACCCCAATGGAAACGCCGTGCACTTATTCGAAAGGGATTGTTCCATTCAGCGACGTCATCAAAAACTAATTGAAGAAAGCCCATCCCCATTTATCAGTGATTCAGTTCGATCCGCCATGGCTGATGCCGCAATAAAAGCCGCCAACGCCATTCAATACAGAGGCGCAGGAACCATTGAATTCATTGTTGATAACAAACAAAATTTTTATTTCATGGAAATGAATACGCGTATTCAGGTAGAACATCCCGTAACAGAAGCCATTACAGGGATCGACTTAATTAAAGAACAAATCAAAATTGCCGCAAAAAATCAATGCGATTTGGATCAGAATAATATTAAAAGCACCGGCCATGCAATTGAATTTCGAATCAATGCCGAAGATCCGGATCGAGATTTCATGCCAATGCCAGGCACAATAGAATTATTCTTGCCCCCTGGTGGACCAGGAATTCGAGTGGATAGCCACTGCTACCCTGGATACAAGGTTCCGCCAAACTATGATTCTTTATTGGCAAAGTTAATTGTTTGGGCCCCCACACGTGAAGAATGCATTCAACGATCAAAACGCGCCCTCAATGAATTCATCGTGGATGGTGTTCCGACAACCATTCCTTTTCATTTGAAAGTATTGGATCACCCAGAGTTTATCGCAGGAAATGTGACCACAAAATTTATAGATAATTACTTTTTAGAGCATGTCAAAACGGGGCAATAGTCGAAAACTGGCCATGCGAATGCTCTATCAAATGGGCATTCGAACCACTGACTTGGCCATGATTTTTGAAGATCTAGACAAAGATGCTTATGCAGAAGATACGGTGAACTGGGCCTATCATTTGGCCAAAGTAACGCAAGATCACATTCATGACATTGATAAAATTATTGAAACCTACAGCATTGATTGGGATATGAACCGATTAAACCACGTGGATAAGGCCCTCCTACGACTTGGTATTGGAGAAATTAATTACACGGATACGCCATACCAAGTTGTACTTAATGAAATGATTGAATTATCAAAAACCTACTCCACCGATGAATCGTCAAAGTTTATTAATGGCATTTTGGGAAAATACGTCAACGAAACATGTTCACAGGACTCATAAAAGAAGTTGGACACATTAAACACATTGAACCACTGGGAAATGGCAAGGAGGCCACCATCCAATGCTCACATGAATTCTCAACGGATTCAGCCATTGGCGATAGCATAAGTATTAATGGGGTGTGCAGTACCGTAACCCAAAAAACAGCCACAAGTTTTACGGTTCAATTTTTGGAAGAAACCCTCAAAAAAACAACCATGGGAGCCATTCAGGAAACTGAAAAAGTTAATTTAGAACCCTGCTTAACACTTCAGACCAAGTTGGGTGGGCATTTGGTGTCTGGCCATGTGGATGATACCGGAACCATACAAACCATCGATAATGATGGGCAATGGGCCGTCATTACCATTGAATACAATGAGACCTTTGCACCATTCTTAATCCCCAAAGGGTCCATTGCAATGGATGGGATTAGCCTAACGGTGGTTGATTTAAGCAACACCACGTTTTCATGCCACTTAATTCCTCACACGCTAGCAAACACCAATCTTCATGCGAAACAACCCGGGGATAAAATCAACCTAGAATTTGATCAAGTGGGAAAGTATTTTGTTCGACAAAAAACACTCAATCAAACATAATATTCTCTCCATTTTTTAAATAAAAAAAGGAAAGTTTTCAACACATATTAAATCAGTCATTAACCATAGATAGAACATCAATTTGGTTATTGGGCAATCACTTAAGCTGTTGTACAATACAGTCATGACAAAACAAAATTTCGACACCATATCGGATGCCATTGATGAGATCGCCAACGGAAAAATGGTGATTGTGGTGGATGATCAAGACCGAGAAAATGAAGGTGACTTGGTAATGGCGGCCCAATTTGCAACACCTGAAGCGATTAATTTCATGATCAAATATGCCAAAGGGTTGGTATGCCTTCCGGCAACTGATACCATTTTAAAGAAATTCGATTTAAAGCAAATGGTGCCAGAAAACAAAGAAAAATTGAAAACAGCATTCACCGTATCCATTGATGGGGCACAAAAACACGGGATTACCACTGGAATTTCAGCGGCTGAGCGGGCGAAAACCATTCAGTTGTTCATTTCACCAACGAGTACAGAAAATGACTTGGTCTCCCCAGGCCACATTTTTCCACTTAAAGCGAGAGAAATGGGCGTTTTAAAACGAGCCGGCCATACGGAAGCCGCGGTTGACTTGGCACGGTTGGCAGGATTGGTACCCGCGGGTGTTATATGTGAAATTATTAAAGATGACGGCGAGATGGCCCGACGTGATGAATTATTTACTTTTGCAAAGGAACACAAACTAAAAATGATTACCATCAAAGATTTAATTCAGCACCGAATCCAAACGGAACGGTTTATCGATAAAATTGAAACCGTGGACATGCCCACGGAACACGGGCACTTTCAATTGACCTGTTATGAAGATATGATCAATAAGAAATATCATTATGCATTGACCATGGGAGACTGGAAAAAAAATGACCCAGTAATGGTACGTGTGCATTCTGAATGCATTACGGGCGACGTCTTTGGCTCTCAACGTTGCGATTGTGGCCCACAATTATCAACTGCGATGCAAATGATTGCTAAAGAAGGGAAGGGGGCCGTGTTATACATGAGCCAAGAAGGTCGTGGTATTGGCATTGCAAATAAACTAAAAGCGTACAAACTTCAGGAACAAGGGGCCGATACGGTTGAAGCCAACAATAAGCTTGGGTTTGATGCTGACCTGCGAGACTATGGCGTGGGCGCACAAATGATGTTGGACCTAAACTTAACCAAGTTACGCTTAATTACCAATAATCCAAAAAAGATTATTGGCCTTGAAGGGTATGGGCTGGAAGTGGTCGAACGTGTCCCAATCCAAATTGAGGCCTGCCAACACAATATAAAGTACCTATCCACCAAGGCCCAAAAATTAGGACATATGCTGAAAAAACATGGCGGATAATATTACAGGAAACCCTACCGGATACATCCCCCCCAACCACTGCATTGAAGGATCCCTTGATGGCAAGAATCAACGCATTGGTATTATTTGTGCCAAATTTAATGAACGAATTACCAAATCATTGCTCATGGGTGCCATCAGTGGATTAACAGACCATGGGGTCAATGAAAACAGTATCGCCACCCATTGGGTACCGGGGGCATTTGAAGTGCCCGTTGTCGCAGAAACCATCTTTCCAGCCTACGATGCCCTGATTGCCATTGCCTGTGTGATTAGAGGCGATACCCCCCACTTTGATTACGTATGCGATGCCATCACACAAGGCATGACATTGGCCAATGCCAACCATAAAAAACCGGGCATTTTTTGCGTTCTAACCACCAACACCAAAGCTGAGGCTGATGCACGATCAACACCCAACTGCACCAGCAATAAAGGGTATGAAGCGGCATTAACCGCGCTTGAAATGGTTAACCTATTAAAAGCGAGCGCAGCTTAATCCCTAACCAACACGCACCAACACAACACAGATTCGTTCCAATAATATATGCAACCATGCCCACCCACTTCGCATCCATAACAAGCTTTATATTGTCCAATGCAAATGTAGAAAACGTCGTAAAACCGCCACAAAACCCAATGGCCAACATTGGCCAAACCATGACCCCATGGCTCTTATAAAGGTACCCAATCAAAGCACTTCCCAATACATTAATAAAAAAAATACTTCCCAAAGAACCAAATGGGAGAATCGATATTATGGCATATCGGGTCAAAACACCCAAAACACCACCAAAACCAACAAATACCAAAGTCATTATGGTTTCAATATGGAAGAAAAGCTATCTCTATGGTAAGCGGCTAAAATCCCCCAACACCCCACCAGAAGTACCGCCATGGGCAATCCCCCACGATCTAAAAATACATGAAATAACAGTATGTTAAAAATACCTGGCCCAATCAAAACAATCGCCAATGGCACAAACCGATTGAGTAAAAATAGAATCGACACTGCAATTTCAACGCATTTAATGAACACAAACATGTATCCGGTATTCTTTAGCGCTCTTAAAAATACCATGGCTTCAACCGGCATTTCAGGGTATGGCAAAAGTCCCAGAAAATAATTCACCCCGAACAAAAGCAAAATACACCCCAATAAATACCGTGCTATTTTTTCAACCATATTAGCCTCCACTCATCAGAATACCATAACTTTGTATTTATTTTGATGACCAAAAAGACACGCCAAAACCCTTTCCCAATAATGATCACAAAATAATAATGGCATTTGAAGCATCCCAATCCAGAGCAAAGGACCCGCCTGAAAAATTATCTTATCGTCGGTATTTTTGAAGACATCATGGATCGAAAACAATGAAAGGTCCCAATAAAAATACCGACAGCCACCACCAACACCAAGGAATTTATCCCCAATAATAACCATTGTTGATTCACATAAAACTGAACCTGATTGTACCCACTGGCCCACAATGTCATCACCAGCATGAAAAGAAAAGGCAAGGCACTAACCATAATAAATCGGGGACGGGTTTTTAAAATATACAAGGTAATTAAGCCCAACCCAATGCTCGCAAGTAGTTGATTCAGTGCCCCAAAAAGTGGCCATAATTGCAACGCCCCTTTGCCAGATGCCCCAGATGAAAATGCCAATAACGCACCTGTAAACACGGCCAATAAGGTCGCATTCATGATTGAAAGTTTGATACCCAATGATTTTGACAATTCAGTCATCATGTAGCGTTGCAAACGTGTTGAAGTATCCAATGTGGTGCCAGCAAACGATGCAATAAACACCCCCATGATCACAATACCCAACGATTGGGAAATCCCCAAACTTGTCATCATATTGGCCGACCCCACCACCACGGCATGAAGTTTGGAAGCCAATCCAGCACTCGCTCCCCAAGAGGCATAATGGGATTGCCACGCCATTTCACCCATTAACAGTGTGCCCGAATCCGTTGGGTATCCCATACCAATACCAGCACAACACGCCACAATCACCATCACAGCTAAAGCCCCTTCAATAAGCATGGACCCAAAACCAACCGACACGGCATCTGTTTCAGAATTTATTTGTTTGGACGTCGTCCCAGAAGCCACCAAAGAGTGAAACCCAGAAATAGCACCACAGGCGATGGTAATAAATAAAAAGGGCATCATGGCCGGCGCCCCCATGGGTTCAGCAACCACCGCAGGCGCCACCATGGTCAAGTTGCCCATAAGGCCACAGCCCACTGCCCCAACCAGTAGTAAGCCCAAGGCAATCACCAATTGCCAAGCGTTTAAATAGTCCCTGGGTTGCAACAATGTTTGAACCGGTAACACCGACGCAATACAGGCATAGGTCAGCAATAAAACAGTCCAAGTGCCTGTGGCTGGAATATCAAAAATTATTGGCATGGTGATGGGGAACCAATGGCCAATCGCCACCACCATACACATGGCCAAAATGGCCAACGCACTAATCAATTTAAATTGACCAGGGTGGCGCCGAACAAAAAAGCCAAACGCAATGGCAATGGGAATTTCAGCCCAAACGGGACCAACAGATTCAGGAAATAAATGAAAAATAATCGCTATTACCAAACCAAATATAGCAATCACAATCCATAGCGCCAAACACACAATAAAAAAGACCAATTGTTGCACCCGTTTTGATACCAAATCATTGACAATATCGCAAATGGAGCGCCCATCATGACGAAGGGATACCACCAAGGCGCCCAAGTCATGCACCGCCCCCATAAAAATGGACCCAAACACCACCCAAATAAGCGCCGGTACCCATCCCCAAATCACCCCAATGGCCGGGCCAACAATCGGACCAGTCCCTGCAATGGATGTAAAATGGTGACCAAAAACGAGTTCTTTTTTTGACGGCACAAAATCCCGGCCATCATGATGCACATGGGCCGGAGTTTTGTTCGATGCAATCAAACCAAACACCGTTGCACCCAATCGCTGACCATACCATCGATAAGCCAATAAAAAACCAATGTAGGTCACAACAATAATCAATAAACCATTCATTTTAAACTATTATAAATCGCTTAAATGGTCTGTCAAATCAACGACGCTCAAAATAGCCAAATAACCTGAATCAAATTACACTGATATCATGAGATCGATCATCAGCCATTGGGAGTGACGAGCACACACCACAAGAATCGGACAACCATTCATCAAACAATGACGACATCGCGTCCATCTAAAGAAAACCAATCTTTCCCTACCCACACCAAATCCTCACAGGAACCAACCAATCATAAAACGAATAACATAAATGCATACTGCATCCCCTATCCCAAGAATATAGGAGCAAAATTTAGCTTGCTCATAACTGATAAAACTAAAAAAGAGATCTGGACTATATTTTGAAAGAGGACACCCCCAATAAAACACCCGGTTAATGGATTATTTAAAACAATTGAAGATTTTTAAGTAGAAGGGTCTGAGTTAAAGAGAGGGGGGGAGACTCTAGAACAATGACCCTTCTAAGTGGAAGGCAGTTGCCTACCACCTAATATCGTCATGCCAAAATTAGAAATTTCATAAAATTATATCCATTAAATTATTTCAATCTATCTTGGGCAATTTTGAATGTTTTCATCATTTTCATTTGTACCAGTCCCATACACGTTATTATTTTCAATGGTGGGATTGGTGCCATCCGTGACACAGGAAATGCCTTGATTATTGCGAAGAAACGTATTGTTTCGGATGACGGAACGATTACTTTTATCCACCGCAATGCCATTACCACCACTCTCGTGGGGGTCATCCACAAATTTTCCTCGGATATCTGTAAATGTATTGTTTTCGATAATTGCAACGGCATTTTCGTGAAGGTCAATGCCTTCGTGACCACAAGACGAAATTTGATTGCCCGATATGGTCAGTGTCACTGTTTTATGAGTTTCAACGCCCAAACAAATACCACACGCCACAATCTCTCGGATGGTGTTATTATTAATGGTGACATAATCATTGTTGGTTGTTTCATTAAATTGAACCCCATAATACGCATACTCAATCGTTGACTTTTGCATGTTAAGTCGACTTCCCTCTTGCCGCAATGCAATGGAATGCCAATCTCCGGCCACTTTGCTTGAAGCATCGCTAGTAAAGGTAATGGGGTTTTCATCCGTCCCAAGGGAAACCAGTGTCCCACCCCAAAGCTCAATCCCTGAAAACTCCGAAGGTTTTGTTGGGGGATCATTTGGAAATGGGGGATCTGTAATGGGGGTATCAAAACCATGATTGGTACTATCTGAATTCGCTGTAAATTTTACAGTGGTGCCGGGTTCAATGGTTAACGTGCAATTGTTACCAATTAAAATATCCCCTGAAATAGTAATGGTCCCACGCCATGTTTCAGATGTCGTTAAAGCCCCAGATCGCGTGGTATTTGAATAAGCCACAGTGGAGCCATCGCAAGTTTTTGCACCAGATCCATCATCAACGGAGATTAAGCCACACCCAGGCAATAGCAGAACGAAAAAAACCCCATACTTTTTTCCTACATCAAAAAAATATAAGCATAATGATTTAAGCATCCTCATTAATTTCAGATTATGCGTTATTTAGATATTCGTCATTAGTAAACGCATCCACCTGAATAGCATCCAAGCGGGCCTTTTCCGCGACACGAATTTGATCCGCTTCTTGAGCCGTTATGATATTTAATTTCACGGCATCATCCAAAACAAAGGTCACGTCCTTTTTGGGAAGCTGACGCTTTTTAACGGCACGTCGGATTTTTTTGAATGCTTTTTCGGACTGAATAATCTGCTTATAGGTATGATTGAGTTTACCAATGCCTGGCGTATCATCTGTAACAAAATGAACCCCATTGGTTAAAAAACCTCGCAATGACTCATCCGCCTGAATGGCAACAGCCACCGTCTTACCCAAGACATCGCTTGGATGCGTCCCAACACGCCACAATCGATATATGGGAGCGATGAATAACCGAGTCACCCAACTAAAATTATCAAAAAATCCAATCAGAGCAACTTGCATGTTATGAAAACTGTAGTCCAATGCCCATTGAACCATTGGCTCTAACGCTTTATTGTCCCGATGCTTTTCATAGTAAACCATGGTACTTGTGGCCAAATACATCCATGATAGGACATCTCCCAAGCGGCCAGTAATTTTTTGCTTGGCCTTTAAAGCGCCACCAAAATAGGCCATCGAAATATCGGATATTAAGGCAAATATAGACGATACCCAAACCAATCGACGCTTGTAAGGCGCCAAAAATCCACCATAATGCCGCGATAAACCACCCTGCGTAAGGGTAAGCAAGACCACACGCAATGTTGTTCTTAAGATATGGCCAATGTGCCCAAAAAATGCCCGATCAAAACGCTTCACATCCTTGGTTTCTGCCGCGGCAACTTCATCGTATGCAAATGGGTGACAACGCAACGCCCCTTGCCCAAAAATAATGAGTGTTCGCGTTAAAATATTGGCACCTTCAACAGTAATGCCAATCGGAGCCGCTTTGTAGGCACTCGCTGTAACATTTCGAGGCCCTTGTGTAATGCCAGCACCTCCCAAAATATCCATGCTATCATTCACGATATCACGAAACATTTCGGTTGAATGCAGTTTTAAAATTGCAGAGATCACCGACGGTTTTTCACCTTGATCAATGGCCCCACATGTATAATCTCGAGCGGCTTTTAATAACACAGTTTTCCCAACAACCCGTGCCATTGGCTCCTCAATGCCCTCGAATTGACCCACCGACATGCCAAATTGCTGTCGAATCACACCAAAAGAACTTGTGGCCAGCACCATGGCTTGAGCACCACCCGCACTTAATGATGGCAACGAAATGCCTCGGCCAGCCGATAAACAATCCATTAACATGGTCCACCCTTTACCCAAACCATCCATTTCACCAATAATGCATGATATTGGCATCACAACATTGGTTCCCGTGGTGGGGCAATTCATGAATGGAACACCCAGTGGATCGTGCCGCTTTGACACATCAACGCCACTGGTATGCGTTGGGATAAGCGCACATGTAATCCCATATTCTTTTGGACCACCCAACAACTGATCAGGGTCCTTCAATAAAAATGCCAAACCAATCACCGTCGATATTCCAGACAATGTAATCCAACGCTTATTCCAATTGAATCGAATTTTTAATTCACCATCATCATCTTTAAAAACAACACCTTCTGATTGCAATCCACCGGCATCAGACCCAGCGGTTGGTTCAGTAAGACCAAAACATGGCATCTCTTCCCCGGTAGCTAATTTAGTTAAGTATTGGTCTTTTTGACGCTGAGTTCCGTAATGCAGCAATAATTCAGCTGGACCCAATGAATTTGGCACCATGACTGTGATAGCCAACGTGGCCGAAACAGACGCAATTTTTTCAATAACAACGCTGTGGCCAATCGCAGATAAGCCAAGCCCGCCATGCGCTTTTGGAATAATCATTCCCAAAAACTTCTTTTCCTTAATGAATGCCCACACATGATCAGGAATTTGCTTATTCTTTTGAATCTCCCAGTCATCCACCATGTCACATAATTCTGCAACTGGCCCGTGAAGAAATGCCAATTCTTCAGGTGTTAATTGCTGAATCTTTTGAGACATAAGTCGCTTCACATTGGGATCTCCCGAAAAAAGTTCCTTATCCATCCATACGCTCCCCGCTTCAAGTGCCGCTTTTTCAGTATCAGACACCTTCGGAAAAATCTTAAACTTAATGGCCAACGACATAATAGGAAACGACAACACATATTGCCGAATCACAGGCACTGTAACAATCACTAAAACCACTAAAGTAAGGCCCATCACGACTGGGTCAACCGCATACAACCAAAGTCCGTAGGCCACTGCAATTCCAACCAAGACACTCGGCCATCGGAACAAAATGCAACTCAATAAAAATCCAACAGCAATGGAGATCTGCCAACTTAATGGCAAATATATAAATTCATATAAAATATTAGTCATACCTTATTTTCGATAGAATGTTTTATTTTCTTTACTAAGTTTTAACAAATAAGCCGATGGTTTAAACCGTTGATCCACCGTCTGAGCCAAATGATTCAGTCGATGAACAATATCCCCCAACCCTCGTTCATCCGCATAACGTAATAAACCACCTCTAAACGGGGGAAAACCAGTGCCCATAATCATCGCCAAATCAAGTTGTTCTGGGGACTCAACCACTGATTCCTCTATGCATCGTGAGGCTTCGTTTAACATAATTAAAATTAATCGATCAATAATTTCAGTCACATCCTGATCTGAAATTCGATATTTCATGACGATCGAATGTTGTTTGTATAAGTCCGTATTAATCACAGCATCACCTTTAGAATAATCATAAAAGCCCTTCTTGGCTTTCTTTCCCAACAGCTGATCATTTTTAACCACTTGCATAAACTGTTCATGCATCTTAAACCGTGGCCCATACCCTTCTTGTAAAATATTAAGAACGTTAAAGCCAACATCCAGACCAACCTCATCCGCCAATGCCAAAGGCCCAATGGGCATGCCAAAATTAACAGCAATACGATCAATATCATCCACTTTAAATCCTTGGTTCATCAAATAAATGGCTTCATTAACATACGGCAGTAAAATACGATTAATTAAAAAACCAGGGCAATTTTTCACAATAATTGGAAACTTCTTATTTTTAATAATCATCTTACAAACGTCAGCAACCACATCATCCGATGTTTTTTCAGAAGGAATAACTTCAACCAAGGGCATTTTTTGAACAGGACTAAAAAAATGGACCCCTAAAAAGCGGTCTGGTTTTTTTAAATTTTTGGCCATTTCATCAATGGATAAAGATGACGTATTGGTTGCAATAATGGTTGAATCACTCACTGACGCTTCAATTTCATCCATAATTTTCTTTTTAAGCGTCATTTTCTCTGGCACAGCTTCAACAACCAAGTCCATCAAACCAAACCCTTGATAATCCAAAGTCGATGACACTTGATTCATCATTAAAGGCGCTTTATATTTTGGGACCTTACGTCGTTTCATGCCTTTCTCAATAACCTTATACGCCGCCTGATACCCTTTTCGAATCATTTCCCAAGAAACATCTTTGAATCGCACATCTTGATTATTATTTAAAAACCACCAACCGATGCCTCCCCCCATCAGACCAGCACCAACCACCCCAACACGCTTAATTTTTCGCCCAGAAGCGGCTTGAACTTGTGGCATTTTCTTTATACTTTCCTGTGAAAAGAACAAATTCATCAAATGTTTTGGAATGTTGGTATCAAACAATTCAGAAACCCCTTGAATTTCTTTCTGCAACCCCTTTTGAAGCGATTTTGAATACGACCAAGAAACAACATCCAATGCCTTTATGGGCGCGGGATACAGTCCTTTTGTTTTTTCTAAAATCGATTGTTTGGCTTTACGAACGACAAAAAACTTAAACCCTGGTAATCGCTCAATAATGGATCGCTTTCTCAACCGCCGTTTAAGTTTATTATTTTTAATGAGGCTCATTAATGCTTCGTGCTTAAAATCACTGGGAACCATCGCATCCGCCAAACCAAGACGCAACGCTTTTTTTCCATTAATAATTTTACCGGAAACAATGTGCTCAATGCCTTTGATTAAGCCAATACGACGAGGCAACCGTTGCGTCCCTCCCCAACCAGGGATAATCCCTAAATTCACCTCCGGTAGCCCCAACTTTACTTTTTCTGAGTCTGTCACCACAATAAAGTCACAAGACAAGGCAAATTCAAGTCCACCACCAAGCGCAACACCATCAACCAGAGCCACTGTTTTTGCCTTCAAAGAGGCAATCCGATTAAACACATCATGACCACGCTGAATCAGGGCCTGACCATCGTCATAAGATTGAACTGATTCCAATTCTTTAATATCGGCGCCTGCAATAAAAACCCCCAACTTCGTACTATCAAATAGAACCCATTCAACATTAATTTTCTTTTCCAACTGATCCATGATGTCGGACAAATCTAGAAACGCCTCTTTATTTAACTTATTAACCTTTTCCCCCACCATATCAAATTTCACATAGGCAAATTGTTCATGAAATGTTAAAGAAAAGTGTTGCATTAATCTTTCTCCAGTAAAAAGGCCCCACCCTGTCCGCCACCAACACACAACGTGGCCAACCCACGCTGTTGTTCGCGACGATGAAGTTCGTGAAGTAAGGTCATGACAATGCGCTGACCAGATGCTCCTAAAGGATGCCCCAATGCAATGGCCCCGCCATTAACGTTCAGTTTATCCATTGGAATTTCGCCCAAAGGTTCAGAATCATTAAGTTCCAAACGAGAAAATTCCTCAGATTCAAATGCACGAACATTGCCAAGGACCTGAGCCGCAAAAGCTTCATTAATTTCAACCAAATCAATGTCATTCATGGTAACCCCGTGACGACGAAATAACCGATGTGACGCATACGTTGGGCCCATGCCCATCACACGAGGCTCACAACCAGAATAAGCATACCCCCTCAAATACCCCAAAGGGGTAATTCCACGTTCTTTTGCTGTTGATTCCCGCATCAGTAAACACGCGCCCGCACCATCCGTTAATTGGCTGGATGATCCAACCGTTACAGTGCCGAGTTTTCGATCAAAAAATGGTTTTAGTTTCTTCAGTGCGTCAATGGTTTGACCTTGACGTGGCCCATTATCCGACGTAATGGTTTGATCATATTTGTATGGGACCTGCACAGGAATGATTTCATCATCAAACCGACCCGCTTCCTGAGCGTCCAGTGACTTTAAGTGTGAATTTAATGAAAACTCATCTTGCTCTTCACGCGAAATTTTAAATTCTCTAGATATATTTTCAGCCGTATTGCCCATAATCAAATTGCACGTTGGATCCGTTAATCCCAACTGCAATGCAATCACTGGCTTTAGATGGCGAACTCGAAAGGTGGCCAATACAGACAACCGTTGAGATAACGTTTTAGCACGGGATAATTTTTCAAAAAATGTTTTCATTTTTTGGTCATACAATAACGGGTAATTGGACATTGACTCAACACCGACGGTGGCAACAATATCGGCATCACCCAACAACAAACGTTGAGCACCCGTTGAAATGGCCTCCATGCCAGACGCACAATTTCGATGCACCGTAATGGCTGGAACTTCCTTTGGAATTCCAGCACGTAACGCAATAACCCTCCCCACATTGGCGGCATGCGCGGGTTGACCACAACAGCCAACAATGACCTCATCAACTTCATCCGGAGATATATTGGATCTTAATAAGGCCTCCTTCAGTGGGTAAACCCCCAACTCATCGGCATCAATTCCTTTAAATTGAGTCCCAGCCTTTAGAAAAGGGGTTCGCAACCCATTCACTATCGCGATTCGTTCATGTTGTTTGTTATGCTCTGTTTTCATCTTCAAAATCCTTACTTATCATACAATGATTCAATTAAATCATGATACTTTTTATTTATTTCCCGTCGCCTCAATTTTAATGTTGGGGTCAGTTCTTTTCCTTCAATCGAGAACTCATTTGGAACCAAGGCAAAACGCTTCACCGTTTCAAATGTTGCTAAATTAACAGATAATCGCTTCAAATCCTCGGCAATCAATTCACTGACACTGGGTTGTTGCGATAAAACGTCCAACGAATCTGAAACACCCAATGTATGCTGAACTTTATCAAGCTCAAGAACAATTAATGCCGATAAATAATGCTTATTATCACCAACCACCACCAATTGATTCACATACTCCGATTGAACCAATTGCTCCTCGACACGATTTGGAGACACATTTTTACCATTTGATAATACAATAATTTCCTTTTTTCGACCCGTAACATACAAATACCCATGATGATCAATATAGCCCAAATCACCCGTTCTAAAAAAACCATCATCCGTAAATACATCATCATTTGAAACATTGGAATACCCAGAAAACACACTGGGGCCTTTCACGCAAATTTCACCATCATCGGCAATTTTCACATCTAAGTTATCCAACGGTTTTCCAACAGCCCCAACCTTTTGATCCAAGTTGCCCGTAATTATCGGAGATGTTTCAGTAAGCCCATACCCTTGAACCACAGGCAACCCAATGGAATTAAAAAACACTTCCACATGCCGTGATATCGGGGCCCCACCTGTGACCAAAAATCGTACATTGCCACCAGTTTTTTGATGAATCTTTGAAAACACAACCTTGTAGGCAAGATTCCATAAAAAGCCACTCTGCTTAAAATTTGCCCCAATCCCAAGCGCCAACTTCAATATTATTTTTTTGACACCCGAGGCATTACTCATAACTTTGGCGTATATTTTGTCATACAACCGAGGAACACTAATAATAAACGTTGGCTTGGCCACCAACAAATCCCTCGCAACAGTATCAATCGACTCCGCATAATAAATGGTGGCACCAACGCCCAGTACACAGACAAATCCCACGGTTCGCTCAAATATGTGGGAAAGTGGCAAAAAAGACAATGAGGCGTCGGTATTTTCAATCGGAATAATATCAAGTATTCCAAGAAAGTTTTGAACAATATTATTATGTGTCAACGGAACCGCTTTCGGCGTGCCCGTTGTGCCTGACGTATACAACGTAGTGAATGGATCATTCAACCGATCTTTCATCCATAACTCATTGGTGAGGTGCTGA
>TARA_B100001121_G_scaffold122209_1_pt1 | contig 18443 bp, 21 predicted proteins | sample TARA_B100001121 | Tara Oceans TARA_B100001121 (sample SAMEA2622817) | marine metagenome | biome: marine biome (ENVO:00000447); feature: surface water layer (ENVO:00002042); material: "saline water (ENVO:00002010), including plankton (ENVO:xxxxxxxx)" | depth 5 m
ATCGGGAAAAACTTGTGCCGCGCCTTTCGTCCTAAACCAAAGATGCTTCGAGTTGTGTGCCACGCTGTCGACCAAATAGCGCTTCCTATTCCGAGTCGTTGGCCATCAAATTTTCGGTATCCCCTTTCAAGAATCTTGGCGTTGCCTGCATTGCTCATGATGGAACATCCAGAATGATATCTTCTAGGCTTCGACGGCGATGCTCCAGTCGTTTCAGTCTCGCACCGGAATCAGCTACTGCGTCTCGTATTAGATCTGGGAGTGATTCAGAAGAGCCGTCAGGGATTCGCAAAATTGTGCTTTCTGGTTCGTGGAGAACTCTGATACCTGCGTTTTGCAGAGCCACTTGAACGTCTTCTATGGAGTTTGGGTAGTCATCTATATCGATCAGTTCAATTTCAAGTCCAGTGCTTTCACCAGTGAGTTTGTCTAACTGGCCGGCAGCTACGAGCTTTCCTGCGTTAAGGATCACTATGTTGTCACATATTTGCTCAACTTCTTCAAGCAGATGGGAGGAGATCATGACGTGTATCCCATATTCTTCACTGACTTGGCGAATGAGGGTCAGTACCTCGTCTCGGGCAAGAGGGTCAAGACCATCGGTGGGTTCATCAAGAAAAACAAGTTGAGGGTCGGCAGCGATAGCTTGAGCTAATTTTACTCGTTGTCTCTGCCCTGTGGACATGGTTCCGATCGGACGGAATCGCTCTTCTCCGAGGCCAACGAGCCATAGGACGTCGCTTGCGCGTGTCTTTGCTTCTTTCCTCGGGATCCCTCGAACTTCTGCAAGGTGCTTAACGAAGTCAACAGCGGGCATTTCGTCAGGCAAAATATTTCGTTCGGGCCCATAGGAAACGAGTGACCGTAATTGTGCGCCATCAGAGACTGGTTCTAAATCAAGGACCCGAATCGATCCATTTGTGGGTGCTCGCAATCCTAATGCAATAGACATGAATGTTGTTTTACCAGCGCCGTTGGCGCCTACTAACCCTGTTACTCCGTGGTGCACCGTGAAGTCAACACTGTCCAGTGCTCGGTGTTGTCCGAACTGCATTGACAAATCATTGACGGTGATGAGTTCCATATTGGAGATCCTGAAGGGGCACTAAGATTGTCTTAGACCTCGTACTCTCCAAAGACATCAAGGTTTTTGAATGTTATTTCTCCAAATGATTCCTGAGTTTCCTCATGATCATCGTTTGTGATTTCAAGCTCATTGTTCTTTTGGGCTTCTTCCCATGAGTCAAACTCTATGAGTTGGAGAAGTTTCCCGCTATCTCGATCAACGCATATTGTTGCTTTTCGTGCATATGACCGTCCATCAGCTTTCTCTATGTAGCGTTGCAGTGCATTTTCTGCATCTTCTGGAGCTCCTTCAAACTCCATGATTTGAATGAATTTCATGATGAACCTTCCTTAGTCGTGGTTTCTTCGGGTTGTAATCGCCCGGCTTTGTGGACTGCTTCCGATAGTACAGCTTCTATTTGCGCATTAACAGACCTGAATTCGTCTCCAGCCCACTTTTCCAATGCTTCATAGAGATCCTCGGATAGACGTAGAGGAAATTGCTTTCTTCCGTTTTGCATTTTCGTATTTTTCTTAACGGTTTAGTGTTCCGACATTAACGACAGGTGCGGTAGGTGCATCACTAGCTATTACTGTCATTAGGTTAGAAGCAAAAGTTGCTTTGCGTTCATCGTCAAGTCTGATGGGATCGGAACCGTCGGTTCCCTCTTCTAACGCATCAATAGCTTCACGCACCATAAGTACCGCTCCTTCAACTATCTTGGCTCTTGCTGCCACAATCGCTGCGGCTTGTTGTCGGCGAAGCATGGCTTCCGCAATTTCTGGCGCATATGCTAGGTCGTTTAGCCTGGCTTCAAGTATTTCTACTCCGGCTGCACGGGCGCGTTCTTGAAGTTCTGTCCGGAGATTGTCATTAACTTCACTGGCATCACCAATGAGTGTAATTTCATCTTCATCTTCGAAAGAGTCGTATGGGTACGATCTCGCTAAGTTACGTACAGCTGCTTCTGATTGTGTGTGCACGTAGTTCGTGAAATTCTCTACCCCAAACACAGCTTTTGCGACGTCGACGACACGCCATACCACTACAGCACCAATTTCTATAGGGTTTCCGTTTGCATCGTTTACCTTGGCGGTTTGTGTCGTGAAGTTACGCACACGCAGCGATATCTTTTTCTTTGAGTAGAAAAGGTTTGTGAAGCGAAGTCCTTGTGTTTCATCGCTTCCTCTATAGGCGCCAAAGAGTGTGAGCACAGCTGCTTGATTGGGTTGCAACATGTACAGACACATTGGGGCAATTAGGAAGAAAAGGGAACATAGTATTGCGGGAAGAACGGTTCCGCCGTTACTGACTCCTGATAGGGACCATAGGACGATCATGACCGGTAGGTTTATTAGCCAGACGATGATCATCGTTATGCCGTTTCGAACTTTTCCAACTTTGTCTGGGGTAAGTTCCTCTACTTGTATTTCACTCATTGGGGGGCCTTTCTGGTTAGCGTTTTACTGCTGTACCGTAAGCTAATATTTCGGCGGCTCCGGCTGCAACTTCAGTACTTTCGAACCGAACTCCTACAATTGCATTCGCTCCAAGTGCTTCTGCTTGGGAAATCATCTTTTCGATTGCTTCGCTACGGGCTTCTTCCATTAGTTTCTCATAACTACCCAGTTTCCCGCCAACGAGGCCCTTTAAGCCTGCGCCTATGTCTTTAACAATATCTTTTGTTTTGATGGTGCTTCCGGTAACCAATCCTATTGGTGTACCCGAAATGTTATCTATCGTAAATAATTCCATTTATCCTCATATCATAGTGATATCACAATGATATTATACCCTTCACTCTTTTTCAAATCTGTGAGACCTTGATGTGGTCTTTGGCAATATGTTCGGTTGTTGAATCTGCCTTATCTGTTCTTGTCCGGTAATCTCAAATCAAGATGTATTTGCGATTAAGTCCTGATGAAGAATCAATTAAGGATATTTTTGACTCCTTCTTTGACGCTGAGTGTTCTATTGAACGGGTACGTAACGCAGAGGAATCCGGTTTTGATGCAACTGCGTGGGAACGTTTCATTGAAACAGGCGGACCCGGGATGTGCCTTCCGGAGAGTTGCGGGGGTGGAGGCGCTGATTTAACAACAGCTGCTATTGTCGCAAATTTGCTAGGAACGTATGTAGCTCCAATACCATTCATTGAGCATGTAGTCGCCGCACGTCTACTGGCTTCACTCGACGAGAGCAACGCTAACCTCCCTCTCCTTGCAACAGGAGAAATGATCGGCTCATTAGCCTTGCAATCCCTGCATGATTCGACCAGCGCAATTGTTCCTGCTGGCGCTATTGCGAATTACATTATTGGCCTCAGAGGAGAGGAGATTGTAGTTGCAGAAAATACAACCGGCGCTTCTGCACTGCGTAATACTGCTAACTTGCCTATAGCTAGGCACAATTTTGATGACGCAATAGTAATTGCCTCAGGAGAGGAAGCGCATAACGCATACCTGAGAGCGAAAAGTGAGTGGAAGGCATTAATGGCAGTTGCGCTCACTGGTTTAGGGCGCAAAGCTGTTGATATCGGTGTGGGGTACGCAAAAGAGCGCTACCAGTTTGGTGTTCTCATAGGTTCCTTTCAGGGGATACAGCATGGCTTTGCCACGTCAATCACAAACGTTGAGGGTTCGCATTTTCTATCAAGCCGTGCGATAGCTGCCTTGGAGGAAGGCGCTGACAATAGTGCACAGCTAGCTGGTATGGCATTCCTTTTTGCGTCAGAGGCAGCGTTGGATGCTGCTGCAACTTCTCTGCAATATCACGGCGGGTATGGATTTGCTGAGGAGTATGACATCCAATTGTATTATCGACGGGCCAAAGGGTGGCCACTTCAATTAGGTGACCCAGGCTTGGAATATCAACACATCGCTAACCTATGTCTCTCTAAAGAAGGTGTTGTGTAATGGATTGGTCATTTCCTCCAGAAGCTGAAGAGTTCAGGAACGAAGTAAAGGCATTTATTGCAGAGCATCTAACAGAGGATGTAATTAGTTCCACGCACGATGGAACAATTCATAACTGGGAATTCCATCAAAAGATTGCAGAACGCGGGTGGTTAGGAGGCGCTGTCCCATCAGAATTAGGTGGAGGAGGAAAGAGCGCTATTGAAATGGCGGTCATGATCGAAGAACTCCAACTTGCGGGAGCACCCATCGACGGGATGGGGGTCGCAATAGTGGTCGCTTCAGTCGTACTTGAATTAGGTAATGACCACTTGAAAGAAACACTCGTTCCGAAACTCTTATCTGGAGAAACGTTGGTTTCCTTCGGATATACAGAACCGGACTCTGGTTCAGATGTTGCTGCAGCGCAAACACGAGCCGTTAGAGATGGAAATGAATGGGTCATTAACGGTCAAAAAATGTGGACCACTATGGCACACATCGCTGATTACGTTCTCCTCCTCACCCGAACAAACCCAGATGTTCCCAAACATAAGGGGTTAACGTTCTTCATTGTCCCGCTTAACGCAGAAGGCATAGAGATACAGCCAGTACACACGATGGGAACGGAGCGATCAAACGCCACCTTTTACGACGATGTTCGCATAGGTGACGAGTGGCGAATCGGTGAGGTAGATGGCGGCTGGGAAATAATGAAAGCAGCTCTCAAGTATGAGCGTGGAATAGCTGGTGGGCAGTTCCCCTCCCCGCCTCTCATTAACGCATTTATTGAATATGCACAAAGTACTACTACACCAGATGGGTCTTCCATAATTGAAAATCCTGTTGTTCGTGAACGTATTGTTCGAGCACTCATTGATGTTGAAGTGTGTCGCGGATTTGCCTACAACACGGCGTTTCTTGCGTCAGAGGGGGTAATGTTTGGGGTTGAAGGTTCCATGACGAAATTATTTGCCAGCGAGTCATACAAGAAACACTCTAAATGGTTTATTGATATGGCTGGAACAGATGGACTCTTATACCTCGGCGAGGAAGACGCCCCTGTCGGTGGCGTTATCGAAGAACATTTCCGGCATGCCCCGGTGACAACAATTTATGGAGGCACAAGTGAAATCAGCCGCAATCTTATTGCCGAAGGTCTCCTTGGACTTCCCCGAACGCGGTAAATCGATCTATGTACGAGTTTGAGGATGTCAATACAGCTGATATTCGATATCTCATTGGTGTACCGCTCTTATTTGCAGCAATCACAGTGCTCCCCCAGCTCGCGCTCATGCCTCAAGGAAAAGCGCCTCGAATATCTCTGATAGTGATTTCTATCGTTCCGGTAATCACTTTCATATTCATTCATGCTTTTGGAAAGATGACCACAGTAATTGCCGACGGCAAGATCAGGTTGACGTGGAGATACGGATTCCCAACGAAAGAAATTCAGATGTCCGATATAGAGGCAGTGGAGGTTAAAGAAATCTCAAAGTGGTTAGGGTCTGGCATAAAAGCAACGAGGAAAGGTACGGTATGGCGTGCTTGGGGCAAAACAGTCGTCGCTGTAGACCAGAGTAATGGGCGAAGAATGTTAATAGGTTCTAACAACCCAGAAGAGTTGGCTAGAGCGATTCGTACAGCGTTACATACTTAGTCTTTTGTCTGTGTTCGCGCTTCAGCCCAGGTTTTGCCTTTTTCAACATTGATATCTCGTGGCAAACCGAGAACATGTTCGGCGACGATGTTTCTCTGCACAGCAAATGTTCCGCCTCCAATAGTCAACGCAGGTGAAAAAAGATAGCCGTAGTGCCAGATTGGGTCAACGTTAGGGAATTGATTTAATCGGAAATTATTTTCTGTGACTCCCATTCCCATTCTTCCCGGTACTTCTCCCTCTGGACCGGCGCCCTCTAGCATTCCTGACGTTCCGGCTATATCACGCGCTAATTCTAATGTGTTTTGCCCATGCTCGTCAGCCATAAGTTTTTGTATGGATGCTTCTGGGCCAGGATGTTTACCTGCTAGTCGTGCGGATAGTGTCCGTAAGCGATTTAATCGAAGTACCTCTGCCTCACAATGCAGAGCTGCAAGTTTTTGACGCATGACAGGATCTTCACATCCTCCTTTCTTACGTATGAGGTCTATGAGAAGTTCCGCAGATGGTCCAGCCCCCCATAATGATCCTGCAGATGACAGTTGGACCCGTTCGTTCGCTAGTGTGACTTTCGCGAGACGCCAACCATCTCCCTCTTCTCCTACGAGATGGTCTGAAGTTAATCTTACGTCATCGAAGAAAACCTGATTGAAGCTATGTGCGGTTGTCATGTCGATGATGGGAGACATGGAAATTCCTGGGGTGTCCATTGGGCAAATGAAGTAGGAAATGCCTTTATGTTTAGGTGCATCGGGATTTGTTCTTGCGATCAGGATTCCGTACTTAGATACGTGCGCTCCACTTGACCATATTTTTGACCCGTTAATAATGTATTCATCGCCGTCGCGTTCTGCTCTGGTGGAGAGATTCGCTAAGTCTGAGCCCGAATCAGGTTCACTGAACAGTTGACACCAGAAATCCTTTCCCTCGAGTAAGCCAGGTAGGTACTTATCCTTTTGTTCTTCGGTTCCTGCTTCAAGAATTGTTGGCCCAGCCCAACCTATTCCAATAGGGTTTTGTGGCCTTTTAATACCCGCACGTTTCATTTCTTCTGCGATTATTAGTTGTTCCAATGGTCCTGCTTCTAGACCGTATGGTTTTGGCCAGTGTGGAACTACATAGCCTGCGTCAACGAGTTGTTTGTAGTTTGGGTTTGGATTTTCTTCAATCCACGCCCGCACCTGCATCCTGTAGGCATCATCTTCTGGTGGTGCGTCAAAGTCCATTGCGATACCTTTCTGAGTGGATTGATGCTTATCCTAGTGAGAAAAGTATGAGACTTATAATTATTAGTTCAGTAGGAATCATTTAAGTTCACAGCATTGCCGATATTCTTTAAGCAAATGGAGATGGTATGAGTCCTGTAAAATATGGTGTTGATGGCAATGTTGCGACGATCACTTTAGCCGATGACGAAAATAGAAATGCTTTAGGGAATGCGTTGATAGAAGGTATCTATAACGCTCTTCATACAGCGATTGAGGACCAAACTATTCGTGCCATCGTCTTGACACATGAAGGGCCAGTATTTTGTGCTGGAGTGAATCTAAAAGAACGATCAATGAACAAGGAACAAGTTGAGAATCGTTCGGTGGGTTTTGAGCAGGTACTATCGCTTATTCAAAAGTGTCCGAAACCGGTTATCGCAAAAGTGCGAGGAGCTGCTCTGGGCGGAGGCGTTGGCCTTGCTTGTGCATCAGATATTTCAATAGTCGTGGATGAATCAACATTCGGGTTCACTGAGGTTCGCTTAGGCGTTGCGCCGGCGATTATTGCGGTTGTGTGTTTACAGAAAATGCGGAGAGGAGAAGCAACTGAGGCTTTTCTTCGTGGTAATAGATTCTCTGGCAAAGAAGCAGCAAGGCTTGGCATTGTGAGCCGAGCCGTGGATAGCGAAAGTTTAGAATCTGAGGTCCAGACTGTTCTTGACGATATTTTGCGGGGTGGACCCATGGCGTTAGCTGCTGCAAAAAAGATTATTAATGAAGTTCCTAGAATGAGTGATGAAGAGGCGTTTGTGTGGGCAGCTCAATACTCGGATGCGTTATTTGATTCCGTTGAAGCTGCCGAGGGCATGTCTGCTTTTTTAGAAAAGCGGGATCCAGATTGGATCAATGCAACAGATTCGTAAATGAATCTTGGAGTATTGGCAGAGCTACTGGTGTTGTGAGATATTGATGTAGATGTCTATTTCAGCTAATGCTGATTGATGGGGTGTACACAATGAATGATCGATGGATAACTGATTGGGAACCAAGTGAACGGTTTCCCGTTTATACGAGGGCGAACGCTGGGGAAATTCTTCCGGATCCGGTAAGTCCTCTAGGTTGGGATCTCATTTGGGAAGAAGGTGTTTCAAAAGGTTGGGCTGACGGGGCGCATCGACAAGGTGTGTTTACGCCAGATGAATCGAACCCGGATCAACCTGATTACATAGCGTGCTTTGGTGGCTACCTGTATCTGAATGCATCAATGATTCGTGTCAATGGTGAACGGACACCTGGTTTGTCAGCTGAAGCTATGGACGCTGCGTTCTTGGGTAACCATCCTGACGTTCCTCCGTACGTTCCTCATGAAAACGATCAGCGTCCGGAGCTGGTTGAGAAGATTGAAGAGGTGCAAGCCTGGGTGATGTCGCTTGACGAGTTGCCTAAAGAACTTCAGGAGGATCGAGATAAGATCCTTGCCGCTCGTTCGCAGCGACCTGATCTTTCTTCATCTACTGATGCAGAGCTAGTTGAAAGATCTCGGTCGTTAATGCCTTTGGTTCGGGAATTCTTTGAGCCGTATCAGGTGTATGGGACGATGTCAGCTACTGGACCAACTATTTTGGGAGCGCTTTGTGGAGAAATTGATGCAGCCTTACCTGGTCGGTTGATTTCGGGACTTGGGGGTATTGATTCAGCACCTCCTTCCATTGATATGTGGGAATTATCTCGACAAGTGAAAAACTCTGATGTACTTGCTGATGAGTTTGATGCAGGTGTCAAAGGCTTGGAAAACCGGTTAGAGGATTCTGACGCCGGTCAAGAGTTTCTCGGCGACTTCCGTAATTTTCTCGCTGAGCACGGGGCGAGAGGCCCCTATGAATGGGATGCCGCCTCGGAAACATGGGAAATAAAGCCAGAATCTGCTTTAGCTGCGATTGATGCTATGCGGCATGCAGATGAATCGCTGTCACCCATGAATAGGCACGCTGCTGCAATAGCTGACCGTGAAGCGGCTGAACAAGAGGTTCGTGAAATTTTTGCTGGAAATGAGGAGGCTTTAGCAACTCTTGAGTTGGGTATGCGAACAGCACGTGTTTTTGTTGCTGGCCGTGAGCGCACAAAACTGACGTCAATGTTAACGAATCATGAGATTCGGTTACCGATGTATGAGTTGGGTCGTCGTATGTCTGAAAGAGGGATTCTGAGCCGACCGAGAGATATTTTCTTGTTACGCAATGCTGAACTTGATGACTTCATCGCTGATCCGGAGTCATTTTCCGACATGATTAAAGAACGTGGCGCACAATTTGCTGCACTAGGTGATCTACAGGACCCATTCATTGTTGATGGGGTTGTGCCACCTTTGAGCAATTGGGGCCAACGAGAAACTGAGTCGCACTCTGTAGATGTGGGAGATGAACTTATAGGAGTTCCCGGTAGCCCTGGAATTGTGACAGGTACCGCTCGCGTCATCACTGATCCAAGTGATCCGAGAGGTCTTGAGCCAGGTGAAATATTGATAGCTCCGGTTACGGACCCGTCTTGGACACCATTGTTCATTCCCGCAGCAGGAGTTGTTGTTGAGGTTGGTGCACCGCTAAGTCACTCGGTGATAGTCAGCCGTGAATTTGGAATCCCTTGTATAACGAGTGTGCACGCAGCGGTTTCAAAGATTCCTGATGGCGCCGTGATTAGTATCAACGGCAGCACAGGAGTCGTCACAGTTGCTGAATTACCTGAGTAGATAGGTTAAAGGTTTAAGCCTTTAGCTGCGACGGGTGATGCGATATTGATAGTTGGTGGAGCGAGAAGCAGGGCCCCTAATGCGGACATAGCTGCTTTCATGCCATCACCTTGACCGTGAACACCGAGAGCGTCACCGTCTGTGTACATTTCAAAGAACCAGTAGATTCCTTCTTCGCCTGAGTCTTTATGTGCGGAATAAATTTCAAGTCCGACCTCTTCTTCAGCAGCAGAGCATGTAGCGGCTAACGCTGCTTCGACTTCTTCTGCCTTTTCCGGATCTGTTTGCAATTTTGCTATTAGTGATACTTTTGCCATACATGCAATCTAGACGTAAATGCTGAGCTTTACGAGTTCACCAAAGTGTGTGCTTCCGCATTTTCTTCTAGTATGCGATTGTGAGTGATCTTTTAGGACCCGTAGGGCAACTTGGTTACGTAGTTGAAGATTTAGAAAAGGCTGCGTGGTCATGGGTTGAGAAAGCGGGTGTTGGCCCGTGGACTGTGATTCCCCATGTAACTCTGGATTATTTTAACTATTTAGGGGAACCCAGCGAAGTTGAGATGGGAATAGCAATGGCTTTCACAGGTTCAATGCAAATTGAATTAATACAGCAACATAACGATGCGCCATCAATGTATCAAGATTTTATAAATGAATATGGAGAAGGCATCCAACATGTTTGTTTCTACCCGGAGGATTACGACTCAGCGTTGGAATCATTGACTGGAACGGGAATGAATGTTCGCCAAAATGGTGCGATTCGCGGGATGAGATTCGCGTATCTTGAAGGGTTGGATGGCAATGTTCTTGAGTTAGGAGATATTCCTGAGAAGGTTCGGTTGCGTCGACAGGATGATATTGCGAGCGCTGCGTGTTGGGATGGTTCTGATCCAGTCAGGATCTTTAACTAACTGTTCGTCCTAGCAGTGACAATAAGCGTGTCCCCGGAGTTTGGTCTGGAGGACTTTGTGGTGGTCCGTAATGATCAGAGTTTTCTAGAAAATCATATAACTCTAACCAGTAGTCGAGCGCCCAGTCAGCTATCTCACTATCAATGTCATATGGAGTCGCAATTGCTTGGGATAAGTCCCATGCATGCACAATATTGTCGGTGATTCGGGCCCCTAGAAGCTCCTCTAACGTTAACTGCATTGTGGGGTGCGGCAGCTGCGAATCAATGTCGGTTTGTTGAACTAAATTTATAGCTCGTAGTGCTGTACCTCTCCATGTAGACATAGGGTCGGGTCCCAAGATATTTGCGCTGAGGTCAGGTTCGGGGAAAGCTTCATTTTCGATCATGTTTGCTACTTGTATTTCGCCTGAAACGACATGCACAACGAGGGTTTGTGTGTTCCAGTCTCTGCAAGGGGTTGGTACATCCCATGACCCAGCAGGTACTTGTGCGAGAACTTCTCCAAATGCTGCTACTGAGCGAATGTAGAGATCAACGATTGTTTCGGTTTTTATTCCCATTCAATTGTTCCGGGTGGTTTTGATGTGATGTCGTACGCAACCCTGTTAATGCCTGCGACTTCATTAATTATTCTGCTGCTCATGGCTTCAAGTACGTCATATGGTATTCGTGCCCAATCTGCTGTCATGGCATCCTCACTAGTTACTGCACGGATGATGCATGGGTACCCGTAGGTGCGTTCATCGCCCATGACCCCAACCGACCGTATATCAGGAAGGACTGCAAATGATTGCCATATCTGTCGGTCAAGTCCCGCTTTTCCAAGTTCATCTCTGACAATAAAGTCTGCTTCTTGAAGTGTGGCAACCTTGTCAGGTGTAACCTCTCCTATGATTCTCACACCGAGGCCAGGTCCAGGGAATGGTTGTCTGTGTACGATTTCGTCTGGAAGGCCAAGTTCCTTTCCTACTGCTCGTACTTCATCTTTAAATAAAGAACGTAGAGGTTCTACGAGTTCGAATTCCATGTCATCAGGTAAGCCTCCAACATTGTGATGGCTTTTGATCGTAGCTGCGTGTTCGCTTCCTGATTCAATGATGTCAGGGTACAGCGTGCCCTGTACGAGGAATTTTGCCTCTTCAATTCCCCCTGATGCTTTTTCGAATAAGCGGATGAATAACTCTCCTATGGCTTTTCGTTTCGCCTCAGGCTCAGTTACTCCTTCTAGTTTTGAGAAGAATTCGTCTGCTGCGCGAACATGAATAAGCTCTATCCCTTGGCTTCGCTTGAAGGTTTCAACGACTTGTTCACCTTCATCTTTTCGCATCAGTCCTGTATCAACAAAGACGCACGTAAGTTGAGAACCGATTGCTTTATGGACAAGTGCTGCAGCTACTGCGGAATCTACACCGCCAGAGAGGCCACAAATCGCTCGACCAGAACCTACCTGATGCTTTATGTTGGCTACCTGTTCCTCTATGACGTTAGCCATGTTCCATGACCGCTCGATGTGAGATAGGTCTAACCACCGTTCGAGTGTGTCTTGTCCATATGGTGTGTGAGATACTTCAGGATGGTATTGCACCCCGTAGATGCCTTCTGATTCGAAGGCTGCTACGGGCGCATGTTCCGTTGAAGCACTGACAGTGAAATTATCTGGAACTGTGGTTACGCAATCGAAATGACTCATCCACACACTTTGCTCTTTAGGTTGTCCTTCTAGTAACCGACCTCCTGCAATAACCATGTTTGTTCGCCCGTATTCACCTGCATCAAACTGGCTGACTGTTCCCCCCAACTGTTTCGCAATTAGCTGAGCTCCGTAACAAATACCGAGGATCGGTATCCCTAAATCATAGATATTTGAGTCAATGATTGGGGCTCCGTCAACTCGTACTGACTTAGGGCCTCCACTTAGGATGATTCCAGCTGGTCGTATTTCTTGAATCTCTTGGGCGGTGAGTTTATGAGAGACAATTTCGCTGTAAACGTTTGCTTCACGTATCCGTCGAGCAATTAGCTGCGCGTACTGAGCGCCGAAGTCGAAAACAAGAACTGTCGGTGTGTCTGTACTCACGAGATTACTTTCGGGTCGGTACGTGTAAGTCTAGTGAAATCTATGTGGAAATTTCATCCCATACCAACACCCTGCTGCTTTTGAAGGTATTTTCCTTCTGTTTGCAGGGCAGGTGCAACCATAATTTCTGCCTTTTGAAACTCTTTGAGTGTTTGATACCCACATGTTGACATTGAATTGCGTAACCCGCCAAAAAGATTCAAACGTCCATCATTTTGAGTTGCAGGGCCTAGGAGTATTTCTTTGAGTGTGCCTCGGGTTGTAGTTTCAACGCGAGTTCCGCGTGGAAGTGTTGGGTGAAATGTAGCCATTCCCCAGTGGAATCCTTGCCCTGGTGCTTCTGCAGCTGCTGCAAGTGGTGAGCCCACCATCACAGCATCCGCGCCACACACAATTGCTTTAGCAATATCTCCCCCTGTTGCCATACCCCCGTCGGCTATGACATGAACATATACCCCTGTTTCATCTAAGTGGCGTGTTCTGGCTGCACGAGCATCGGCGATTGCCGTTGCTTGGGGTACCCCGATTCCTAGGACTCCTCTTGTCGTGCATGCATGCCCCGGCCCGACGCCAACAAGGATTCCTGCTGCTCCCGTTCGCATGAGATGAAGTGCTGCTTCGTAGCTGGCGCATCCGCCGACAATCGTGGGGATAGGGAAATCCCTAACGAACGTTTTGAGATTCAGTGGGTCTTTCGTTTTTGAAACATGTTCTGCTGTGACAACGGTTCCTTGTATGACGAGGAGATCTAATTCACTTTGGAGAATGTAATCTGCATACAGTTCAGTTCGTTGAGGGGTTATTGAGGCACATGAAATTACACCTCCCGCATTTATTTCAGATATGCGTTGTGTTATCAATTCAGGTTTTATTGGTTCTGCATATAACTCTTGCATTCGGGCAGTAGCTATGTCTGAAGGTAGCTGAGCTATTTCATCGAAGACCTTCCCTGGGTCTTCGTACCGTGTCCAAAGGCCTTCTAGATTGAGTACTCCCACACCTCCAAGTTGACCGATCGCTATTGCGCTGGATGGACTTACGACACCGTCCATAGCTGATGCCATCAATGGGAGATCAAATGAGAACGCATCAATTTCCCATTTAATATCGACGTCTTCTGGGTCTCGAGTACGTCGGCTTGGCACTATAGCGATGTCATCAAAACCGTATGCTCGCCTGCCTGACTTCCCAAGTCCCACTTCAACTTCTGCCATGCAATCACTCTTTCGTAGGGGAGTTAAGAGTTATTGTAGCGAAATTGATGAAGTGAGGAATGATGGTCTTTAGTTTCAGGAATGGTTACTCATGTGATGTCTTTATATCTCCTGAATTCCATGAATGATGGTTAGGAATTGTTTGATCATTGATCCTGTTGCGCCCCAGACTGTGTCCCCGATCAATTCAAAAAAATGAATATTCCTTTGTTGCCCATTTCTTAATTCCCAGACTTCTTCGTGATAGACCTCAGGGAGAAGTAGCTCGGTAAGTGGAACGTGTAGGATCTTTTCTACTTCGTACGGGTTAGCTTTTAGTTCAGGGCGGCCATCAAGTGTGGCTACAACAGGTGTTACGAATGACTTGCTTCCGACAGTTATGAATGACTCAAGTGTCCCGATTTTTTTTGGAAGGGCAGGGTCTAAATTGATTTCTTCATATGCTTCTCTTTTGGCCGTTGACCATTCATCTGTGTCTTCGGGCTCACTATTTCCACCGGGGAAACTTATTTCACTTGTATGGTGCCGCATCATCTTTGAGCGGCGAGTAAGAATCATGTGCACCTGATCATCCTCTTCGTAAAGCGGAATCATGACCGAAGATGAACGCTCATAGTTCTCTCTAGTTATTTCATTTGGGCGAAATTGTTCCAATGACTTTTCAATGGAATGTAACGTCAATTTGTTTTGGTTCGCTTTTTGCCAAGGGGGCGAAGAACCCATTTCCCAGTTTTGTGGTCGGGGAATTTTCTGTTCTCCTCCCCGAGTGCCGTTCATGATTACTTTTGTTCTTCGACTAATTTCTCAAGAAGCTCTGGTAGGCCACCTGTTTTCAAATTACTCATTACTCGACCTGGCGGTGTCTCGCCGGTTTCCCATTCGTTCCATTGGGTTAGTAATTTTTTGGGATCAGGTTTAGGTCTTTCGTTCATATATGTGATGCTACTAAGAGTCCTGCTGTTTAGGACAAAAAAGAAAAAGGGCCGGAAAATTCCGGCCCAAATTTCCGTTGAACGGAATGATTACATCATTCCACCCATACCGCCCATGCCACCCATCGGGTCTCCCGCTGGCATTGGTGGTTCAGGTTCTGGCTTGTCAGCAACTAGAGCTTCAGTTGTGAGGAGAAGACTGGCAATAGATGCAGCATTTTGGAGAGCTGCTCTTGTTACTTTAGCTGGGTCAATAACTCCAGCTTTGACGAGGTCTTCATGTTCACCTTTAGAGGCGTTAAATCCAACGTTGCCTTTTGCATCTTCTACTTCCCTAACGATAATTGAGCCTTCAAATCCAGCATTTTCTGCAATGAGTTTAGCTGGGGCTGCTAGGGCTGTTGAAACCATTCGGGCTCCAGTAGCTTCGTCGCCTTGGAGCTTTCCTGCTGCTTCGTCAACTGCGGCTCTTGCACGAAGAAGCGCTGTTCCGCCACCGGCAACAACTCCTTCTTCGATAGCTGCTCGAGTTGCTGATAGAGCATCTTCAATTCGATGCTTCTTTTCTTTCAGCTCTACTTCAGTTGCTGCACCAACTTGAACCACGGCTACTCCACCGCTGAGTTTCGCTAAGCGCTCTTGGAGTTTCTCACGGTCCCAGTCTGAGTCAGTGTTGTCAATCTCAGCTTTGATTTGTGAGATTCTACCTTCAACATCATCTCGAGATCCTGCGCCTTCGATAATGGTGGTGTTGTCCTTGGTGATAACAATCTTTCGAGCTGTTCCAAGAAGGTCAAGAGTGACACCGTCTAATTTGAGCCCTACTTCTTCAGCTATTACCTGACCGCCGGAAAGGATGGCCATATCTTGAAGCATTGCCTTCCTTCTTTCACCAAATCCTGGTGCTTTGACAGCTACAGAGTTGAAGGTTCCTCGGATCTTGTTTACAACGAGAGTTGCGAGTGCTTCGCCTTCGACATCTTCAGCGATGATCAAAAGTGGTTTACCTGATTGCATTACTTTCTCAAGTACTGGCAACATTTCTTGAACTGATGAAATCTTTCCTTGGGTAAGAAGAATGTATGGTTCTTCAAGGACTGCTTCTTGACGTTCGGGATCTGTCACGAAATATGGTGAGAGATAACCTTTGTCAAATTGCATACCTTCGGTGAAGTCAAGGTCCATTCCAAATGTGTTTGACTCTTCAACGGTTACAACTCCGTCTTTGCCGACTTTATCGATAGCTTCAGCGATTACTTCACCAACTGTTTCATCTGCTGCTGAGATTGATGCCACGTTAGCTATTTGATCTTTTGAATCTGCTACTTGTTGAGCTTGTGAACCGATAGATTCAACGGCTGCATCAACAGCTGCTTGTATTCCCTTTTTGAGGACCATTGGGTTGGCTCCTGCAGCTACGTTTCGCAAGCCTTCTTTTACCATGGCTTGAGCGAGAACAGTTGCTGTGGTCGTTCCATCACCAGCAACATCATTAGTTTTTGTTGCTACTTCCTTGACGAGTTGTGCACCCATATTTTCAAATGGGTCTTCCAATTCAACTTCTCTGGCGATTGAGACACCATCATTGGTTATTGTTGGAGCACCGAACTTTTTGTCAAGAACGACATTACGGCCTTTAGGGCCAAGAGTTACTTTTACCGCATCTGCGAGGTGGTTAACACCAGCCTCTAGTTTGCGGCGTGCATCTTCATCAAATTTAAGAATTTTTGACATGTTACCTACCTATTTCACTATGGCGAGAACGTCGCGCGCTGAAAGGATTAATAGTTCTTCGCCGCCACTGCTTATTTCAGTGCCGCCGTATTTTGCATACACAACAGTGTCTCCGACCTCGACGTCAACTGGGATAAGTTCCCCAGTTTGTTCGGATCGCTTGCCTGGGCCTACTGCCAAGACTTCACCTTGTTGTGGTTTTTCTTTTGCTGTATCTGGAATGACCAATCCGCTTGCTGTTGTTTCTTCGGATTCGCCAGGTCGGACTACGATCCGATCTTCCCGTGGGTGCAAATTCATCTTCTAGTACTCCTCGCACACTAAAAAGTTAATTGTTATAAAAAGTCTTGGAGCTATATGTGACCCCGAAACTACTTGTTTAACGATAGAAGCAAGGTTGCATTTTCCAAACCTTCTAGGGCGATGTTTAGGGAGAATTCGCAAAATGAATGTTGCGTCTTATCGTATTCGTTTTGGCTTTGATCCCTTTATGCTTGCCCGCTCCATTACTCGTATATGAGGAGAATAGTCGCTTGTCGCATAATGTTGCACAGCTTGATTATCCCAAAAGGCTATGGAATTCTTTTCCCATTTGAAGCGGCAGGAATATTCAAGAACTTCGAACTCCCTACACAGGGCGTCTATAAGTTCAAACCCTTCCTTTTCGTCGTAGCCTTCAATGCCGTTTACAAAGATTCGGTTGACATACAGGAGAGGTTTTCCTGTTTGGTGATGATTAATTACAACTGGATGCTTAACTAGTGGATACATTTCTCGCATCTCAGCAAGCTTTTCCTTTGGTACTTGACGACCAAATGCTCGCAAGAAATCATGGACAGCATTTAAGGAGTCAATTTCATCTTTCATCTCCTGTGTTAGGCCCTCATATGCTGCATTTGCATCGACGAAAAGTGTGTCCCCACCAATTGGAGGTATTTCAATAGCTCTAAGAATTGCCCCTTGAGACGGCGTTTCTCTCCAAGTGACATCGTGATGCCACTGGTTCTCATATCCTGCTGCATTCGCATTCTTTTCAAATCTAACAAGCTCTGGTGTTTCTGTGTTGGGTGGCAAAAAGGGATGTATTTCCAACTCACCAAAGCGTTGCGCGAAACGTATTTGTTGTTCTGACGTGATTTCTTGATTACGAAAGAAGATTACCTTGTAGTCCCAAAGTGCCTGTTGGATTTCACTGACTACTTCATCTGGGAGTTCTTGAGAAAGGTCAACACCGACAAGTTCTGCTCCAATGGTGGGCGATAGTTGTTTGACATCAAAATGTTCCCATGTCAGGGACTGCAGTCGCTCCCGTTCGGCAAATAAATGACTCTGAGGGCCCATCGTTCTGCTATATCCAGGAAGGTAAACTCTTCCCGGTAAACCTACTCCAGGATCTTTATCAGCAAGAATCTCCACATCCTCTTTAGCGTTAAGTGTGTCGGACATCCCACCCCCTTAATTAATGCCTTCCATTAATAATTCTAACACCTGCCCAATTAATGTCAACTAGGGGGTTCTACGGGTTCTATTCCTAGATCAAGGTAGGTCGCTATTGGATAATAGAAAATCCCACGAGCTTCTATCATAGGTCGCGCTATTTCCCCTCGATCCACAAGTGTTGAGACTGCAACAACTTTTGCACCGGTCTCTTCAACTGCATCAATTGCTTTAAGGAGTGAACCCCCGGTTGTTATCGCATCTTCGATAACCAAGCAACGGTCGCCACTACCTATTGGCGAACCTTCGATAAGTTTGTTCGTTCCTCTCCCCTTTGGTTCTTTACGGACAAAGAACCATCGACAGCGTTGAATTCCAGCTATTCCTATAGTTAAAGCATCCGCGCCAAGTGTGGGACCACCGACAACATCAAACTCAATACCCTGAAGCAAAATTCCATCAACGATCGCTCTGCTAGCAATTTCGAGATCATCAAAGTGCGCTGTGGCGAGTTTTCCGTCAACAAAATCATGGCTCATGGCGCCTGAAGCTAGTTGGAT
>TARA_B100001121_G_scaffold264532_1_pt1 | contig 18374 bp, 20 predicted proteins | sample TARA_B100001121 | Tara Oceans TARA_B100001121 (sample SAMEA2622817) | marine metagenome | biome: marine biome (ENVO:00000447); feature: surface water layer (ENVO:00002042); material: "saline water (ENVO:00002010), including plankton (ENVO:xxxxxxxx)" | depth 5 m
CGGCAGAGGTCACGAAGTTCGAGCCTCGCCCAGCGGCTGTTGAGCAAGAAGGCGACACCTATGTTGGAATTCTATTGAGCGAAGAAGACTTTCGCAAAATACTGGAAAAGAAAATCGACACAAACGCACTGATCGCCGAATGTTCAGTGGACAAAAAAGTATGCAACCAGATGCAGCTAGGATATAAACATTATATTTCTCAATTGGAAGGACAATTGAAGAAAAACAACTCATGGTTTGACAGAAATCGGGGAACCCTCGGTCTTCTCACGGGTTTGGTGATAGGGACGGGCGTTTCTATTGGTATTGTTCATGCGGTATACCAACGATGAAAAAAGACTTAAATTATATTGCTGCTGTTGAAAAAGCCATATCTGAAAAGTATGGTCGAGTAGCTACCCAGAATTTTCGCTGTCATTGGGACTCTTCTTCAGAAAAAGAATACTTGAATCAACTGGCGGATGTTAGAAAGAAAAAAACAAAACACAACCAGCATTGCAATACTGAAAAACTTGAAGATAATGTTGTAATCAAAAAAAGAAGTCAGAACCAAAAAACAAACAGAACGTGCCCCGTATGTAAAACATATTCGTTTTCCTCGAAAGACGATCTATATATGAATAGGTACGAATGTTGTTATAGGTGTTTTGTTGATTTCGTCGCCTCAAGAGAAGACGAGTGGAGATCCGGAAAAAGACCCAGCCCAGAAGAACTTGAGTACCATATCAAAAGGAGATAAAAAAGTGGCTAGCATATTAGATATTGTGAAAGGTTTAAGTCAGGCGGCTTCCAATGCTTATGATGGATATCAGCATATGGATGATAAGATTGGGCTCCGACGAGAAGAGGGTAACCCAATTGTAGATAGCCGTATTATGGACGGATTTGCAGTTCGCTTTGCCGCTGATAAACTGATCATCACTTACCAGAGTGATATCTTGGTCAAAGAACTTCACCCTCGAACTGAATTTGAAAATGAAATTGAAAGACGTTTCGCTGACATTGTTAAGTTTTTGAAAAAAGAATATAAAAATGTAACAGGAAATAGTGTTTCTTTATCCCCTACAGGTCCGGCAGACATGATGGTGCAATCCACGTCCAGAGTAAGAAATTGGGTGCAAGCCGTAAAACAATATTCTATCGGAGGAGATTCTACAGTAGACTCTTTGGGTAAAACTTCTGACGAACGCAGAGAAGATGGCATAAAGAAGTTTATGGATTTAGCTAGCAATAAGCGCCCACCAAACGATACCCGAAAAAAGAATTAGCCAAAGCGAAAAATAGATGGCTATCAATAAAAAAGAAATGATGGCAGAGATCCTTCGATCAGGTAAGGACCCTGTTTATTTTTCAAACAAGTATGCCAAAATATCTCACCCAATGCACGGGTTGATACCATTCGACATGTACAAGTTTCAGGAAGATGCTTTACGTGATTTCAAGAAGCACCGATTTAATATCATTCTAAAAGCAAGACAATTAGGTATTTCTACTACTGTTGCTTCGTATGTATGTTGGCTGTTATTGTTCCATCGAGATAAGAACATATTAGTGGTGGCGACAAAATTAAGCACCGCAGCTAATCTCGTAAAAAAAGCCAAAGCTATCTACAAAAATCTTCCGCCATGGCTTCAAATTGCTTCGATATCAATTGACAATAGAAACTCATTCGAGTTGTCTAACGGTTCTCAAGTTAAGGCTTCCTCGACATCTGGCGATGCTGGTAGATCCGAAGCCTTATCTTTGTTGGTGGTAGATGAGGCAGCTATTGTTGAAGGGTTAGATGAAATGTGGGCAGGGTTATATCCTACCCTTTCTACGGGTGGGACCTGTATTGCTCTTAGTACCCCTTATGGTGTGGGCAATTGGTTTCATAAAAATTATGTGGAAGCCGAGGAAGGCAAAAACGATTTCAACCCTATCAAGTTGCCTTGGGACGTTCACCCTGATCGAGATGAAGCGTGGTTTAGAAAAGAAACCCGCAACATGTCAAAGAGAGAAATTGCTCAAGAGTTAGAATGCAATTTCAATGCCTCGGGTGAAACAGTGATTCATGGAGATGATCTGAATAGGTTATTGGAAAATGTTGTAGAGCCAGAATACCGAACGGGGTTTGATCGTAATTATTGGATATGGAAGCGACCAGAACAAGGTAAGAATTATTTAGCTATCGCTGACGTGGCAAGGGGCGATGGTAGTGACTACAGTGTATGTCAAGTTCTGGATATTGAAACAATGGAACAGGTGGCAGAGTATCAAGGCAAAATTACTCCGGATATGTTTGCTCCTCTCTTGCATTCCATCGGAAGCGAGTACAATGACGCTTTGCTTGTCATTGAAAACAATTCATTGGGTATTGGTGTTTTATCTCGGCTCCAAGAATCCGAGTATAAAAATTTGTATTTCAGTATAAGATCTACCCATGAATATGTTGATCAAGCCACATCTGAAGCAATTGGGGGTGTGGCTGGCTTTACTATGTCTATGAAAACTAGACCTCTTGTTATAAGCAAATTTGAGGAATTCGTTCGTAACAAACTAATTACCATTAATTCTCAACGTCTTGCTAATGAAGTTAAAACTTTTATTTGGCACAACGGTAGACCACAGGGGATGAGAGGTTATAATGACGATTTGGTTATTGCAACGTGTATAGGTTGCTGGGTGAGAGAAACAGCACTAACAGTTAATAAACGAGAAATAGAATATAAGAAAGCCTTATTAGGTGGTATAACAGCATCGTCAAAAACACTGAACACAAGGATCGAAGGAATGAAAGGATATAAGCCACCCAAAACTCCTCAACAAGCTGGAAGCTTTGTAGGGCAAGATGGGCGTACACATGACCTTTCGTGGATCATAAAGGGGTAGCATGTCGGAAAACAACAATAACAACAATAATCCTCGAAATAAAAATTCCACACTCTTCAAAAGGTTGACAAGGCTTTTTAGCGGACCTATGGTTGATTATAATCAGCCAGAAGTAACCCGCAATACTGCTCGTACCATCAAGAAATATAGGTTTACGAGTTCTACGGGTAAAGAGTTTCAAAAAAAAGAATACTATAATCCATTTGCCTCTTTGCAAAACAAGACGCTGATGAGTCGAGATAAGCAAGTTCGGTACACTGATTTTGAACAAATGGAGTACACGCCCGAACTTGCCTCGGCTTTGGATGTATACGCTGACGAAATCACCACCTCTTCAGATTTATCACCTCTAGTTCACATTGATTGCCACAACAGAGAAATAAAAGACATTCTCCACACCTTGTTGTATAGCGTTCTAAATATTGACTCCAACTTGTTTGGTTGGGCACGAGGAATGTCAAAGTATGGCGATTACTATCTGTATCTTGACATTGACGAAAAACTAGGTATTACTAATGTGGTGCCTTTACCTGTTCGAGAAATAGAAAGACTTGAGGGAAACGACCCTACCAATCCTAATTATATTCAATATTTTTGGCAGAACGCAGAAGGAAACCAAGGTGTTACTTTTGAGAACTGGCAGGTAGCCCATTTTCGAGTATTGGGCAATGATAAGTATGCCCCTTACGGCACATCAGTTTTAGAGTCTGCTCGAAGAATATGGCGTCAACTTCTTCTGTTAGAAGACGCCATGATGAGTTATAGAATTGTTAGATCCCCCGAGAGACGAGTGTTTTATATTGATGTTGGCAATATAGCTGCTGAAGATGTTGAACAATACATCCAACAAGTAAAAACACAAATGAAAAGAAATCAGATTGTTGATTCGGATACCGGAAGAGTGGATCTGCGCTATAATCCTATGAGTGTGGAAGAAGATTATTATATTCCTACTCGTGCGGGACAATCATCAAGAATTGAAACTCTTGCAGGAGGTCAATTCACAGGTGATATAGACGATGTAAATTACTTAAGAGATAAGCTATTTTCAGCGATCAAGATCCCCAAGGCATATTTGGCCCAAACCGACGCCGCCGAAGATAAAACAACTTTAGCGCAAAAAGATATCCGATTTGCCAGAACGATTCAAAGACTACAGCGAGTTGTATTAGCCGAAATTCAAAAAATCTGCATTGTACACTTGTTTACTTTGGGTTACCGCAATGAAGACCTGATTGCCTTTAATTTAACATTGAATAACCCCAGTAAAATCGCAGAACTTCAAGAATTAGAACATTTGCGTACTAAATTTGATATTGCTTCTGCGGCAACTGATGGGTTGTTTTCAAATAGGTGGGTATATAAGCACATCTTTAAGCTAGATGACGACGCTATTGAGCGAATCATGCGAGAGCAATTTACAGATTCTAAACACAGAGCGATAATAGAGGCTTCCGGTACAGCCGCTTCAAGTGATGCGGCTGGAGGAGGTGCAGCCGGAGGAGGTGCTGATGCTTTAGCACCCGAAGGAGGATTAGAAACCCCCGGAGTGGATGATCTGGGTGGAGGTGAAACCCCTGAAACCCCAGAAGAGCCTGCGGGTGATGAAGGACCCCTTCTTGCTGAACCACCTGGGCAGAGAGATGAAGATTGGTACAAGCCTGTTGTTAGCGACAAAAGGCGTGCCGGAGCCAGGAAAAGAAGTGCGTTAGCTTCCGCAGGAGAAAAAGCTGCCTATCCCGGATCTAAACGACTATTTAAAGGTATGGCTGACGGACTTTCACCTTTGTCTCGGGGGATTGTTTCTGCTGGCGTAAATAAAAGTGATGAAACATTGATTGCAGAGACGCAAAGTGAGATCAAAAGTCTAATAGACCAATTGGAAAAACGAGATGAAAGCGAAACACAATAAAAAAAGAAATACTGCCTTTTTATTTGAAGCCCTTACTCGACATATTGCCAAGTGCATCCTTGAGAAGAATGAGTCAAGCCGGCGACAAGGGCTTCAAATTTTACAAGAGCACTTCAAAAATTCTGCACCACTAGCCAGAGAGCTAGAGTGTTATAAAGCCCTGTCGGGGTCAACTTCTGGTGACAAGCTTTTAGCGGAAAAGATGATGGCATCTGTAAAAAAAGTCCACGACCAACTGGACAAAGAGCAGATATTTTCCGAACAGACTACGGTGATCCACAAGATTAATAAACACCTCGGGACATCAGTTTTTTCAGCGTTTGTTCCAAGTTATAGAGATTATGCCACTATCGCTCAAATTTTCAGTGAAAAAACCCCTGTTCGAAACAGGGTTCTTTTAGAGTCCACGGTTGTGAGTAAGATGTGTGAAGAAAAAATCTCATCGGAAAAGCCGCTGCAACCACTTGACTCTCTTGTTCTAAAGACTTTTATTGGAAATTATAACCAAAAATACGAAGGCTTGTTGCCGGAACAAAAAGCTCTTTTGAATAAATATATCTTGAGCTTTGGACCTCATAAGGTAGATTTTCAAATAGCATTAAGTGAGGAATTGAGAAAGATAGAAAGCGAAGTGGAAGCCTCTCTGTCACTTCCTGAAGTTGCTGCGGATACTGAAATGGTTAATAACACGAATGAAGTGCTGCAACAAATTCGTAATTACAATGTGACGAACATTTGTGAGAGCGATCTTAAAAAAATCCTCAAACTTCAATCCCTAGTGAAAGAATATCAATCCGATGCCGATTAAGATAACCTTAAATACAGGACAAGAGGCACCCAAGGAGCCCCAAGCATCTATTGCCCTCACTGCGACTAAAACATTGGCAGGAAATATATTAATTTCTGATCATGATAAGATGAATATAGTAGTTGACCCATCAAAGATGAAAGTTGTTACCATACCTAAACCCTATGCTGGGGAGGGTATTTACGACTACCAAAGAGATCTTTTAGACTCGTTGTTTAGGGGTGGTGTTGTTGAATTCAATACAATACAGGGCGGAGCTAACTTTGGAGTTATGGAAGGTAATATTTCCCCAAACGAAAAAGTTGACCCCATTCAGGTCACGCTTTTAGAAATAGAAAAGTTTATCAAAAAGCAACAATCTTCGGAAATGTTAGCACAAGATTATGATAAACACATTGAAGATCGGTTTACTGATCCTACCGACGAAGATTCGACGGCTTACGGGGAGATACCCCCTTATCAAGATACGCCCGAAGGTGCAGATGATTCTTTACCATATGTTTATGTGGGGGCAGGATATTACTATTGATAAATCTGGTTATGTTTGTGCTAGCCTCTTACGGTATAACACAAATTTTAGTTTATTCAAAAATATTTGAAACCATTAGACCCTCTCACTATTTTTTTCACTGCCCAATGTGCGTAGGATTTTGGGTGGGTTTATTTCTTATGTTCCTTGGACCTTATACCGAACTATTTACATTTGATGTAAGTTGGGTAAATGCTTTATTGCTCGGAAGCATTTCTTCGGCTACATCATATGCTTTGTGCATGATAATAGGAGACGGAGGATTTCAATATGAATACCGAACAAAAGGGAACATGGACACAAAAATGGATGCTAAGACCAGTAGCCAATTGTTGCAGGGGTAGTAGTATCGTGCGGGTAGCGCCCGCATTGTAAAGGAGAGTAAAATGAAAATCACTAAAACAGAATTGCGAAAGATCATTAAAGAAGAGTTATTGAAAGAAGAAATGTCGGTGGAAGTTGGGCTCGACTTTCTGGAGAGAATGCGAGACCTCCTTCGCAAAGGCGATCTTGAAATGTTGGAAAATCACCTAACAATGCTTATAATGGACGCAGAGTAAAATGACAAAGAAATATGTATTACAAGAATTTATGAACCTAGATTATAGCGACGATCTTCTCACAGAAGAGGAGCGTGAAGGTAATCGTCAAGGTCATCACCTTATTGTGGCTGGCAAGATTCAAGCAGCCGGTAAAAAGAACGGAAACGGACGCATTTACCCCCGACCCATTTTAGAGCGAGAGATGAAGAACTATCAGAAACTAGTCAAAGAGGGTAGAGCGATCGGTGAGTTGGACCACCCAGACAGTTCAGTGGTAGAGTTAAAAAATGCTAGCCACCTTATGACTGAAGTTTGGTGGGATGGTGATGATGTAATGGGGAAAATGAAAATTCTTCAAACCCCTGCGGGTCAGATTGCAAAGCAATTGGTAGAGGGGGGAGTTCAATTGGGTATCTCCAGTCGTGGACTTGGCTCAACACGCCAACAGGGTGGAGTTACCATGGTTGAGGACGATTTTCAGTTATTGTGTTTTGATTTGGTGTCCGAACCTAGCACAACTGGAGCTTTTTTGGTGTCAGAAGGGCAAGAAATAAAAACTCATTTGACAAAGGCAGACAGAATCAATCGTGCTCTTAATGATGTGTTGGGTGACGACTCGTGAGCGCAGCAGGTTTTGGAATTCCTAATACAACAGGAGGCTTCGCCTTTAAAGTATTACCAGACGGAAACATGGTCATCGGAGACACTTCCGATGATGTGGTTCAAGTAACCGGAAGTTTGGATGTTCACGGTCTTCACGCAGATGCCATAACGGAAAACGACTTAGGGAGCGACAAAACCAGCACACTTACTCCGTCCACCAGTTTTCATATTTTGGATGCCTCCGCTATTACAGGAGATGATATGGGCGGCGGACAGTTCATGCATACAATGACCGTGGGCAATGGCACCCTCCCTGGGCAAGTTTTGGATATAGCTGTTCCCACCTCTTTTGGAGCAGGTGGAAATGTAGGTATTATGCTCGGTGGTAATGTTTACCCAAACGGCACAAGTCTTATGAGCAGTCTTCCGAGTTTAAGACTGCGTTGGATATCCACTTCGCACTATAATACATGGATAAAGATTGGAACTTAAGAAAGGAAAGAGATGAAAAAATCGGAACTCAAAAATATTATTAAAGAATGCGTCAAGGAAGTAATCTTTGAAGAGGGAGTTCTTTCTAATATTATTACAGAAGTCGCACAAGGTATCTCCCCCCTTTTGCAAGAAAGCACCTCCTCTAGGCCAGCGACTTCAGAAATGCCTAGGAAGGCCACTCCCCCCAGCCAGCAGAGAAAAACTGTTTTAGACGCAATTGGGCAAAACAGTTATGCTGACCTCAAGAAACAATTTCAGAACCCTGAAGTGTTTGAAGGTACGACGCCACTAAAAGAATCACAACAAGGTGCGCCGCTTTCGGGTGTTGACCCAAGGGATCCTGGTGTAGATATTAGTAACTTGCCCGGTATGGGCACTTGGGGCAGGGTAGCCTCGCAGAAAGGAATGAAATGAGAAACCGTAAACAAAAGAAACTATCAGGTGTTGTCTGTGTTTCTCTAGAAGAGACTCGTGGAGACAGCGAAAAATTAGTGCGTAGGTTTATCAAAAAAGTAAAGAATGACGGGATCATTGATGAGGTAAGAGAACGCCGCTATTATAAAAAGCCATCCATACGTCGTCGAGAGGATAAAGCTCGAAGAGAACGTCTGATTCAAAAAGAGAATAAACGTAGAGAAGAACTACTTAAACCTAGAGACCGTACTGCGGCAAAAAGAAAACGGAGGTAAAAAATGGCAAAATCACCGGATACGACCGAGTACTTTAATAGCTTTTATAGTACCGGACCAGGGCTAGGTAATGCTGCCTCTTATATTGTTTCTGGGACTCCGTGGGTTACTGGATCAAGCCTAGGTGCGGGAGAAGAAGATGAGATTATTCTTCCCGCAGTAGCAAAATCTATACAGATTTGGAACAAAACCCCCGGCAACAATAATCTTAATAGTACTATTCTTTTGCACTTTGACAGTAAAAGTGATGCCGACGCCACTAACAATGTAATTGCCACTAAACATTTTCTTACTTTGACAGGATCGGGTCCGGGACAACCAGCCTCATCTACTGTTACTCTAAACACTAAATGTGACAAATTTTATCTGTCGCATTCCGAGACTGGAGCAGTGGTGACGGCGGAATATGAAATTTTAGCTGTCTTAACTGGTATCGCCCCCGTCCAAATGTTTGAGCTTACGGGTTCAGGTATCAACACATACAATATAGTTTAGGGTTCTAAAGATGGCTAAATCACCAGATACAACAGAATATTTTAACAGCTTCTACAGCACAGGTCCTGGACTGGGCAATGCCTCATCCTATCAGGTTTCGGGCACCCCGTGGGTAACGGGATCTACTGTTACGGACAACGGTGAGGTAATGATAGAGTTTCCAGCAGTCACTAAAAACATTGTAGTTTTACACAGAGGGCTTGCTGCCGATACCGATACGGATCTTAGGGTGCATTTTAGAAGTAAGAGCGATGCTTCGGCACCTAACAATGTTATAGCTCGAAAACACTACATTAGCATAGATGGACCCCTTGGTGGTCAAGGGGCATTTGGACAATTGAATATCCCTTGTAAGTGCAAGCGTATGTATATATCGTCTGCCGGAGCGTCCGGAAACACAGCCAGGTTTGAAATTCAAGCCGAGCTTACTGGGATTGCTCCTGGTGAAATGTTTGAGCTAACTGGTTCGGGGATAACCTCCTAACTTATTAAACATATGCAATCAAAATGTCATTTGATTCAATCGCCTACTATTTAATTTGATATATTGTCACCACTTGAGAGGAAAACCATATGTCAAACATGCTTGAACAGGCTATTATAGATGCCAAGTCTTTAAGAGAGGCTGCCCTAAAAGACGCAGAAACTGCCTTATTGGAGAAGTACGCTAGTGAAGTACAAGAATCTGTGTCTAAAATTCTTGAACAAGAGGACGATCAAGTTGAATTGAACGTTGGCGGTGGTGATGAAGAGGTTTCTATTATGGCAGATATTCCCGCTGCTCATGATCCCTCCGAAGAGGATGAGCAAGTAGTTGTCTTAGATTTAGATCAGATTATTGCTGCCGCTGATGCCGAAGACGGCGAAGAAGAATACGAAATGGACGCTGGCGAAATAGCGGACGAAGTAGGCATTGAAATAGAAGACGATGCACCCGCAAATCGAGATGATGAAATAGAATTATCCGAGTCTGAACTGGTAGATATCTTTCAAGAGATGCTAAAGGTCGATATAGACAAAGAAGATCTTGAAGATGCGATGATATACGACGAAGAAGCACTGGCAGAAGAAGAGGAAGAGATGGCAATACCTTCGGTTTCTCTTGATGCTGGTATGGACAAAGAAGACAGCGAAGAGCGAGAACGCCTCCGTCTCAAGTCTGACGCACTTCAAAAAGAAAATAAGAATTTAAAGAATATTCTAGGACGAGTAAAGACGAAGCTTGAAGAAGTGAATCTTGCGAATGCTAGATTATTATACGCAAACAACGTGTTGAGGGATGACTCCCTGAATGAGCAGCAAAAGAATAAAATTGTTGATATGATCTCCGAAACACGTTCAGTGGATGAAGCAAAGATGGTTTTTGAAACCCTTCAAAAGACACTGGCGGGAAGCACTAGCCGACCGCAACAATCATTGTCTGAAGTTGTGTCAAGAAAATCTTCTGTGATTCTTAGCGGACACCGAAAGGAAAAAGCCACTGAACAAGACCCAGGATTAAACCGCTGGGCTGTTTTAGCAGGTATCAAAAATAAATAAAAAAGGAGATTTACAATCATGTCTGTAATTGATACATTGACAGAAGGCATTAGACAGCGTTCTCTTGCCAATGAAGGTGAAGCTCTTCTTGAGAAGTGGGAGCGTACTGGACTCCTAGAAGGACTCGACGATCACGCCCGTGGTTCGATGGCACGCCTTCTGGAAAACCAAGCCGCCCAACTCCTCAAAGAAACCAGCACAATGGCTGCTGGTGACGTTGAAGGCTTTTCCGCAGTTGCATTTCCAATCGTCCGCCGTGTTTTCGGTGGTCTGTTGGCACAGGACCTTGTTTCGGTCCAACCCATGAGCCTCCCCTCGGGACTCATTTTCTTCCTCGACTTCACGTTTAGTGCAGACAGTGGGATGAAAGACCCATCCTCGACAGGTAGTCGATTGGGTGAACTGGCAAACACCTCGATCTATGGCGGCGGTGTTGTTGCCAAGGGAATCGAAGGTGGTGTAGACCTGGGAGCAGAAAACCAGCAGTTGAGTTTTTACAACTTGAATGATGGCTTTTCTAGTCCGACAGGAAGTGTCACTGTTGTTACAACCGTCGCCGCCGGCGATTCCGGAACTTACGGTGACGCACAAACAAGCCCAGGTGGACGTTTTTATACGCTTTTCCAGGGTGATCCGTCGCTTGTTTCGGGTACCAGCACTTATGCTGTGACCGATGACATTGCTCGTAACGTGCTTGAGGGCTTGGCTACAGGGTCGTTTATTGACCTTGTTCTTTCTGGTGCGAACGGTATTGGACAGATGGGACCAAACGCTGGTTCTTATCATGCACGTCACTTGACTCGCTTGTCCATGTCGGCTGACCACTCTGTGGAAAGCTCTACAGTAATTCAGGCAGTTGCAGTTTCGCCCGGTGGTCTTCGAACCGATGCCCAGCTTGCTACATCGCTTGGTGCTTCGACCACGGCTTTTATTCCTCTCGCTGACACTTTTGCTGCCGGTGGCGCAATTGGTTCGGTTGTTGGCGCTCCACAGTGGGGCTTGGAAAATCAAACAGCAATCCCCTCGATTGACATCAAGGTGGATAGCTCGGCTGTCACAGCAGTCACCAAGAAGCTCAAGGCTCAGTGGACGCCAGAGCTTGCTCAAGATTTGAATGCTTATCATAACCTCGACGCTGAAGTTGAGCTTACAAGCATCCTGTCCGAGCAAATCGCTCTTGAAATTGATCAAGAGATTCTTGGCGACTTGGTTGATGGTGCCAAGGCAACGACTCTGTACTGGAGCCGTAAGCCTGGTAAGTTTGTGAATCGTGAGACAGGTGCTGACGTTGTTAGCTCGCTGTTCCCTGATTTCACAGGTACTGTGTCGGAATGGTACGAGACTCTTCTCGAAACCATTAATGACGTAAGTGCTCGCATTCACCGCAAGACCCTTCGTGGCGGAGCCAACTTTATTGTTGTCTCACCAGAAGTTGCTGCTATTCTTGAGTTCACAAGCGGCTTCCGTGCCGATGTGGCTGTAGATGGCGAGAAGGGATCGTGGGGTGCTATGAAGGCTGGTACTTTGAGCCGTAAGATGGACGTCCATGTGGACCCATACTTCGTTCGTAACCTTGTTCTTGTTGGACGCCGTGGAAACAGCTTCCTTGAGAGCGGATACGTTTACGCTCCTTACGTCCCACTGCAAGTCACTCCCACCATCTTTGGTGTTGACGATTTCGTGCCCCGCAAGGGCGTCATGACTCGTTATGCCAAGCACATGGTGCGTCCTGACATGTATGGACTTGTTGTTGTTGCTGACCTTGTAAGCTAAAAAATACTTACGGTTGAATAACAACTGAGATTACCCCGTCCTTGTGGCGGGGTTTTCTTTTATACATGGAAGTAAAGGGAGACTGCAACTATTTACTAAGGTTATATGACTTTCTAGTTCGAGGGATTTCCTAGATGCCTACTAATTTACAACCTTTGAGTCAAGTAAGTGCGGTAGTTTTACCCGCCACAGGCTCCCATTCCGAGGTCGCCAACTCATTAGCGTATGGGGTGTATACGACAAACGCTTTTATAAGTGGTGCCGTAGACCAAGTTGCCTATGTTTATAATAAGCTTGGAGGGAACGTCCTCGACCTTGAAATTACTACTGCCAATGTGTACAATGCCTACGAAGAGGCGTGTTTAGAATATTCTTATTTGATCAATACACATCAGGCAAAAAATGTTTTGTCGGATATGTTGGGAAACACAACAGGATCCTTTGATGAAGACGGTGAATTTACCGGGTCTTTTACAACCAAAGCGAATTTGAAATACCCCCGCTTTCAGTTAGGGTATGCTACACATGTTGGTAGAGGTGCCTCTTTACATGTTCCAGTAGGAGCATCCCAACCAATTTATTCAGCTTCTTTTGCTGCTCGCCAAGATGTTCAGGACTATGACCTTCAGGCGATCATTTACAGCGCCTCAATCGACGGAACATCCGCAGGTGCATCCTTCACTGGATCGGTGGGAGAAAACGCAATCACGATCCAGAGAGTGTACTATAAAAGCCCCAGAGCCACATGGAGATTCTTTGGTGGTTACCCCGTGGGGACTGTAGGTAATTTGTCTACATATGGAATGTATGCAGATGATAGTTCTTATCAATTGGTACCTTCGTGGCAAAACGTTTTGCAGGCATACCAGTTTGAGGAAGACATGAATGTTCGAGCGTCTCATTACTCTTTTAGAATTAACGATAATAAACTAAGGCTTTTTCCTGTACCCAACGGGATCTTCCCGGAGCGTTTTTGGGTGGACTTTAGGGTAGCAGAGGAAGCTTATACGGAACAGAGTGACCGCAAATATGGTGCAGATGGCGTTAATAACATGAATGCTTTGCCGTTCCCGAACGTTCCTTATAAAAATATCAACAGTATTGGTAAGCAATGGATTCGTCGGTTTGCCCTATCTTTGTGCAAGGAAACTTTAGGGCAAGTACGCTCCAAGTTAGGGTCTATCCCAATCCCCGGTAATGAGGTTTCTCTCAATGGTTCGGACTTAATTAGTCAAGCCAAAGAAGAACAAAATTTGTTACGGGACGAACTCAAGACTGTTCTTGATGAATTGGTGTATGGTAAACTTATGGAAGGTGACGCAGCGCTGCAAGCTAACCTCAATGAGACACTGAAAAACATTCCTCACGGCATCTATGTAGGGTAACATATGGCAAACAAATGGACACAACCTGCTTCACCGCCACCTCCGTTGTTTGTCGGTAAAGCAGAACGAAACTTTGTAAAACAAATCAATGATGAGATCATTGAAAAGATTATTGGTCAACAGGTTTTGTATTTTGCGATTGATAACAGCAGGACCGATTATAATAAATTATACGGGGAAGCCATTAAAAAAACCTTTCTTCCTCCTATAAGAGCTTATACTTTAGTAGAGTACACCGGATCGGAAAGAACTCAAAGCCAATTTGGGTTTGATAGTCTAAAGACCATCACTATTCACTTTCACCGCCGTCGCCTAACACAAGACCAAAATTTGTTTGTTCGACTCGGTGATTTTATTCAATACGACAATGTTTACTTTGAGATTGTTGACGTGTCAGAGCCTCGTTACCTTTTTGGTCAAGACAAGGCTTTTGCTGACGAAACTCCACTAGAGGTATCCGCTGTGTGCCGCCAAGCAAGAAGAGGACTATTCAATGCCAACTGATCCCAAAGCCAAGGTGCAAAACGTTGTAGATTTATCTTTGGCTCCGTCAACCCTGGAAACCATTGATCAAGCTTTGTTTGATTATGTTAATAAAACGCTCGATATCTATTGTGATACCAACGAAGGATTTGTCAAAGTTCCAGTTGCTTTAGCGCCTCAAGAACGAGCATTTCAAATTAAAGATAATCCTGAACTACGAACAAGTAATAACAAAATGTTAATCTATCCTGCCATGGCAATCACTAGAAATAATATTGTAAAGAATCCTTCTATGCGAGGAAAGTTCGGAGTTTATATCCCACCTTATTTTGGGTACTACAAGCGAGGAGGGGCTTATGAGGTAGCCCGAGTGATCAATCAAGAAAAGACTCTTCAACGAGCCAATGCTGATTCGATACGAAAATCTGCAACAGGGCAGAATAAAAACTTCCAAACTTTTCCGGGGAACAATAAAAAAATTGTGTACGATATAGTGTCTGTCCCTACACCCACATATGTGCAGGTTACCTATGCGGTTACTATACGAACTGAATATCAACAACAGATGAATGAAATTCTTGCTCCGTTCATAGCAGGAAGCAGCACACCCAGCAGATTTAATATTGGGCATAATGGTAACACATTTGAAGCGGCAATACAAGAGGATTTTTCACAAAATAATCCAACCTCCCTAGAGACAAATGAGCGCTTGTTTGAAACTGTGATTACCGTAGAGGTCTTGGGGTATCTGACAGGCGAAGGCAAAAATCAACCAACACCCGTGGCGGTTTATCGACAGAGTGCTGCGGAGATTACTATAGGCAGAGAACGAGCAGTTGTTGGAGATAAGCCAGACTTCCACGCTGGAAGGAATGATAAATACCGCAGCGAATAAATTCAAAATCCTCAAGTTGATAAGAAGGGAGTTTGGGTGTTCGAGCTACTATTTAGTATTAGCGGAAATCGTTTTAAACAAGGAACGATCATCGCCACTACAGATTGCACAAGAGGAAACAAATAAATGGCGGACAATTCTTCACGTAAATTTAAATTTATTTCTCCGGGAGTTTTTATTGACGAGATCGATCAGTCAGAACTGCCGGCTGAAATTGGGCCAATTGGTCCGGTTATTATAGGTCGCACTCGTCAGGGACCAGGCATGAAGCCGGTGACAGTATCGTCTTTTCAAGACTTTGTAGAAACCTTTGGCGCTCCAGTTGCGGGCGCTGAAGGTGGAGACATCTGGCGTGGTGAGGGGCTCGCAAGTGGACCGACCTATGCATCGTATGCAGCACAAGCATGGCTGCAAAATAGTTCGCCTGTAACGATGGTTCGTCTTCTCGGCGAACAAAGCGATGACGCCGCTACTGCTACTGGCGTGGGCTGTGCCGGATGGTATGCCGGAAACGATGGTAGCAAAAGCGGATTCGCTTGGAGCAACGAAGGAGCCACTGGCGGCGGAGCTTTTGGTCTATTTGTTTGGCCATCCGGCACCACTTCCGGTGCTCCAGGCACCAACAATGTCCAGCGAGCCGCTGTAACCGGAGCCTTGGCTGCCATCATCTATGCGGATGAGGGCAAGATTATTCTTTCAGGAACTCTTGCTTCGGGAAGCGACGCTAGTGTTTTCGGTACAGCCGCTGCCGGAAAGAAGGATCCGGCGACAATAACTGCTTCTTTCGGAAGCCTGTATAAGTCTAACTCTGACGGCACACTGACACTTGGATTTGTTCCTACCGATATTGATCCTATAGAATCCGACGCTGGAGGTTCGTGGTACAAGCAAACTGTTAGCTTGACTCCTAGTGATCCTAACTTTATTCGTAACGTATTGAACACCAATCCTACCATTGTAAACGATGACATCACAACGGCTGCTGCTAAAACTGCTAACCAAGGCGGCGAGTATTGGTTGGGCGAAAGCTACGAACGTTCGTTGACTCTCGCAGGAGAAGACTCTCAAGGTGTTTTATCTTTGGGTCTAGGAACTTCTTACTTTGCTGCTATTTTGCCCATGGCTAACTCTGTTGCTGGGCTACTCTATCAGCACGACCAAAAAATGCCAGCCCAGCGGGCATCTACGGGGTTCTTCATCGGACAAGATCTTGGAACTGATACTGGGTCTTATGCTCCGAAAAACCAACAACAATTGTTTAGGTTTGAGGCTTTGTCCGCAGGAATTCAAACGCAGGAAGAAATTAAAATCTCTATCGCTAATATCAAGGCAGCTACGGGAGAATTTGAAAACTTCGGAAGCTTTAGCGTTTTTGTTCGCAAGTTGTCCGATGTTGACAGTCGTCCAGTTATTATCGAACGATATGATAACCTTAACTTGAACCCAGCTTCTCCAAATTATATTGCCGTGAGAATTGGTGACCAATATGAAAAATATGATCCTGTAACCAAATCCAATCGACGATACGGACGTTTTCCGAATAAATCAAATTACATTCGTGTAGAAATGAATCCCGATCTGGATCGAGGCGGATTGGATACACGACTCATACCGTTTGGGGTCTTTGGTCCGCTCAAGAGCCGGGATGTTTCTGTTGTAAATGACAATGTTTATAGTGGAGGAAAAGTCAAGTGGCGTGTATTCAACGACCTGGGTGATACACTAACTTATAATAATCCCCGCCCGTTTACACTTGCCACAGGAAGCAACAGAGCAGCCTTTGGTGCCTTGAGTTCTAACCATATGGATGTATTAAACTTCGGCTCAGGGTCCACGTCACAGTTTGCGTTTAGCGGGTCTATTCGTTTTCCATCTGTACCTTTGAGACAAAAGTCAACGTGGGGTGGGACCGCTCGGAGTAATCGTAATATTTATTGGGGAGCTTGGACAAATCAAACTCCCACATCTGAATTCCACTACCCTGGAATTGTTGACTGCATTCGAGTGCGACCCAATGGGGTGTCTGGGTTTAATCAGCCCTACATAACTACCCCTGATCTTGCTACGCAACCTTATGGGCCATCAACCGGATCTTTCGCTAACACGGGAGCCGCTAATGTCACCGAAATTAGTTGGGTGTTTTCTTTAGATGACATATCTGGTACAGTTCCAGGCTTGAATGCGGCAGGAACCTATACTAGTGGCAAGCAAGCTACTACGGGTCGTTTCTATGATGGTGCTCGCAAGGAAGGCAAGAGCCTTTCGGCAGTCGCCAGCTTTACTGGAACCTTGGACGCTGGATACGATCGCTTTACTACGGTTTTGGCTGGTGGTAGCGACGGTTGGGACATTACAGAACGTGACCCGCTTCGTCTCTCCGGTTTCCCTGCAAACCCAACAGAGGCTAATTCGTATCAACTAGAGACTCTTAAAAGAGCGATAAACATTGTATCGGACGCAGATGTAGTGCCGTGTAATGCAATCGCTATCCCTGGGGTAACTGAAAACACAACTACCAGTTACCTACTTGAAGTTGCTGAAGATCGAGCCGATACTCTGGCAGTTATCGATATTCAAAACGTTTACACACCGGATACCGAAAACTCGGCAAGTGCAGAAGATAACAACTCTGCCACGACGGTTGGTACCATTGTAAGCGACTTCCAGGGACGTAACCTTAATAACAGTTATGGGGCAACATACGCACCTTGGCTCCTGTATCAGGACACGATATCTAGTCGAGTGTTCTGGGGACCGCCGTCGATTGCTGCTATTGGAGTTCTTTCAACAACTGATAGCCAACAGGCTCCTTGGTTTGCCCCGGCTGGATTCCAGCGTGGCGGATTGAGTGACGGCAATGGTGGCATTCCAGTATTGGATGTTTCTCGCCGCTACTCGTCGGATGATCGAGATGACCTTTATGAAGTAAACATCAACCCGATTGCGAAGTTCCCAGCCGAAGGAATTGTATTCTGGGGACAAAAAACACTGCAACAGACTCGCTCCGCATTGGATCGAATCAATGTGCGTAGGTTGATGATTTTCCTCAAGCGAGAGATATCTTTCATAGCTTCTAGGCTTCTTTTTGGACCTAACACTCAAAGCACATGGGACAACTTCATCGGTCAGGCAGAACCTCTTTTGACAGACGTGAAGATGCGGTTTGGTATCGAAGAGTTCCGTTTGATTTTGGATGACACTACAACCACACCTGATCTTATTGATCGTAATATTATCTATGCCAAGCTTCTCATCAAGCCAACACGGGCTGTTGAGTTCTTTGCTATCGATTTTGTCATCACCAATAGTGGGGCGTCTTTTGAGGACTAAAAAGTTATAATAGATTCTATATATA
>TARA_B100001121_G_scaffold275879_1_pt1 | contig 18335 bp, 13 predicted proteins | sample TARA_B100001121 | Tara Oceans TARA_B100001121 (sample SAMEA2622817) | marine metagenome | biome: marine biome (ENVO:00000447); feature: surface water layer (ENVO:00002042); material: "saline water (ENVO:00002010), including plankton (ENVO:xxxxxxxx)" | depth 5 m
AATCTCATTTTTATATTTTTAACTTCAAAAAATTCCTTTATAAAATAATCAAGGCAACCTTTAAGATGTCCCATTGTGATGCCTTTGTCTATGTGAAGGCCCTCAAGCTGATGAAACATTGGGGCATGAGTTTGATCGCTGTCACATCTGTAAGTTCTTCCAGGTACTATAATTTTAAAAGGTGGTTTGCTTGACATCATTGTCCTAATCTGAACTGGTGATGTATGTGTTCGTAACAATAATTTTTTATTCTCTTCCAAATAAAAAGTATCATGCATATCTCTTGCTGGATGTTCTTCGGGTGTATTTAATGCTGTAAAATTATTATATTCTGATTCAACATCGGGCCCTTCGGCAACTGAAAATCCTATTTCTGAAAAGATCGAGGATATTTCATCTATAACTTGAGAGACTGGATGAATTTTACCCTGTCGGCTAGGCCTTACAGGAAGCGTAACGTCAACTTTCTCGTTTTTAAGTTTTTCATTAATCTCACTAGTTTCAATTTCAATATTTTTTTGTTCTAACTGATTTGTAAGATCATCTTTAATTTTATTTAAATTTGAGGCAAATTCTTTTCTTTTTTCAGGATCTAAAGAACCTAGAGATTTGAATTGTTGGGTAATTTGACCATTTTTTCCAAAAAACTCTGTTTTAATATTTTGTAAATCATCTTTATTTTTGACAGAGTCGATCTTCGCGTTGAAAATAGAGTTTATTTTTTCCAAATCACTCATGAGGTAATTGATTTTTTATATTAAGTTGAAGTTAAATCAAAGAGTCTTTTAACTAAGAGAAGATTGAACCTTTTTTACCACAGATTTAAAGACTTCTGGATTATTGTAAGCTAATTCTGCCAAAACTTTTCTGTCTAATTTAATTTTAGACTTAGCCAAACCATTAATGAATTTGGCATATGTAAGACCTTCTGCTCTCACACCTGCATTTATTCTCTGTATCCAGAGTGATCTAAATTCTCTTTTTTTCGCTTTTCTATCTCTATAAGCATATTGCATAGCTTTTTCCATTGCTTGACGAGCAATTCGTATAGTATTTTTTCTTCTACCATACTGACCTTTAACTGCTTTTAAAACTTTTTTATGTTTAGCTCTGCTTACTACTCCGCGTTTGGTTCTAGCCATATCATCCTCTTAAGTTGTATGGCATATACGATCTAACAATTTTAGAGTCTTGTTTTGACATTATCGTAGTGCCTCTTTGTTTTCTAATTTGTGAATTGGTTCTTTTAATCATTCCATGACGTTTACCAGCTTGGGGCATTTTAATCTTTCCCGATGCTGTAAATCTAAATCTCTTCTTTGCTGAGCTTTTTGTTTTTAATTTAGGCATAAATATTTTGGCTTTATATAGGCATTAGCTTTTCTTAGCAAGCAGCTAAAATGATTAATTTAAATAGGCTGAATAATCATCACCATTTGTTTGCCTTCAAATTTAGGGTGGCTTTCAACTTTAGCAATATCCTTAGTTTCTTCAATGATCTTATTCATTAGTTCCTTACCTAATTCTGTATGTTGCATTTCTCTTCCTTTAAATTTTACAGTAAACTTAACTTTATCTCCTTTGCTAATAAATTTTTTTGCATTTTTTATTTTAAAATTATAATCGTGTGTTTCTGTTCCTGGCCTCAATTTAATTTCTTTTAGTGAAACTATTTTTTGTTTTTTCTTAGCTTGGTTGGCTTTTTTTTGTAAGTCATATTTATATTTACCCATGTCCATTATTTTGCAAACCGGCGGATTTGCATTAGGTGAAATCTCTATTAAATCTAAATCTTCTCTCTTGGCAATTTCGATCGCTTTATTCAACGGCATTGAGCCAAGATTATTACCATCGCTGCCAATTACTTGAACGTCTAATGCTCTTATACGTTCGTTAGCCCTAGGTCCTTGAGGTTTAGTTCTTCTTTGAAAATAATTTGGTTTGGAGCTTGGCACTTAATTTAAGGGTAGCTTGTTAAGATCTAACATAATTTTAATTAGCTTGTCTCTCTTCATAACTTCTTGTTTATCTGAGCCAAGACGTCTTACTGTAACTGTACTATCAGCAACTTCTTTTTTACCACAAACTATAATGTAAGGAATTTTAGCTAATGAATGCTCTCTTATTTTATAATTTATTTTTTCATTCCTTAAATCCATGTCACATTTTATACCTTCTTTAAATAGATCTTCAAATAATTTTTTAACATAATTATTGTTTTCTTCCGCAATTGGACACACTACTGCTTGTGCCGGTGACAACCAAAAAGGCAATTTACCCTCATAATTTTCAATTAAAATTCCTATAAATCTTTCCAAAGAACCAAATAAAGCTCTATGTAACATTACTGGAACTTTTTTTGTACCATCTCTTGCTACATAAGAAGCGCCGAGTCTCGCAGGTAAATTTAAGTCTACTTGTAATGTTCCACATTGCCACTCTCTGCCTATAGCGTCTCTAAGAACAAATTCTATTTTTGGTCCATAAAAGGCTCCCTCACCTTTATTTATAGTATATTCTAGTTTGGACTTCTTGATCGCCGTTAAAAGAGCAGCCTCAGACTTGTCCCAAATTTTGTCATCCCCTACTCTTTGTTTTGGTCTATCCGAATATTTTAAAATTACATCTTTAAAACCTAGATCTTTATAAATTTCTAAAATCAAATTTGTAACTGATAACGACTCCTCAGTGATCTGATCTTCAGTACAAAAAATATGTGCATCATCTTGGGTGAATGCTCTCACTCTCAATAAACCATGTAATGCGCCAGATGGTTCATATCTATGAACTTTACCAAACTCTGATAGTTTTAAAGGTAAATCTCTGTAACTTTTTAAACCTTGGTTAAAAATTTGTACACATCCTGGACAGTTCATTGGCTTCACAGCAAAAATTTTCTCATCAGGTGTTGTAGAAGTAAACATGTGTTCTCCAAATTTTTCCCAGTGACCTGATTTTTCCCATAATGTTTTATCTAGTAATTCAGGAGTATTTATTTCTTTGTAGCCTGCTAATCTTTGCTTCATTCTCATATATTCAACCAATCTTTGGAATAGCATCCAACCTTTTTCATGCCAAAAAACTGACCCTGGGCTTTCCTCTCTAAAATGAAACAAGTCCATTTCTTTACCTAATTTTCTGTGATCTCTTTTTTCTGCCTCTTCAAGTCGATGTAAATAAGCATCTAAATCTTTCTTTGTGCTCCAACAAGTTCCATAAATTCTTTGCAACATTTCATTATTCGAGTCCCCGCGCCAATACGCACCTGAAACTTTTGTTAATTTAAATGCTTTTCCAATTTTACTGGAAGAAGAAAGATGTGGTCCTCTACATAAATCATGCCATGTAGATCCATGGTGGTATACAGATAGTTCCTCATTTTTTGGTATACTCTCGATAATTTCTGCTTTGTATTTTTCACCGATTTTTTTAAAATGCGCTATAGCTTTGTCTCTTTCCCAAACTTCCCTTTTTGTTTTTACATCTCTATCTACTATATCAGACATTTTTTTTTCAATATTTTTTAAATCTTCGCTTGTGAAAGGTTCCTTTCTCGCAAAATCATAATAAAAACCGTTTTCTATTACTGGACCTATAGTAACCTGTGTGTCAGGATAAAGTTCTTGAACTGCCATGGCCATTATATGTGCTGCATCATGCCTAATTACATCTAGTCCTTCTTTGTCATTTGGAGTGATAATTCTTACTTTAGAGTCTTTTGTAATTTCATAACTTAGATCTTTTAATTCACCGTCTACTTCCATTATCAAAGCAGTTTTCTCCAAAGATTTACCAATTTTTTTTGTGAGATCAAATCCGTTAATAGATTTTGTAAAAGAAATTTTTTTACCGTCTAATAGTTGAACATTAGGCATTAATTTTTAAATAATTTTTTATATTCCCTTAAATTTGAATCGCACATTACTTCAACATCAAATTTTTTTGTTACGTTTTTTCTACCCTCGTTTCCCATTAATTTCAACTCTTCTTGATTTAATTGAATAACAGTATTTAAGCTTTTGGCAAGTTCTCTTGGATCGTCATGTTTATATAAAAATCCAGTTTTTTTATTCAAAATAGTTTCTTTTGAACCTCCGATATTGCTTGCAACAATCGGTTTACCCATAGATTGAGATTCCACAGCGACTCGACCAAAGGCTTCTGGTTCAACTGAGGCTGAAACTACTACATCTGCTAATGAATAGGCCAAAGGCATCTCCTTGCAATGCTGAATGAAGTGAATTTTTTTTGTGAGATTATATCTTTCAACTAAACTAATAAGCTTTTTGAAATAAACTTTTCTTCCTTGATCTGATCCTAGTAAAATAGCTTGGAAATTTGTTAGGTTATAATCTTCGACTAGAATATTTAAAGCTTCAATGAATTTTTCTTGACCTTTCCAATAAGTTAGCCTGCCAGGCATTAAAATTGTAAATTTATTATTATCTAATTTCCATTCCTTTTTTAATTTTTCTTGTTTTAAAATTGAGATATTTTTTGCGTTAAAATAATCTATATTTATTCCTCTAAAAATTACCCTTAATTTTCTTTTTTTACTTAAGTACTCATTATAGTTATCGTTTATGTGTCCGAAAATAAAATTTGAACCAGCAATAGTTAATTTGGATTTAAGCATAACGCTATTATAGAATTTTTTTATTTTATTTTTAAAATTATAGGTTCCGTGAAAAGTTGTTACAAAATTTGTATTAGTAATAAGACATGCAAAGTAACAAGACCATGCTGGTGCTCTGCTTCTGGCATGAACGACGTTTATCTTCTTTATCAAAATTAAAAAAGATAATATAAGTGCATTGAAAATAATTATTATCGGGTTTTTAGAATGAACAGGAAGCCTGAATATTTTGACCTTATTTTTTTTTACATATTTTAAAAGGTCTCCGCCAGATGTAGCAATCCAAGAGCCGCAGTCTTTTTCGGCTAGGTAATGAGCTATGTCATAACAGCCAGTTTCGGCTCCGCCATACCCAAGTTTAGGAATAACTTGTAAAACATTTATTTTAGCACTCATAATTTTTAATATATAATAACAAATTAAGTGGTCCTTATATGAAAAAATTTAAGTATTTGAAATTCTCTAATAGTAAAAAACTTAGATATATCGATAATTACTCCAAAGATAAACTGTACTTAATTTTTTTACCTGGTTTCATGTCTGATATTGAGGGAGAAAAGCCATCAAACTTTTTAAAGTTTGCTAAAAGGAATAAATTAGGTTTTTTAAGCTTAGAGTACACTGGACATGGAAAATCATCAGGAACTTTTACAAAGGGAAATATTAGTGTTTGGTCAAATGATACTAAGAGAGTTATAAAAAAGATAGTAAAGAAAAATAATTTTATTTTGATAGGTTCTAGCATGGGTGCGTGGATCGCTCTAAATCAATTCAAATATTTCAAATCTCAAATAAAAGGTTTTGTTGGAATTGGTTCTGCTCCAGAATTTTTGACTAGATTAATGTGGAATAAATTTTCGAAAAAAACTAAAAAAGAGATAATTAAAAATAAGAAAATTTTAGTTAAAAATGGTAAATATGAATATCCAATTACTTTGCAACTAGTTAAAGATGGTAGAAAAAATAAAGTTTTAAACAAAACTATTAATTCTAAAATAAGTGTAACAATGATTCATGGTCAAAAAGATGAAGTAGTTCCAGTCATCTTTTCAAAGTATGTGCTAAGATTGTTCACTAAAGCGTGTAAGAAATTAATAATTATAAAAAAAGGCGACCATAGTTTGTCAACTCAAAGGTATTTAAAAAAAATTACGAGTGAATTAAGTATTGTTGTTAAAAATGTGATTTAAACCCTCTTTATAAGTTGGGTATTTTAAATTGTAATTAAAAAATTTTTTCATCTTTTTGTTGTCTACTTTTTTTGAGTCTTTATAAAAATTTTTCAACATCTCGCTTTCTAATTCATCAAGTTTCACTGGATTTGGTTGTTTTAATTTTAATAATTTTGCTGCATAAGCAACTACTTCTTTTTGTGAAGCTGGCTTGTTGTCACAAATATTATAAACTTCATTTGTTTTAAATTTATTGAGAGACTCAAATAAAATGTTCGCTATATCCTCAACATGAATTCTCGAAAAAAAATGTTTTTTTTTGTCTACTATTTGTACTTTGCCAAGTCTTAATCTTTTTAAAACGTTATACTCGTGAGAGTATATTCCTGCCAGTCTGAATATTTGTAATGGAAAATCATTTTTTTTAGATAAACTTTTCCATGTATTCTCAGCTTTTAACCTATTTATCCCGCTCAACGATTTTGGTTTAGTGTTACTTTTTTCATCAACCCAATTGCCATTGTGGTCTCCATAAACACTAGTGGCTGAAAGGTATGTAATCCATTTACAGTTTTTAATATTTACAAAATTAGTCTTAAGATAGTCAGCTACTATATCTATGCCTTCTACAGGTGGAATGGAAATTAAAATGTAATTAGCCTCCTGTAATTTTGTTTTTAAAGTTTCATCATAGTCGCCATTGTTAAAAAAGTATGATGTTACTTTTAAATTATTGAATTCTATTTGGTGCGTTTCTTTTCTTGAGGTAATACTTAAATCTAAGTTTTTTTTTTCAAAAATCAATTTGTTAACAAAGCTTTCTGCAACTTGGCCAAAACCAAAGCAAAAAACTTTAAATTTACTCATTAACCTGCTCTCTTGAAGTGGGGTTTTAAACTTATAGGATTGTCTAATTTATCAAGCATTTCAACTGGACAAACTTGTTTGAACTTTTTCAATTCACTATCAAAATTATCGAGTATTTTCTTTGCTTTTTGAGAATAAGTTTTATTTTCAAAATCTTTGATGCTTTCTTTAAGGAAATTTTTCCAGAAATCAGTTTCGACTGGTTGCCAAATTATTGATGAGGGATTAGCAAAGTTTTCAAAATCGTTATTTTCATCGTAGACAAAAGCCATGCCACCTGTCATCCCTGCTCCAAAATTATCTCCCACTAGTCCTAATATTATCGCTGTTCCACCTGTCATATATTCGCAACCATGTGCACCGCAACCCTCTACAACTGCAAAACTTCCAGAATTTCTTACCGCGAATCTTTCACCCGCTTGTCCAGAGGCATATAATTTTCCAGAGGTTGCACCATATAATACTGTGTTACCAATTATAGTATTTTGATCTGCTACTAACTTACTTTTTTGCGAAGTCCTTACAATAATTTGTCCACCGGAAAGCCCTTTACCCACGTAATCATTACAATCACCCTCTACCGTAAGACTAACTCCTTTTGTCAAAAAAGCACCTAGCGACTGACCTGCTGAACCAATTAATTTTATATTTATTGTCTCATCTTCCAATTTCCCATTACCATATTTTTTATAAATGTGGTGTGAAAGCCTGGTTCCTACTGATCTAGATGTATTTTCAATTTCATATTCAAAATTATTTTTACCATTTGAATTAATCTTATCTTTTATATCAAACCATATTTTTTCATCTAAAGTTTCAGGGACTTTATTTATATGATTATCTTTACAATATCTAAGATTTTCACCTGGATCGGCTTGAACTAACAAAGGATTTAAGTCTAAATCATCTAGATTTGATGCTCCTTTGTTGACTTGAGACAGTAAATCAGTTCGTCCAATAATCTCATTAATAGATTTAAATCCTAAAGAAGCTAAAATTTCTCTTACTTCTGTTGCTACAAATTTAAACAAATTAACAACTTTTTCAGGTGTGCCAGTAAACTTCTCTCTTAGGCTAGCATCTTGACTACAAACGCCTACAGGGCATGTATTTGAGTGGCATTGTCTTACCATAATACAACCCATTGCAACCAAGGATGATGTACCCATGCCATATTCTTCGGCTCCCATCATTGCTGCAATTATCACATCCCGTCCAGTTTTAAGTCCACCATCAGTTCTGAGAGTAATATTGTGCCTTAGATTATTTAATGTCAAAATTTGATTAGCTTCTGTGAGGCCCATTTCCCATGGTATACCAGCATATTTAATACTTGTTTGAGGACTAGCACCGGTTCCGCCTGAGTGACCAGAAATTAGGATGATGTCTGCTTTTGCTTTTGCAACGCCAGCTGCTATCGTTCCAATTCCAGTTGAGGCAACTAATTTTACCCCCACTCTTGCCTTTGGATTAATTTGTTTTAAATCATAAATTAACTGAGCTAAATCCTCTATCGAGTAGATATCGTGATGAGGGGGAGGAGATATCAATGTTACTCCAGGAGTTGAGTGTCTAAGTCTAGCAATTTCTTTAGTTACTTTAAAACCTGGTAACTGTCCACCCTCGCCTGGTTTAGCACCTTGGGCAATTTTTATCTCTATTTCATTAGCATTATTTAAATAATCAACTGTAACTCCAAATCTTGCAGAGGCTATTTGTTTTACTCTTGAATTTGCACTATCACCATTTGAAAGAACCTTAAATCTTTTAGCGTCCTCACCGCCCTCACCACTACAAGAGGCTCCCTTGATTCTGTTCATTCCAGTTGCTAAAGTCTCGTGGGCCTCAGCAGATAATGCTCCATGGGACATACTTCCACTTCCAAATCTTTTTAAAATATTCTCTATTGGCTCAACCTCTTTAATATCAATTGCCGATCTTGATTTATCAAATTCAAGTAGGTCTCTAATATTGATTGGTGGTAAATTATGTATTCCTTGAGAGTACTTTTTATACTGTTCGTAAGAACCACTGCCGACAGCGCTTTGTAAAAGATGGATCAATTTACCTTGATATTGATGGTCTTCTCCGCTCTTCCTATATCTATAAAGTCCTCCGATGGGTAAAGTAAATACATTTTTTGAATTAAACTTTGTATGTAACTCTTTTATTTTTTTCTCTATTCCAATGACACCTATACCTGAAATTCTTGAGGACATTCCTGGAAAATAATCTGATACTATTGCTCTGCTCAATCCAACAGCTTCAAAATTACAACCACCTCTGTATGAGCTTATTACTGATATTCCCATTTTAGACATTATTTTTAATAGTCCGGCATCGATTGATTTTTTAAACTTCATAACGCAACTTTGAAAATCAGATTTACCAAACAGTTTTTTCTCAAATCTTTGATAAATACTGTCGATTGCTAAGTAAGGATTAACTGTTGTTGCGCCTACTCCTATTAGAACAGCAAAAGAGTGTGTGTCTAAAGCATCAGAGCACTCTACATTAAGTGAGCAATATCCTCTTAATCCTTGTTTAACTAAATATGAGTGAACTGCACCAACTGTAAGAATACTCGGAATACTAGCTTTTTTGTCAGAAATGTTTTTATCAGTTAAAACTAGACAAGTGCTGCCTTCTCTAACAGAAGTTTCTGCCTCTTCTCTTATTTCCTCAATTCTATCTTTAAGCGAAGAAGAAGTATCGAATGTACAATCTAGTTCTTTAGTTTTTTTTGAAAAAAATTTTTTAAACCTATTAAATTCAGAATTGGTCAGTATTGGGCTATCTAAAACATAAATGTTTTCCTCAGTTAAGTTATCAAAATCCAAAATGTTGCCCAAATTACCGAACCTAGTTTTTAGACTCATAACTTTATTTTCTCTTAATGAGTCTATTGGCGGGTTTGTTACCTGGCTAAAATTTTGTCTAAAGTAATGAGATACTGGTCTAAAGTGACTCGATAAGACTGCAACAGGAGTATCATCTCCCATAGAGCCAGATGCCTCTTTCCCTTCTTCTGCCATAGGATGAAGTATCAATTCTAAATCTTCAATGCTTAATCCAGATAAATACTGACGTTTTCTTAATTCATCGTTTTTAAAATTTGGTTTCTCATTCTCATTTGATATTTTTTTCTCTAAATCAATAATTTGCTTATTATATTTTTTATAATCTTTAGCTAATAAATCTTTAATAGCTTTATCCTTGAATAATTTTCCTTTTTTCAGATCAATTGCAATTATCTGGCCAGGTCCAAGCTTTCCCTTCTCAATTATATTTTCCTCAGGAATTTTTATCATTCCTGTTTCTGAACCTGCAAAAAATAAATCATCAGAAGTAATTGTATATCTAAGAGGTCTCAATCCATTTCTATCTGAAGAAGCTAAAACCCATTTTGCATCAGTAGCACAAATTGCAGCTGGACCGTCCCAGGGCTCAATAGTGCTATTTAAAAAATTGAACAAGTGCTGGTGATTTTTAGGAACAGTTTTGCTTCTTTTAGACCATGCGTCCGGTATCATCATTAATTTTATCAAAGGTGCTAGCTTTCCTGAATGAACTAAAAGTTCAAAGACGTTATCAAGAGCTCCAGAGTCAGATGTGCTTCTAATTACAGGTTTAAGATCTTTGACATTTTTAAATAATGAGCTTGACATATCCTGCTCATGTATCTTCATCCAATTAATATTCCCTTTAAGTGTGTTAATTTCACCATTATGAGCAAGTGTTCTAAATGGTTGTGCTAAGTCCCAACTAGGAAAAGTGTTTGTGGAGTATCTTTGATGAAAAACTGCAAATCTTGAAGTTAGTTTTTTATCATTAAGATCGGGATAAAATTCTGAGAGCATTTCAGCTAAAAACATACCTTTATAAACAATTGATCGGGAGCTAAAAGAACAGATATATAAATCCTTTAACTGACTTTCCCTGGCTATTTTTTCTATTTTTTTTCTTGTTTCGAAAAGATCTCTTTCAAGATCATTTGTGCTGAGATCTTCATTTTTCTTAAACATTACTTGAGCTATTTCAGGTCTACTTTGATCAGCTGTTTTCCCCAACACACTTGGATTAATAGGCACTTGTCTCCATCCATAGATGTAGTAGTTCCCTTCAAGTAAAGCTGTTTCAATAATTTCTCTACATCTTTCCTGCTCTGAATAATCTGTACGAGGTAAAAAAACCATTCCTACGCAGATTCTTTTTTGATCATCCGTAGCATGACCAGTAGCTAAAATTTTTTCTTTAAAAAATTCAGGAGCTATTTCTATTTGAATTCCTGCGCCATCCCCAGATTTTCCATCTGCATCAACTGCACCTCTATGCCAAATCGCTTTTAAGGCTTCAATACCATATTCAACAACTTTTCTAGACTTTTTTCCATTAGTTGAAGCAATTAAGCCTACTCCACAAGCATCATGCTCCATTTCAGATTTATAATTATGTGTTTTTTCTAATAGTAATTTATTTTTTTTATAATTTTTCATTTAAGCTGCTACTGAAGATCTATTTTTATCAATTTTTGTTTTCAAGTATTTTTCGATTTGCAATGCCGCATCCCTACCATCTCTAATAGCCCAAACAACTAATGAGGCACCTCTCACAATATCACCAGCGGCAAAGATACCATCTAAGTTTGTTTGCATAGTTTTAAGATCTATTTTAATTGTTCCCCATTGAGAAATCACAAGTTCATTTGCATTAAATAATTTTGGTAAATCCTCTGGGTCAAATCCTAGAGATTTTATTACAAGATCTGCATTTATTTTAAATTCTGAACCAACTTGTATCTCAGGTCTTCTCCTACCAGAGGTATCTGGGTCACCAAGCGTCATTTTGTTTACCTCTACTGCTTCAACTTTAGTTTTACCAATAAAACTTTTTGGGCTGGTTAGCCATACAAACTCGACGCCTTCTTCTATAGCGTTACCAACCTCTCTTGCAGATCCCGGCATATTTTCCCTATCTCTTCGATATAAGCATTTAACTGATTTAGCTTTTTGCCTTACAGATGTTCTTACGCAGTCCATTGCTGTATCACCTCCACCTATCACTACAACGTCTTTTCCTTCAGCATTTAACGTGCCATCATCAAAAAGCTCAACTTTATCTCCCAATCCTTTTCTATTTGATGCTGTAAGAAAATCCATAGCAGGAAAAATATTTTTAAGGTTATGGCCAGGTATATTGATTTCTCTAGCCTTATATACTCCAGTGGCGATTAGAATTGCATCGTGTTTTTTTTTAAGCTCATACAGACTTTTATCTTTTCCAACTTCAAAATTTTGCACGAATTTGATACCACTATCTTTTAAAAGTTTAGTTCTTCTCTCTACAACAAATTTTTCAAGCTTAAAGTTAGGTATTCCATAAATCAAAAGTCCGCCAGGCCTATCATATCTATCGTAAATCGTGACCTGATATCCTGATTTTCTTAGTTCCTCTGCACAGGCCATACCTGCTGGACCTGCTCCAATTATTCCTATTGATTGCTTAAGTTCTTTTTTTATTTTTAACGGTTTTACCCAACCCTTTTCCCATGCAGTATCATTGATATATTTTTCTACCGAGCCAATTGTAACTGTTCCGTGACCTGACTGCTCAATAACACAATTTCCTTCACATAATCTATCTTGAGGGCAGATTCTCCCACAAACTTCTGGCATGTTGTTTGTACTTTGAGAGATTTCATATGCTTCTTTAAGTCTACCTTCCGCGGTCAACTTCAACCAATCAGGAATATTATTACTTAAGGGGCAATGAATTTGACAAAATGGGACTCCACATTGTGAGCATCTACTAGATTGTTCAGATGCTTTATTTGTAATGAATTCTTTATAGATCTCATTAAAATCACCCTTCCTTTTATCTGTAGCTCTCTTTTCGGGTGTCTCTTGTTTTAGATCTACAAATTTTAACATTTTTTTTGTCATGAAGTAGTTAATTAAGATAAGAATATAGTAAATGATAGTTTTTAAAGGTCAATAATAATTACCTATATTATAAAAACCCCAAATATTTTATGTCATTTATTGCATATCTGTTATGCGTTTATTATTGCCAATAAAAAAACAACCTTTAATTCTAATTTTCTATAGTGATTGAAATATTCATATTATCTTTAATTCAGGGCGTAACGGAATTTTTGCCAATAAGCTCTTCGTCACATCTTATATTGGTTTCTGAATACTTTGCATTCGAAAATAAAGGTTTATCAATTGATGTAAGTTTGCACATTGGATCGTTTGCTGCAGTTTTGGTTTATTTTAAAAATGACATATTGGATTTTTATGAAAACAAATTTCTTTTTTTTAAGATTTTATTAGCTTCTCTGCCAGTAATGATAGTTGGATATATTTTAGCAGAAACAGGATATATTGATAAAATTAGGAGTATTAAGATAATAGCTTGGACTACAATAATCTTTGGTTTATTGCTTTACATTAGTGATAGATTTAAATTAGAAAAAAACATTAATAAAGATTTTAATTTTAAATCAGTACTTTTTATAGGTATATTGCAAATTCTTTCATTAATTCCTGGAGTCAGTAGGTCTGGAATAGCTATTACTACAGCAAGATTATTAAACTTTAAAAGAGTTGACGCTGCAAAAATTTCATTTTTATTATCAATACCTATTTTAGGAGCTGTTTCTATTTTTGGTGTAAAGAATATAATTATTTCAGAAAGTATTAGTTTTTCTGGAATTAACTTATCAGCGATTTTGATATCATTCTGCTTCTCATTTATTACGATTAAATTCTTTTTAAAATATATAAAGAAATTTAATTTAAGTATTTTTGTTATCTATAGAATTATGTTGGGAGTTATTCTTTTGGTCATTGCTTATTTATAAAATAAAACTTAACCCCAGTAAAATAATGAAAATGAAAATAAAAAAGACAATTACAGATCTCTGTAAAGATAATTTGAATAAATTTTTCATTTTTAAATATAAATTAATTATAATTTATAATTATTATTCTTAATTGATTTTTTCTCTTTTGTAAATACGGTCCTCAAAGAACATAAATGGAAAATTGAAACTTTTAATTAATTTAAAATTATTTTTTTTTAAAATTTTTTCAATTTTTTTTTTAGAATAACCACTATACATATTATTTTTTTGTATCTCCAACATAATAAATTTAACATTTTTAATGATATGTTTTGCTCCTAATAACACGTTATATTCAAAACCTTCAACATCTATCTTAAGGAAGTCAATATATTTAATTTTTTTTGTATCACAAAAATGTTTTAAAGAAATTACCTTAATTTTCTTATAATTCTTATCTTTAATTGATTTGTTTATGATTATATTTTTAAATTTCAAATAGATGGAATCTTTATTTATTTTTGAAAGAGTATTAGTCAAATCTATTTGATTTATTAAAAAATTTTTTTCTTCATTTCTGCTTCCTAAAGCGTAATTGTAAACTTTAATATTTTTTCCTACTTTTTTTAGTTTACCGTTCATCGATTTATTTGGTTCAAAACAATAAATTGTTGCATTCTTGTATAGATTATTCATCAATTTTACTAACTTACCTTCGTGAGATCCTACATCAAAAATAATTGGTTCTTTTAAAAAAACTTTTCTAGATAAGAATATTTTTATTCTTCTAAGATGAATATAGTCTTCAAAAAAATTATAAAATAATAAAAATAATTTTTTCATAATTTAGGACTTTTTCTTTATATATTTTTCAAATAAATATTCGAAGAAAAAAAGTGAAAATAAAATTTGTGAACTTATTATAGAAATTTTATATCGAGGCAAAATAAAAAATATTGCGATAAACGATGTTAAAAAGCAAGTAAGTAAAAATATATATGTAATTTTTGAGTCCTTAATTTTTTTTAAGCCAATAATTGAACCAGGTATACTGCAAATAGAAAATAAAAGGATGGGGATTACATGAGCGGGATTATAATAATTTTTAAGACTAGAATTAATATCTAGAAAGTAATAACTAAAAATTTTTTTAATATATAAAACAAGATATTTTTTCTTATCTAAAGTAATATTGCTTATTGCTTCCTCTTTAAAGATTTTATCTCGATTAATTTCATATTTTTTATCTTTATCAATTTTATCTAATTTTTCATATAAGCCTAAAAATTCTTTATATTTTGGCCAATCTTCTCGGCTGTTGGGATGAAGAGGATTATGAAATCCTTCTACTTTTGCAAATTGGTTATTCCCTTTCCATAGGGCGTATCCAGTCACATTTACTAAGTGAAGTTTTCCTGTATTAATATAATTTCTAACTAAATACGGCGATACTAATATTATTGTTAGTGTTAAAATTGAAATTACTTGAGTAACTTTTCTTTTATTTGTCGCAGTAATATATATTAAAGAAAACAATAAAATTATTAGAAATTCACCTCTTAAAATTAATGTAAGAGCGCTTATAATTGCCAAGAAAAACAAATTTTTTATGCTGAAATTATTTGTAAATATTTTTAAGAATAAATTAATAAACAATAAATAAAAAAATAATTGTAGGCAAGCAGATGATATTAATCCATTACTGTAAACTATTAATGGAAAAACTGAAAATATGAGGGCACCTAATAGTGAAAATCTCTCTTTTAAAAAATTTTTACATAATTCGTAAAATAAATAAACGGTGAAAGTTGATATCAAAATTTGATTAAAATAAATTAAATATAAAAAATTAATTTTTCCGAAACTTAAAATTTTATTAATATAAATAAAAATTAAATACAAAGGAGGCAAGTAAGAACTAGGTATGTCTTGATTTTCAAACACATAATAACTATAGGATTTAAAGTTATTAAAATTTTGAAATAAAATACCCCATTCGTCACTCAAAAACTTTTCATGAAAAAAGATAACAAATATTAATTTTATAAGAAATGAAAAGAATAAAATTTTGTTAATTTTTTTATTTAATATATTCATTTTTTTGGTGCGCCTGCTAGGATTTGAACCCAGAACCTCCTGGTCCGTAGCCAAGCGCTCTATCCAATTGAGCTACAGGCGCAAATTTCCGTTTACAAAATAAAAGGAGTATTAATTTTAAATTAAAAAACAGTAAAATTAAAGACGCAAAAAAAATGTACAATTTCATTAATAAATAAAATTTCTTTGTTTTTTTTAAAATAATATTTTTTTAAATAACTTATTCATGTATAAGTAATTATCATATTTCTGAAAAAGAATGCATTTAATTTCAAAACTAAATATTAACCATAAAAAATTTTTTAGCCTAATTATTGCTTTAGTGCCTTTAAGTTTTATTGCAGGGAATATGATAATAAACATAAATATTGTTTTAATTATTTTAACATCTTTACTTTTTTTTGGTAGAGAGCTTTTCAAAATAGAATTTTTTCTTCTAGATAAATTATTACTAGCTTTTTTTATATTAATTTTAATTACTGGAATTATAAATAATTTTCAACTTTTGCCAGTTATTCAAACTTGGGTGCCTGATTTTGATGTTAATCAATATTTTCCGACTATTATAAAATCCATTCTATTTATCAAATATATTTTACTCTACTTTGTCTTAAGATTTTTGATTGAAAAAGATTTGATTGATTTAAAATATTTTTTTTTAATTAGTGCAATTACAAGTTTATTTGTATGTATAGATATATTCTTTCAATTTTTAAATGGAAAGGATATATTTGGTTATCCCGCAACAGGAAGAAAGTTATCTGGGCCTTTTGGTGATGAGCTTATTGCCGGAGGATTTATTCAGCGATTTTCTTTATTTACTTTTTTTTTAATTCCTTTATTTTTTAAGAATATTTTAAATAAATACATAATAATCATTATACCTATTTTGTTTTTAATAATTTTCACTGGAATTATTCTGTCAGGAAACAGAATGCCTTTAATACTTTTTATTTTTTGTATAAGCTTAATATTATTGTTTCAAAAACAGACAAGAAAATTTCTTATTCCATTCGTAATTATTTTCTCTTTAGCTTTTTTTTTAATATTTAGCTCAAATAAATTAGTAAGAGATAATTTTCTAAATTTTTATGGTCAAACTTCTCAAATGTTGAGCATAATAATAAATAAAGATTTTAACGACGTTAGCTCCCCTTTATATTTTAAAGAGTTTTATACTTTTTATGACACATGGCTAATGAATAAATATATTGGTGGTGGCATTAAAAACTTCAGGTACTTTTGCCACGAGCGAGAAAATCTAAAGAAAGATCAAGATTTTAAATGTAATATGCACCCTCATAATTATTATTTAGAAATACTTACTGAAACAGGATTAATAGGATTTATTATAATTTTGCTCGCTTTTGTAAATATTATTGGCATAACCTTTTACAGAAAATATTTTACTAATTCATTTTTAAAAGATAATAATTTAATAATACCATTTATGTTTTTATTCTTTGTGGAAATATTTCCAATTAAAAGTACGGGAAGCTTTTTTACAACAGGAAACTCAACATATTTATTTTTAATTATGGGTATTTTAATAGGTTTAGTGAGAAGAGAAATTTCCTTTAAAAATAATGTTTAATTAGATAAGTTGATAATATGAAAGAAGTATATGTAGTGTCTGCTCTAAGAACAGCTGTTGGTTCGTTAGGTAAAAGTTTAAAAAATATTACCGGAGATGAACTTGGTTCAAATGTAATTTCAGGTTTGTTATCTCATTCTAAAATAGAGAAAAATAGTATTGATGAAGTAATAATGGGACAAGTTTTGACAGGAGGTACAGGTCAAAACCCTGCTAGACAAGCTGCGATTAGATCTGGAATTCCAAAGGAAAAACCTGCATTTATAGTAAATCAGGTTTGTGGATCTGGTATCAGGTCAGTGGCATCCGGTTTTCAAAGTATCAAATCGGGAGACAATAAAATAGTTATATCTGGTGGACAAGAAAGTATGTCATTAGCTCCCCATGCTATTTTTTTAAGGGAGGGAAAAAAGTTAGGTGATACGGAAATAATTGATACTATGATTAAAGATGGACTTTGGGATGCTTTTCATGGATATCATATGGGAATTACAGCAGAAAATGTGGCTGAAAAATTTCAAGTCACAAGAGAAGAGCAAGATAAATTTGCTCTTAAATCTCAGGAAAAAGCCATAAAAGCTCAAAAAGAAAATAAATTTAAAGATGAAATTATCAATGTTAAAATTAAATCAAAGAAAGCTGAAATTGACTTCAATAAGGATGAGCATCCTAGAGAAAGTATTAACTTAGAGGCATTATCAAGATTAAAACCAGTATTTAAAAAGGATGGGACCGTTACTGCTGGAAATGCATCTGGAATAAATGATGGAGCCGCTGCGGTTGCTTTAATGTCTAGCTCTGAAGCGGAAAAAAGAGGTTTAAATAAATTAGTGTCGATCAAATCTTGGGCTAGTTGTGGTGTAGATCCAGCTTTGATGGGAACGGGACCTATTCCCTCTGCAAAGAAAGCTTTAGATATCGCAGGATGGTCAGTAAGAGATGTGGATCTTTTTGAAATAAATGAGGCTTTTGCAGCTCAAAGCCTTGCGGTTTTGAAAACTCTTTCAATACCTGAGGAAAAAGTAAATGTTAATGGTGGTGCGATAGCGTTAGGTCACCCAATAGGAGCATCAGGCACAAGAATACTTGTTACATTAATTCATGAAATGATCAAAAGAGATG
>TARA_B100001121_G_scaffold91515_1_pt1 | contig 18075 bp, 16 predicted proteins | sample TARA_B100001121 | Tara Oceans TARA_B100001121 (sample SAMEA2622817) | marine metagenome | biome: marine biome (ENVO:00000447); feature: surface water layer (ENVO:00002042); material: "saline water (ENVO:00002010), including plankton (ENVO:xxxxxxxx)" | depth 5 m
GAATGGTAACCACGTGTAAAAAAGATGGTGATGATTGGATTATCAATGGAAATAAAATGTGGATTACCAATGGATCTGTTGCAGACGTTGCTTTGGTATGGGCTAAGGATGAAGATAACATCATCAGAGGCTTTTTAATTGAAAAGGGCACTAAAGGATTTACATCAAATGACCTTCATGGGAAATTTAGTTTAAGAGCGTCCATTACCTCTGAGCTTTCTATGTCAGACGTGAGAGTGCCTGACTCTTCAAGGCTGCCAAACATTGAAGGCCTTAAAGGACCTCTTAGTTGCTTGACTCAAGCCCGATATGGAATTGCCTGGGGAATGGTTGGATCTGCGGTGGATTGTTATAACACTGCCCTTAATTATTCTAAAGAAAGAAAACAGTTCTCTAAACCAATTGCTGCCTATCAACTTACTCAGCAGAAAATCGCAGAGATGGTTACCAAAATCACTGAATCACAGCTACTTGTATATAGGCTCGGCAGGCTTAAAGATGAAAATAAGATGACATTCCAACAAGTTTCATTGGCCAAGCGAAACAATTGTTTAATGGCTAGAGATATTTCTAAAACAGCGAGAGAAATGCTTGGAGGAAATGGAATAACTATCGACTACTCACCAATAAGACATATGGCTAATATTGAGTCAGTCTTTACTTATGAAGGTACGCATGAAATGCACACCCTGATCATTGGAGAGCATGAGACTGGTATTCCAGCTTACGACTCATAGTCATCCCTTTAGACCTCTCAGCATATTTTTTTAAGCTAGATTACATTAATTCATTTCTGAAGCGAAAATTAAATTATTTGAAGATCAGAAAATCTTTCGAGTTTTTCGTTAACAATAATCTTTACACTTCCATCATCATCTAAACCTAAAAATTTACCTTCCCCTGATTTAATATGGTTTTTGAAATTTATGTTTTTATTAATGTGGCAGCAAACTGCCTCCCAGTCATGAATTATTTTTTTTAAGTTGTTTGGAAATAAGTTCAAATTCAATTCAAGTTTGTCAACGATTGATGAAATAATTATTTCACGCTCATAGTCTGATCCGTATTCAATCTTTAAAGAAGTAGCGTTGTTTAATTTTTTTTCAATTAAACTATTCTTATCATCATTAACGTTAATGCCTATTCCAATAACTATATATTTTGTGGTATCTCCTCTTATATTTGATTCACAAAGCACGCCTCCGATTTTTTTATTATTTAGTATAATGTCGTTTGGCCATTTTAATAAGGCCTTGACATTAAAGTTTAATAATGCCTGTTGAACGCTTAAGCCCGTAAGGATAGGCAGTGTGGTCAATAGATTAGATGATAATTCCTTCTTAATAAAAAGAGAAAAAGTTATTGCTCCATGAATTGAGGAAATCCAGTTATTCTTACGTTGACCTCTGCCTTTATATTGGTTGTTAGTTATAATTAAACCAGACTGTGCGCCTTTACCAATTAAATGCCACGCATGAGTATTGGTTGATGGCAATCTGTCAACAAAAAAAATTTTATTTTTAAAAGTTGATCCATTTAAACTTTGGTTGACTTTTTGGGTCGAAAGTTTTGGATCTATGAATTTGGATCGAGCTTGTCTCTTAATTTGAGGACCATTCCAGGATTCAAAATACCTGCAGATGCTTTAATTGAATCTTCATTGTCACGAAGGAGTATAATCCATGATTTAGCATCACCATATTGTCTTCCAGCTATGTTCCATAAATTGTCTCCTGGTTGAACAGTATAGTCAAAGAATGATGGCTCAGCAGTTTTTGCAGCAAGTCGCTCTTTCTGCAAATCAAAAAAATTGTATGGATAAATTACATTGGGGTTGTCTCCGATTTGCTCTTTATTCCATTCATATATATATTTCCATAGTTTAAAATCACCATATTCTTTTTTAGCTATTTTTACTAAAAAATCACCTGGCTCAACCATGTATTTCTCCCAAGCATAATCCTCATAGAGAATTGGTGCAAATTTTAACTCGTCCTTAGGATCAGATTCTTCAGGCTCGACTGGTTCAGGCATTGGCCCTGAATTAACTTCTACATCTTCTACAGGCTCTTCCTCAACACTTTCTGAAGCAAACACGGCCTCAGGGGGCTCGGGAAGATTTGCCCTTAGATTTTCAGTTGACTGGTCTGCTTGCTGTTCATCTTCCAAGTTCAATGGCGGAGCTGCTTGCTGAGAACATGAAATCAAAAATAAAGTTGTAATGAAATATGTAATTGTGATGTTTCTTTTCATGATCAAACCTGTACTGTTATAGTTAATTATTACAAATTTAAAATTATTGACCATACATTAAATATTTTTGCATAAAAATACAAATGAATTAAACCTGAGAGTATTCTCCAAAAGCCTCTCTCAACGTATCTGCAATCTCGCCAAGAGTACAATCAGCCCTTGCTGCGTCAATGATTGCAGGAATAAGATTCTTTCTTCCCTCTGCGCATAACTTCAAAGCTTTAATCTTATTCTGAACTGATGAGTTGTCCCTATTTTGTTTTAAGAGCTTTACGCGATCGATTTGTTTTTGAACAACGTCATTATCAATATTTTGTAAATCAATTTCAACATCATCATTTTCTTTGAATTTATTTAAACCAACAATTATTTGTTCTTTCTTATCAATTGATTGTTGATAAGAATAGGCGCTTTTTGAAATTTCTTTCTGAATCCAGCCTTGTTCTATAGCTTTAATTGCGCCTCCTAAATCATCAATATCTTTAATCAATTTATCAGCTTTTTCGCAAATCTCCTCTGTGAGAGCCTCTATTTGATCGCTATTGCCTAAGGGGTCAATATATTTAACTATTTCGCTTTCGTATGCAATTATCTGTTGAGTGCGCAAAGCTATCTTAGCTGAATGGTTGGTTGGCAAAGCCAATGCCTCATCAAAAGCATTTGTATGAAGCGATTGGGCGCCTCCAAGCACTGCGGCTAGAGCCTGGATCGTTGTGCGCACTATATTATTTTCTACTTGCTGAGCAGTTAAGGTAGACCCTCCAGTTTGAACATGGAACCTGCAATGCATTGCCTTTTCATCTTTGACCTTAAACCTTTCTTTCATGATCTTTGCCCAAATCTTTCTTGCAGCTCTAAATTTTGCAACTTCCTCAAGAAATCCGTTGTGTGAATTAAAAAAGAAAGAAAGTCTTCTTCCAAAAAGATTTGGGTCTTGACCTTGATCTATAGCTAGCTGAACATATTCAATTGCGTTTGCAAAAGTGAAACCAATCTCTTGAGCCGCGGTTGATCCAGCTTCGCGAATATGATATCCAGAAATAGATATTGGATTCCAGCTTGGCAAATGGCTTTCACAAAAAGCAAATGTATCAGTTATTAAACGCATTGAAGATTTAGGGGGGTATATATATGTTCCCCTAACAGTGTACTCTTTTAATATATCGTTTTGAATAGTACCCTTTAATTTATTTAAAGGGACCCCGTTTTTCTCAGCCACAACCACATAGAAGGATAAAAGCGTAGCTGCTGTAGAATTAATTGTCATGGAGGTTGAAACTTGATCAAGTGAAATATCATTAAAAAGTGTGGTCATATCATTTGCGGATGATATCGGGACTCCAACTTTTCCCACCTCTCCTGATGCCATTGGATGATCTGAATCGTATCCAATTTGTGTGGGTAGGTCAAAAGCTACTGAAAGTCCGGTAACACCCTCTTCAATTAGGTATTGATAACGCTTATTTGATTCTTCTGCAGAAGTAAAACCAGCATATTGCCTCATAGTCCATAATTTCTTTTGGTACATCTTTTCATAAATGCCCCTGGTAAATGGATAATCTCCAGATTTTTTTGACATTTTCTAAAAAACCCTCCCTAGGTTAAACATTAATCTTTCGAGATTTTTTAATGTTATTGTATGCTTCATTAACCTTTTTAAATTTTTCTTCTGCCAAAGATTTAACCTCATCACCAAGATGGCTTACTTTATCGGGATGATATTTTACCGCCATTTTTCTAAATGCCTTTTTCAATTCATCATCTGAGCAATTTGATGGTATTTCTAAAATCTTGTAATCAGATTTAACATCCCTCACAAACATTGCTTTGATTGAGGAATAATCGTTTTGATTTATGTTGAGATAATTTGAAATCTTTCTAATTATACGCTCTTCATCTCTGTGGAAAGAGCCATCTGCCAAAGAAAGTCCAAACAATATGTGCAAAAGCTCTAGCCTGCTTGGATGGTCCATCGATCTAGAAATTTGCCTACATACATCTTTAATCGGATAGCTTTGCTTTAAAATATCTTTAAAAAGCACCATAAAATCACGAACCTGCGTTTGTGAAAACTGTTTGGATAAAAATACTTTAATGTAGTCAAGCTCTGACCTTAGCATTTTATCATCAGCCTTCATCACAGCCCCAAGCAGCACTAAAAGTGAAACAATGAAGTCTCCAGGTTGAGTTTGAGGGTAGGTTCTTGAGCCTAAAAAATCATTTGAGTAGCTTGATGATCCATTCATTCCAGCCAGCGAATAGCCGATAATAGCACCTATTGGGCCACCTAAAACCCAACCTAATCCACCCCAAAAAATCTTTTTTCTTACGTTCAATGTATTTTATCCTTTTATCAATGACGGAACTTAATACAATTTCGGCTTTGAATAAGATGTGAATGAAATTCAATTAAAGTAAATATGAATCAATCCAACACAGTAAAAGCCGCCCTATGGTGGAGTAAATTAACGTCGCGCAATAAATCTAAAACGAATCCCCTCTCGATTAAACGTAGAGGAAAAATCCCAATGGATTATTTGATAATTCTTCCTGAACACGCTACAGAGTCTGACCTCGCTAAAAGATTTTTAGATTCTATGAAGAATGCTTTGGGCCCAAGGAAAAAACGTAATATGAAATTACTTGGCCCATCAGGCATTGGAAGCCTAATTGAAATAAGTGATTACAATGACTTTATTTTATACTCTGAGGAAGATTTGAACAGGTGGGGTCTTCCGGGAAAAGAGCTTGTTAGCGAATGTGAAAAAATTAAAGTTGATGCACTTTTGGACCTTAATCAAGAATTTGCTTCAGCATCAGCTGTGATTTCACGTACGGTCTCAGCGCCAATGAAGATGGGTTTTTATAGTGAAGAGGGTGAAAGTTATTACAATATTATGGTGCGCAGAAAAGGCGAAGAGCTAGCTGAAAGCGGATTTAAAGAAATTTTCCAAATATTAGGAATATAATGAAAACATACATTTTTGAAGGAAATAGACCCATGGATTTCTATCCTATTTCTCAAACTAGACCGGTTTTTGATATTCGAATAGGTTCCGAAACCTTTTTAGAAAGAATTTGTAGTTTTTTCAAAAAAGGATCCGTGTCCTTAATCGTGAGAAAGGAAATTTTTGAAATCGCTTCAGAATTACACAAAAATTTTGAGGTAAACCCACTCAAAGTTGAGGATGGACTATGGCTTTCAGGCTCTGTTATTTGGAAAGAAGAGACGCTAGGGCTTTTAAACAAAAAAAATACAGTATTTACATGCGAAAATGATATAGTGGCTGCCAATCTATCATCTGAATTGGGAATGAAATGGATATCTGAAGGAGAATTGAATGTTGCTAATAGTGAAGGCATGGCCTCAGTTGAAATTAGTGTAAATAAGTGCAATTATTTATGGGACGTATTAAAATTAATTCCAATGACACTAAATGAAGAATCAATGGAGCTGGAGCCTGTTAACGATGACTCTTTCAAAGATGTGATATTTTCTCAAAAAGAAAATATATTTGTATCAAATTCTCAAATCATGCCAAATGTTGTTATCAACGCTCAAAATGGACCCGTAATTATTGATGAAAATACTTTGATTGGAAGCCAGTCGTATTTAGAAGGTCCCGTCTACATTGGTCCCAAGACCGTGATTTCCCCATTAACAAAAATAAAAAACAGTGTTATTGGGCCAAGTTGTAAAATTGGGGGCGAAATTGAATCATCGATAATTCAAGGATTTACTAATAAAGTCCATGATGGTCATCTCGGAGATTCGTTTATAGGTGAGTGGGTAAATTTTGGAGCCGGTACTACAAATAGCAATCTAAATAATAATTACAGTACCGTTAAGGTAAGCTTTAGAGAAGCTGAAATAGATTCAAAAATTTTACATTTGGGATGTTTTGTTGGAGATCACGTTAAAACTGCTATTGGAACTCTCATTAATACAGGATCAGTCATTGGATCAGGATCAATGATTGCTTCACCTGGCCTTACACCAAAAACGGTCCCTACCTTATCATGGTATGTTGACAGAAAATTTATGAACGTTAAACTTGATAAATTTTTTAATACTGTCGAACAAGTTAAAAAAAGAAGGAATAGGGCATTAACTACAGCGGAAAAGAACTTGTACGAAAAATTACAAGCTCTTAATTGAAAGTGATTGACGAACTGTAATACTCCAATTATATTCGATTCCGATTTAATAGGAAAAAATTAATGCTTGAAGGAATTATCTGCCCAAACTGTGGAGCAACTTTAGAAGAAGTTGATATTAAAGAGTCTCTTACTTGCAGACATTGCAAGACCGACTTGAAAGACAGGAAATACCTCGACTTTTTAGAGTATCTAATGGCTAATGGAATAATTGAAGACCTTGATTTCTTTGATCAAAAAGTCTACAGTGAAGATGTCGAAAGGCTTGAGCCTGACGACGAGGAGGATGTAGACCCTAATGATTTTGAGAAAAAGAGAGATATCTTTAGTCTTTATGAGACCGAGATGGAGATTTACAAACAAAAAGCAGAAGACGAAGAGATAAAAGGCTATGAAGATTTTGAAGGCATTGAAGAAGAATGGGAAGATTTTAATCAAAGCAAAACAAAGAAAAAAAATGAGTAAGATCTATGAATGATAAAAAAAACGTTCAACAGATAAATATTGAACTCTCCCAAGAAACTAGCGAAGGAGAATATTCCAACTTTGTAGTTGTTACGCATTCGCCAGCTGAATTCGTCATGGACTTTACAAAGATTTTGCCTGGCGTTACAAAAGCGCGAGTTCACTCAAGAATTATTATGGCTCCACAGCACTCAAAAGCATTTCTCTCAGCCTTGAAAGATAACATAGCCAGATATGAGAATGAGCATGGAAAAATTGTATCACCTGAGCAAGACGGGTTTGGCGACTATCCCTTAAAGCCCTCTGATGATAATTTACCAAATTAATATTTTGCCCAGCTTTTTCCTGCTTTCAAATTTTTCATCTTAATTATTACCCAGCTGGTAATCGTTATCCAGCCAAGTCCATAACCAAGGAATCCACCAAAAACTATATCTGCAGGATAGTGAACCCCTACGTATACTCTACTAAAAGCTACTAGGGAAGCTATAGTAAAAAACAATCTTTTTTGTTTGGAATAAAAATATCCAAGTATGGTTGCTGAAACATACATGTTTGCTGCGTGTGAAGAAACGAAACCATATCTGCCGCCTTTGGGTACAAGCAGACGTATTTGGTCTAAAATATCATGACTGGGCCTGAGGCGCTGGAAGTATGGTTTGATTATTTGAGCCGATGAATAATCAGCTAAAATGACTCCAATAATTAAGACTATTGAAGCTATTCTACCTTTAGTTCCCCCTTTAATTGAAAGGATAATTATCCCTAATAAAATTGGAATTATCCAAATATCCTGATTGGTTATTATTGGAAAAAATATATCAAAAACTGGGTTTGCAATTGATGAGTTAAAAAAGGTAAATATTTTTTTATCAACGTTTATTATTCTATCTATCATATAAAAAATTACCAAAATAGATTAAAAGAAAAAATGCTTGTCCTGAATCGAATCCATAAAATAACTTACAACACCTTTATGCAGGACCGTATATAAAGAAGACTGGTTGTTCCCCCGCTCCCAGTATTTCTACGGTCCTGCTCTTTTTATTTCTTTCTTCTCTCAATTAAGCGCTTTAATGACCACAATAAAATTATTGTCCCTGCGAAAAAAAGGACATTAGAAATTATGATTGTTGCGAGTCGACTCATTTAATTCACCCTCTCATTGATGCAATGAAGAATTTTAATATTTAAATTTAGATATGAATAACAGATGTTTTAATGTAAATATCTTTAAAATATCAGTATTTTAATGTCCCAACTCAAGAAAAGTTAAATGATTGAACAAGCTTACATATATGATTCTATTAGAACTCCCAGAGGAAAAAGAAAGCAAGGCGCATTAAATGAAATAACCCCTACTGATTTATTATCAAAGTTGATGGTTCAGCTATCCAATAGAAACGATTTAGATACCTCTAAAATTGATGATGTTATTATTGGTTGTGTAATGCCTGTTAGGGAGCAGGGAGCAAACATTGGAAAAACCGCTGCGCAGTATGCTGGGTGGAATGTTGATGTTCCGGGAATGCAAATAAATCGTTGTTGTGGATCTGGTCTTGAAGCGATCAACCTGGCAGCTACAAAAATAAAATCAGGATTTGAGCATTTAGTAGTTGCAGGCGGTATAGAATCAATGTCAAGAGTTCCCATGGGAGCCGACATGGGCTCAATGGCGTATGAAACAAAAATAAGTTTGAACAACCATTATGTACCTCAGGGAATAGGAGCTGATCTTATTGCAACAATTGATACATTTTCAAGACAAGATCTTGACGCTCTAGCTGTTCAGTCTCACAAAAGGGCATTTGATGCCCAGCAAAATAAAAAATTCAAGTCTCTTTTACCTGTGTATGATCAAAATGGTCTTTTGATTCTTGATAAGGATGAGCACATTAGACCCGAATCAAATTTAGCTGACCTTTCAAAGTTAAAACCTTCATTTAAGGATATGGGAGACATGGGCCTCGATTCTTTTGCACAAGAAATATATCCCGAAATAGAATACATTGAGCATCTGCATACCGCCGGAAATTCGTCGGGGATCGTTGATGGGGCATCTTTAACGCTTGTAGGCTCAAAGGAAATAGGTGAGCAAATTGGTTTAAAACCAAGAGCGCGTATTCTATCATTTGCAACCTGCTCAACAGATCCAACCATTATGTTAACGGGACCTGCGCCGGCAACAATAAAATCTTTAAAAAGTGCTGGTATGATAATCAAGGACATTGATTTGATCGAAGTAAATGAAGCCTTTGCATCAGTTGTTCTTCGTTTTATGAAAGATTTAAAACTATCAAATATGAATAACATCAACGTGAATGGCGGTTCAATAGCAATGGGCCACCCTTTAGGAGCAACTGGTTCTATTTTACTTGGAACTCTGTTGGACGAATTAGAGCTTCGCGACCTTAGTACGGGCCTTGTAACGCTTTGCGTTGCAGGGGGTATGGGTATAGCAACAATTATTGAGAGAGTATAATCAAGTGATTTCTTATCAAAAGGATGATCAAAATATTATTACCCTAACTATTGATGGTAATGATGAAAATCATTTTAATGCTTTATATGAAGATTTTTTTCATGATTTGGATCAGCATCTTAACGCAATAAATGAAGATCGATCTGCTAGAGGAGTAATTCTAACATCAAAAAAGAGATCCTTTCTTACTGGATCAGATTTAGACACAATTTTCAAAATCAATGAAGCTCAACCAGCTTTTGACTTTATAGAGCGGCGTAAAAAAGTCCTAAGGAATCTAGAAAATTTAACCATACCAGTGGTAGCTGCGATCAACGGAGACGCCACAGGGTCTGGCATGGAAGTAGTTTTAGCATGCCATTACAGCATTATTAAAAACAGCATAAAATATAAATATGGATTTCCTGAAGTTAAGTTTGGAGTTTTGCCTGCTTTAGGAGGTATAGTCCGACTGACCCGTAAGATTGGAATTGATAAATCCTTACGGCTTTTAATTGGGGGAGTTTTTGTCAGCGCCAAAGAATCTATTGAATGTGGATTGATTGATGCAATGGTAGAGAATGAAAAAGAGTTGATGGATAATGCAATTAAATGGATAGAAGCAAATCCAAACTATGTTCAACCTTGGAATAGAAAAAACTTTCAGCTTCCAGATGGAGACGCCTTTTCAAAGGTAAATGCTCAAATACTTCATAACTATCCATCAAAACTTCGAAAGATAACAAGGGGAAACTACCCCGCCGCTGAAAAGATATTGAATGTCGTCACAGAATCAACGCTTGTAGATTTTCCTACAGCAAGTAGGATTGAATCGCGCGCGTTCGTTGAAATTATTACGAGCTCTATCTCAAAAAATATTATAAGCGCACAGTGGTTTCAAAAAAACGATATAAACGCTGGATTAAGCAGGCCATCAGAAATAAATAAAACAAAATTTTCAAAGATAGGTATCATTGGTTCTGGGCTTATGGGTCATGGAATCGGATTTGTATCTGCCCTATCAGGAATGAGCGTTGCTCTAATTGATCTAGATCAAAATAAAGCAAATCTTGCCCTTGATAAAATTGATAAACTCTTTCAAGAAGCTGTACAAAAAAAACAAATTCAATCCGATCAATCAAAAAAGGCCATCAGCTCTATTCAAGCAACGGATGATCTAAGCTGTCTTGGTGAATGCGATCTAATAGTTGAAGCTGTATTTGAAGATATTTCCCTTAAGGAAAAAGTGATTGAGAGGTCCGAAGAATTCATAAATGGCAAGCCAGTCTTTGCGTCAAACACTTCAACCATTCCAATTTCCAGGCTATCAAAAAAATCAAGAGCCCCTGAAAGATTCATTGGTATTCATTTTTTCTCACCAGTCAACAAAATGCGGCTTGTTGAAATAATCAAAGGAGATAAAACTTCTTCTGAGACTCTAGCTAAGGCATTTGACTATGTATTACAATTAAATAAGATACCAATCGTTGTGAATGATAAAAGAGGATTTTATACTACACGAGTTTTTGAAAGATACGCTAAGGAGGGACTTTCTTTATTAATGGATGGTGTGAGCCCGCAACATATTGAATCGGCAGGTATGCAAGCAGGTTTTCCTGTTGGCCCGCTTGCAGTCGTTGATGAAATCAGCATATCTCTTTTGGATAGCATCCGAAATCAAGAAAAGATACATTTAGAAGCTGAAGGAAAACAGTATCGTAAGGGTCCATGGGACGAGGTCATAGATATCATGATAAAAAAATTGAATCGAACTGGTAGAGCATCTGGATCAGGCTTTTATGATTATCCAAAGGATTCAAAAAAGAAACTATGGCCCGATTTAAAGAATCATTTTCCGCTCTCAACTGCTGTAATTACTCAAAATGAAATGATGGATCGCTTTTATTTTTCTCAAGCTATTGAAGCCGTAAGATGCCTAGAGGAAGGGGTAGTGACCTCTGTAGCAGATGCAAATATTGGAAGCATCTACGGGTGGGGGTTTCCAAGTTTTAAAGGAGGAGTATTGCAGTTTATTAACGATTATGGATTAACTGCATTCAAAGTGCGCGCACGTGAGCTTTCCGATAAATACGGAGAGCGTTTTAAGCTTCCAAATATTATAGAATCAATGATAAAAAAAGATCAAATCTTTCAATAGACAGCTACATGATTAGCCAAGATTTCATCGGAAAAAAATATCCTCCAATATCATTCAAAGTTACGAAGAGCAGGCTGGTTTCATTCGCTAGTGCCACGGGTCAAAGCAGCCCCATTTATTTTGATATTAAGACAGCAAAAGACCATGGATACAAAACGATAATTGCCCCTCCAACGTTTCTTACAGTTATCTCAATGGAGCAAGATCAGCCATACAAATACTTGGAAGAACTCAATATACCTTTAGATAGATTGCTTCACGCTGCACAAGAATACAACTATTATATACCTATCTATCTTGGAGATACAATTACCATGACAAAAAAGATTGAGGATATCTACGATAAAAAAAATGGGTCTCTTCATTTTATTTCCTTCCTTTCTAATTACGTTAATCATGATGATATAGAAGTAGCTCAATCGTTATCAACTCTGGTAGTAAGATCCAATGCTTAAGCAGTCTTCTTTCAAAGCTGGAGATGAGATTCCATCCCTGAGACTGGAAAAAATAACGAGAAGCATGTTATCATCATACGCAAACGCCTCAGGAGATTTAAACCCAATACACATTGATCCAGTTTTTGCTAGAAAAGCTGGATTGAAGGATGTGATTGCGCATGGTATGTTAGTGATGGCCTATCTCGCAAGAACATTAACGGACGTATTCCCGCATTCTTCTTTGGTAAGTTTTTCATCTCAATTTATATCAATGACCTTGATTGGTGATAGACTTACATGCTTTGGCACAATTGTTAAAAAGAGCATTGATGAAAAAAATAGCGTAATTTTGGAAATCTCAATGAAAGTGTTAAACCAAGATAAAGAAAAAAGAATTTTGGGTACCGCTACTATTAACCTAAAAGGAGAGTCTTAAGCATGCAATTTACTGAAGAGCACCTTTCTTTAATGAAGACAGTACGCGATTTTGCCTCTAACGAAATATACCCATTCATTGAGGAATGGGAATCATCGGGAGGTTTCCCTGCTCACGATCTTTTTAAAAAACTAGGATCTATCGATATGCTCGGTATAACAAAAAGTACAAAGTATGGTGGTATGGGTTTAGATTATAGCTTTGGAATTGCGTTTGCTGAGGCCTTAGGTCACGCATGGGACCTGGGAATTATTACAGCTATTGGAGTGCACACAGATATGGCAACGCCTGCTTTAGAGCGTTACGGCTCAGAAGAGTTAAAGGATGAATTTCTTGCGCCTGCTATCAAAGGCGACTATGTTGCGGCGCTTGCATTAAGCGAAGCAGGAGCTGGATCGGATTTAGCTTCAATTACTACGACCGCTCAGCACGATGGAGACGACTACATTATCAACGGACAAAAAATGTGGATTACCAATGCAACCCATGCAGATTTTTTCTGTACTTTAGTAAATACCAGCGATGGTGAGCCTCATAAGAATAAATCCTTGGTCGTTATACCTTCAAAATCTCCAGGTGTAACCGTTGGTCAAAAAATTGAAAAAATTGGTCAGCTTACTTCAGATACTGCCCCTGTATATTTTGAAGATGTTCGCATACCAAAGCGATACTGCGTAGGTGAGGAGGGTGAAGGGTTTGTAATGCAAATGAAGCATTTACAACAGGAAAGATTGTTTCTTGCAGCAAGCATGATAGCGGTCCTTGAAAAATGCATAGTTAAAACCATGGACTATTGCCGGGAAAGACGAGCGTTTGGCTCATCGGTCTTAGATAATCAATCGATACAATTTAAACTCGCAGAACTGCAAACAGAGATAGAGGCCTTGAGGTCTTTGGTTTACAGAGCATGCGAGGAAGAAGTTTCCGGAAAAGACATGACCTATCTTGCTTCAATGGCAAAATTAAAAAGCGGCAGATTGGCTAGACAAGTATCTGATATATGTTTACAATACTGGGGCGGTATGGGCTTTACCTTTGAAAACCCGGCTTCAAAACTGTATCGAGATGGTAGAGTTGCTTCCATTTTAGGAGGAGCTGATGAAATAATGCTACAAATCATTTTCAAAAAAATGAGTATTAAATGAACACCAAGTTCAAAGCTTTTGTAGTAAGAGAAACTGAAAGCGGGGTTTTTAAAAGCGCTATAGAAGAAAGAAAGGTAGATGATTTAACCGCGGGAGACCTTCTGATCAAGGTGTCCTTTTCATCAATAAATTATAAAGATGCGCTTTCAGCATCTGGGAACAAAGGCGTGTCAAAAAACTATCCGCATACACCTGGAATTGATGCTGCAGGTGTCATAGCTGATTCTTCAAGTACTAAATTCAAAATTGATGATAAAGTGGTAGTCACTGGATACGATCTAGGTATGAATACTTCGGGAGGTTTTGCTGAATACATCCGGGTTCCAGAAGAATGGGTGTTAAAACTACCGTCAAATATTTCTCTGGAACAATCAATGGGAATTGGTACAGCTGGCCTTACAGCAGGCATGTGTATAAAACTTTTAGAACAAAAGAACAGTATCATAGAAAAAGAAGCCATTGTTACTGGAGCGAGTGGAGGAGTAGGCTGTCTTTCTGTATATCTTTTATCAAAGCTAGGAGCACGCGTTACCGCTGTCACATCTAAAAATGATGCCCATGATTTTCTATCCTCAATTGGTGCAAAAACCATTATCAATCGCGAGCAAATGCTTGGCCAATTTCGCCACCCTTTATCAAGGTCAAGGTACGACATTGGTATTGATGTGGTTGGTGGCGACGTTCTTTCTGGCCTTTTAACCTGTATGAAACGCGAGGGTACCATTACCTGTTGTGGTAATGTTGCTGGAGCAGATTTTAAAACTAGTGTATTTCCATTTATTTTAAGAGGAAACAGTTTGATCGGAGTAGACTCTGCTGAGCGTCAGCTTAGCGAAAAAGAATGGTTATGGAAAATGTTTGCAAGCGATTGGAACATTGACTGTCTAGATAAAATTTATAGAACCGTATCGATTGATAATTTAGAAAGCGAGATCGAAAAAATTTTGAAAGGCGGTCAGATCGGTCGAGTAGTTGTCGCAATGCAATGAGGGATTAACCACCCTATTGCAGAAGCTTACTGCTTAGAATTTGGCGTTAAGCTTTAAAGTGAACTGAGTGCCTAATTTAGGACCACCGATAATCTCTCGGTGGAGATCATTATTGATGTTATTCAAATTCAACAACAGATCGTATTGTTCATTAAAGCGGTACCCCAACATTCCATCAATCACGAAGTAGCTTTCAATAGTTCCGTAGTGAACGCCTGCTGACCATTCAAATTCTGGAATATATCTTGCGCCTAAATTTCCAAAAAGCCCTTTTTCAGCAATGTAAGATACTTTACCGTTAACCTTAAACTTAGGAGCATTTACTGGGTCATAGTCACGCGTAAGCCTATTGTAGAATTTATCTTTACCAATGTAGGAAAAGTTAAGATCAAGAGTGATATTTTTAGATAAGAATGCGTAAATGCTTGCATCCATACCCCAGAGATTCACTCGGCCATAATTAATATTTGTAAAAATGATTGGTGGGGAAATTGGCCATTTGTCATCGGTAACGTAAGCACCTAAGGTATCTCCATTTTGATCAACATCCATCCATGAGCCTTGACGTTGAGCTTGAGAAAGTTGCCAAATATTCGTTTGCTCGCCATTGACCCCTGCGATTACCGTCAATGCTAAAATATCTTCCCATTCAGCGCTACCATAAGGGATATATCTACTACCAACAACACCATCACCACCATCAACATAGTTGCTTCGTTGCATGGTTGGCACGACACCCATGATCTCAGGGTCAGGGTTGTCGATACCATACCAGCCGCTTTGAGATGTATCCAGAACAACCGGAGTTATAAAGGTAAGATCACTTACAAAGCTTGAGTAAGTACTATTATAAAGGTCAAAGGTAACTCTGAACCTATCAGATACGATTCCTGAATATCCAAATTCATGGGTCCAGACCGTTTCAGATTCTATTTCACTTATACTTCTATAATCATCAGCAGAGACTTCCTTACCAGGTCTGCCTAACACTGCGGGGATATATAGCATGGCGCCTTGAGGCAGCTTAGCAAGTTGAAATTCTGTTTTAGAATTAGCCCTAACATCCCAATACATCAAGTTGTCAAGCGAGTCTCTAAAGAAGGAATACCCATCGGCATTTCCTCGAGCCATGACAGAGAAAATACTGTACTGAGCAGCTTTTACATCTAAGTAAAGACCCTGCGATGAAGGGGTGTTGAACGCTTTAGCCGATGTAAGACGAAAGGTGTGGTTTTCAGTTGGTTTAAATAGAAGGCCGATTTTAGGGGAGACTTGAGGAATGTAGTTGGCGGTACTTCCATCAAGAGGATCGTTTAAAAAGCTGAATCCATTTTCATCATCTGTTAGGCCACTGTGAAGGTCTATTCGGCCAGCAAGAACTAGCTCCAGATAGGAATTCAGCTTAGTTTGAGACTGGGCATACAACCCAAATTCATTGGTAACAAAAAGCTCATCCCACTCATCAACTTTTCCATCTCCATCATTATCCTTACCGTCACGCTTGTAGCTGATAGGGTTTCTGCCGCCAGTTCCATCCGGAAGGATGGTTCCAAACGTTTCGGGCATTGTTCTCTGGTAATCTCCACCCCAAACAAACTGGGTGTTCATTAGTCGCTTAAGTTCTAAAGAATGTTGAAATTGAAAATGAAAGAATTGCGATTCGTCACGAATGATTGTACCGTTTCTCAAATTTCGGGTCGTCCCCGAATTGCTGGTATTTAAATAAGCTTGAGCAAACCAATTCTTGTAGATCCAGCGCCCTTGGTAAAAATTATAGATCCAGTCGTTTGCTAAATATCTACCAATACCTGTTATATTGATATTGGTTGCCTTCGCGTGACCAAAATTTAAACTTACAAAATGATCATCAGAAAAATCATAGTCCAATCGAAGATCTAAACGCTGATTTTTGATATCGAAATTAGGCAGGTCATTTATACCATCTTTATTTGCATCTGTGATGATATTATCTTTTCCGTAATAGGTCGTATCATCATTTCCATCACCATCTCGATCTACTTTAATATCCCAGCCATCCCAATAAGCACGACCATCATCAAAGAGATCGTCTAAATCTTCGCCGTCTAACCCTTCAGTTCTCCACTGGCGATAGTGCTCTTTTTTCTCATCATCCTCAATGTATTCCCAGTCATGCGCAGTAAAATTGACAGCGGACATTTTATAGCTAAAATTATTGAGCTTGCCAGCGTGCCGAACTTGAGCTTTGTTGAACTCACGAGAACCTGTTGTGTAGCCGACAATAGTTCCAAGGGATTGGATAGGGCGCTTGGTGATTATATTTACGACACCTGAGTGAGCGTTGGGTCCGTAGAGAGCTGAAGATGGTCCAAGAACTACCTCTATTTGACTAACATCATCGGAAGTAATGGGAATAGTGTTGTAAGCAATCAATCTTAAGGAGGGAACGTTCGCCATTCTACCATCGGTTAAGGTTAACAGCCTACTAGAAAAACTTGAATTAAATCCTCTTGCGCTCAAATTGTAACTATCCATACCTGAGGCTGTGAAGTCTACGCCCTTAATATTTTTAAAGTAATCTCCTAAATTAGGATTGCTTTCGCTGCGGATTTTGAGTTCAGAGATCACAGACATCGCAGCAGGCGCATCGGTGATTTTTTCTCGTTTACCCCTACTAGCAGTAACAACGTACTCTTGGAGCTGGATAGCAGAAACCGATAATTGAATGTTCATGTTCTGAAAAGACGCAACTTTACCGGCGTTAACATTGAGTGAGACCTTGAATGTTTCGTAGCCAATGAACGTGGCCATGAGCTCGTAGGAACCGGTAGGAACATTATTGATTTCGAAGTACCCTTCAGCGTCAGCAGCAGCACCCAAGTTTGTCCCGGTAAGTACAACATTAGCCCCAGGTAAAGATTCTCCAGAGCGTTGATCTGATATCTTGCCCGAAACTTTAAATTGGGCGGAGACACTTCCAAGCAGTATTAAATAATAAAAATAGAATTTCTTCATAGGCTAACAATTAAAAAAAGGGGCAACAAAATATTGCCCCTTTTTCATTGTCAAATGATAGACTAAACTTTCTTAAACTTTAGTCGTGATCGTGATCTTCGTCGTGTCTTTCCCAAACTGACTTAACAGTAATGACTTCATTGGTTGGTACACAAAGACCTTCTCGGACTTTGTAGTATAACCTACCACCAGCATTTGGGTTTGCTCCACTGAAGATAGTTCCACTGTCGTCAACAATTTTGGGGGCAGTTGGGTCAGAGCTGTCCACCATATTAACGTAAGGCACACCCATTGGTGTCTTTCCGCCACCGCCGGCTAGATTATCATAATGCATGAATACGACCATATCGCCAATGCCAACAGTTCCATCACCATCTAAGTCCGTTAAAGGATTCTTAGCATCTTGAGCTTGTGCACTCGCTGAAACACTAGCATTGTAAAAGAAAAAAGTCATCGTGTTGCTGTATGCTGCTGGAAGAGCCTCTCTTCTTAGAAAACCACCTTCATAAGCAGGGTTTAATACCGCTGGGTTTGGATCAGCTGAAGCAAGATAGCCTTCAGCGTCGTTGAACTGGAGAT
>TARA_B100001121_G_scaffold188159_1_pt1 | contig 18067 bp, 17 predicted proteins | sample TARA_B100001121 | Tara Oceans TARA_B100001121 (sample SAMEA2622817) | marine metagenome | biome: marine biome (ENVO:00000447); feature: surface water layer (ENVO:00002042); material: "saline water (ENVO:00002010), including plankton (ENVO:xxxxxxxx)" | depth 5 m
AGTTCTCGAACGGCCCCTCCTTGATGGTGACGTTGTCGCCCTTGGCGAATTCGAGCTTGACCGTCGGATCCTCCTCAGGCATCCGCGAGTCGAAGAGCATCTTCTCGACCTCGTCCGGAGACAGCGGCGTGGGCCGCCCGGGGCTGCCGACGAAGTCGCCGACTCCGGTGGTCTCCTTGATCAGGAAGAACACGTCCTGGGGGATGCGGTTGTCCTTCTCGAGCGTCATCTCGACGAAGATGTAGCCGGGGTAGAGCATGACCTCGGTGATGCGGGTCTTGCCGCCCTTGAGGGTGCGGGTCTTCTCGGTCGGCACCATGATCCGGCCGACGGACTGGTCGAGGCCCTCGATCTGGACCTTCTTCTGGAGCGTGTCCTTGACGGACTTCTCCTTGTTGGAGGCGACGCGAAGCACGCACCAGTGCATGCCGGAACGGAACATCGGCATGTCGACGGCGGGGTCGAAGGCCTTCTCGTCCTCATCGCCGGCGGCTGCGGCCGCGTCCTCGGGAGCCTCCGTCGCCGTGGCCTCCGCGGCCTCTGCGGCAGGGGTGCCGGACTCGGAGGCGACCTCGCTGGTCGCGTCGAGTTCAGGCTGGGACGACTCCATGGATTGATCGTCGATCATCGTGTCCGGCTCCGGTTCAGCTGGATGCGTCAAGCACGCCAGCGGAGAAGAAGATGTAGTAGAAGACCTGGTCGAAGACGAAGCAGAAGAATGCCAGGGCGAAGGTCAGGAAGATCACGGCTCCGGTCGAACGCTGCAGTTCGCGCTTGGAGGACCAGTTGACCTTCTTCATCTCGCCTTCGGTCGCGATCATGAACTCGACCGTCCGCTTCTTCGCGCCGATGATCCAGAACCCGATGGCTCCGAAGATGAAGGCGCAGGGAAGCATCACCGCCACCTGGACGTACGTGGTCTCCACGTCGCCGAAGGACATCGTGTTGAGCCAGTCCCAGAGCCACTTGAGGCCGAGTGCGACCACCACGCCGTAGGCGATGGCGGACATCAACCTGACCCAGTAGCCCTGACCGCTCTTGTAGATACCGCTTGCCACGATGCTGCTTCCTTTCCTCGCGCTCCCCTCCACAGGGGGCGGCTCGAAACACGCCGGGAGTGACTCGAACACTCAACCTGCGGATTTGGAATCCGCTGCTCTGCCAATTGAGCTACCGGCGTCCTGTGCGGGAAGCCGGACTTCCCGCCCGTGCTGAACTCACTTCCGCTTGATCTTGTGCAGGGTGTGCTTGCGGAGACGGGGGCAGAACTTCTTGAAGCCCTCCTTCACCTTCTCAGCGATGCCACCCTTCACGCGGATGCTCGTCCTGTAGTTCAGGTCGCCGCTTTCCGTGCACTGCAGCCATACGTATTCGCGGTCTGTCGACTTCTTGGCCATCTCGATGCTCCAAGGGTCCTACCCGAAGAAGACTTGGCCCTGGAGTGCCTCACCCGTCTGCACGGGCGAGGCACTCCGGACCAGTTGAAGACACGTCAGCAGGTCACTCGATGACCTTGGTGACGACGCCGGAACCGACCGTGCGTCCACCTTCGCGGACTGCGAAGCGGAGGCCTTCCTCCATCGCGATCGGCTTGTCGCCGAGGTCGATGTTCATCTGGACGTTGTCGCCAGGCATGCACATCTCGGCTCCGACGAGCTCGAGCGATCCGGTGACGTCGGTCGTCCGGAAGTAGAACTGAGGCTTGTACCCGCTGAAGAACGGAGTGTGGCGGCCACCCTCCTCCTTCGTGAGGACGTAGACCTCGGATTCGAACTTCGTGTGGGGCGTGATGGTGCCGGGCTTGGCGAGCACCTGTCCACGCTCGACGTCGTCCTTCTCGACGCCACGCAGCAGGCAGCCGACGTTGTCGCCGGCCTGGGCGTCCTCGAGAATCTTGTTGAACATCTCGACGCCGGTGACGGTGGTCTTGCTCGTGTCGCCGAGACCGACGATCTCGACCTCGTTGCCGACCTCGACCAGTCCGCGCTCGATACGACCGGTCACGACGGTGCCGCGGCCCTTGATCGAGAACACGTCCTCGATGGACATCAGGAAGTCCTTGTCCACCGCACGCTCGGGCGTGGGAATGTAGCTGTCGAGTGCGTCCATGAGCTCGTCGATCGGCGCACCGGCGGAATCGTCGGCACCCTCGGACTCCATCGCCTTGAGGGCGGAGCCGCGGATGACCGGGATGTCGTCGCCGGGGAAGTCGTACTTGCTCAGGAGTTCACGAATCTCCATCTCGACGAGCTCCAGGAGCTCCTCGTCGTCGACCATGTCGCACTTGTTCATGAAGACCACGATCTTGGGCACGCCGACCTGGCGGGCGAGCAGGATGTGCTCACGCGTCTGGGGCATGGGACCGTCGGTCGCTGCGACCACCAGGATGGCGCCGTCCATCTGGGCGGCACCGGTGATCATGTTCTTGACGTAGTCGGCGTGGCCGGGGCAGTCGACGTGTGCGTAGTGACGCGCTTCCGACTCGTACTCCTGGTGGCTGGTGGCGATGGTGATGCCACGAGCCTTCTCCTCGGGAGCGTTGTCGATCTGGTCGAACGCACGCATTTCGCCCAGGTTCTTGTGTGCCTGGCGCATGGTGATCGCCGCCGTCAGAGTCGTCTTTCCGTGGTCGATGTGACCGATGGTGCCGACGTTGACGTGGGGCTTGTTGCGGACAAAGGTATCCTTGGCCATTTCAGTCAGTCTCCGAAATCCGTTTCCCGCCCTGCATGCGTCCGGCGCACCGGTACGGGAGTGTCTTCAACATGTCCGGGTCTCATGACCCTTGATCACGTGTCCTCGCGACAGCGTGACCCGTCTCTTTCGACCCGCCGCAGAACGACCGCGACGGGTATTTGGAAGCCACCGACGGGACTTGAACCCGTGACCTCACCCTTACCAAGGGTGTGCTCTACCACTGAGCTACGGTGGCGGGGTAACCATCCGTGACCCACCTGGTACGTCCGGGGACGCACCCGACCTCACCAGGTGAGGCCCGGAAATCCGGCGAATCATGCAGCCGGGTTCCCGAATAAAAACCGCCCCGGATGCGGGACGGAAGACGGATCAGTGTAGTCAATTTCGGGCTTGGATCAAGGCCCCGCGGTGCCCGAAGGCCTGCAGGGGCCCTGAATGCCCCTGGGGGGGGCTTTCGGTCATTGCGGGCGGGCCTGACGCTTGTCGAGGTCAAGAATTCGGATGCCCCGTCCGATCGAGCCCTCGCGACCCTCCAGATCCCAGATCTGGGACCAGCGTTCCTGCTGCTCGACGTGCCCGTCGAGAAAGAGCATCAGGCACTGGTTGCCGTACCGGAAGTCCACCTCCTGGTTGCACCGGCCCTCGCCGATCTCCGTGGAACTGCCGTCGAGGCCGACATCGAGTTCGGCCGCGACCTCGAAGGAGCGACTCGTGTCCTCGTAGTACTGCACCTGCTGGTCGGCGTAGTCGCTGGTCCCGAGGAAGCCGGGCGTGCCGCCGATGGTCTCACCCGCGAACGAATCCACGAGGTAGAGCGAACGGTTGGGGGACTTGATCTGCCCCTCGGCCCAGGAACGGTCGCGGGCCGAATCCCCCGCGTCGCCGCTGATGTCGCGGGCGCTGCGGGAGTCGAAGAAGTTGTTGGCCGCGAAGAAGCCCGCGAAGTCCTTCTCCCAGGCTCCGGAACCCCGCGGCGTGGGAAGACCGCGTAGTCCGTCGGCCGATGTCGTCCCCGCCTCGGAGCGGTTGAAGTCGGTCTGGTCGCCGTTGTTGTCCCACCGAGGCCAGTTCCAGGTGTTCACGACCGCGCTGCGGAGCGGGTTCCTGTCCCACCGGGGATTGTCCTCGTAGAAGGTGCGGTCCGGGACCGAGTACTTGTAGGAACGGTAGAGATCGGAACCGCCGTCCCCGCCCCACTCGTCGATGGACATGTCGGCGACCGCCAGCGTGTCGCCCAGGTTCCCCTCCACCCAGATTAGATCCGCCCAGGTGCCCCGATGGACCAGATCGAGGTCCGGAGCGCCCTGGCTCCGGTAGGGGTTGTTGTTCTCGATCCACTCCGCCCCCTGTTCGGTCAGCGTGTACGACATCCGGGAGGCAGGCCCTCCGATGGAAGGAGCGTCGGCCTCGCCCGCCTCGTCGTAGCGATCGAACTGGCTGGGCAGGATCCGGGCGTCATTGGAGTTGGTGTACTGCTGCATGAAGGTGTTGATGTCACGCAGGTTGTTCTGGGAACGCATGAGTGCGTCCGACTGGGTGACTCCACTGGTTGCGTAGAGCACCAGCGACACGAGGATGGCCATCATCATCATCACGACGAGGACTTCGGTCAGCGTGAAGGCGTTTCGGGAGGTGGCGTGCTGCATGCGGTACGGCTCCGGACGGGAGGTTCATTCCCTCCCTGAAGCATATCCCCAATCGCGCCGACGACCAGAACCAGTCGCGGAATGGCCGAGATCACGGCGTCACAGGGGTGATTCGGGGCCTCAACTGAGGTTCATGGTCATGAGGAATTCGGCGTTGGACTTCGTCTTGCCCATTCGGCCCCGCAGGAGTTCCATGGCCTCGACCACGCTCATGTCCGAGACGACCTTGCGCAGGCGCACGACGAGTTCCATCTCCTTGGGATCCAGCAGCAGTTCCTCGCGGCGGGTGCCGGACGCGGCGATGTCGATGGCGGGCCAGATCCGCTTCTCGACGAGCTTGCGCGTCAGGTGCAGTTCCGAGTTGCCCGTTCCCTTGAACTCCTCGAAGATCACCTCGTCGGCCTTGGAGCCGGTGTCGACCAGCGCGGTGGCGATGATGGTCAGCGAGCCGCCGTCCTCGATGTTCCGGGCCGAACCGAAGAACTTCTTGGGCTTGATGAGGGCCGTGCTGTCGACACCACCGGTGCCGATCTTGCCGCTGTTGGGCGTGGCGTTGTTGTAGCCGCGGGCCAGTCGGGTGATGGAGTCCAGCAGGACGACCACATTCTCGCCGAACTCGACCAGACGGCGGGCCTTCTCCATCACCATCTCGGCGACCTGGATGTGCCGGGCGGCGTGTTCGTCGAAGGTGCTCGCCACGACCTCGACCCGGTCCGGCGTGTTCCGGCGGAAGTCGGTGACCTCCTCGGGACGTTCGTCGATGAGCAGGACGATCACGTGCACGTCATCGTGGTTCTGCGCGATCGCGGACGTGATCTTCTGCAGCAGGACCGTCTTGCCCGTCCGGGGCGGAGCCACGATGAGGGCCCGCTGGCCGAAGCCCAGCGGGGCCACGAGATCGATCACCCGCGTCTCCAGCGGCTCCGAACCGGTCTCGAGCATCACGCGGTCCTCGGGGTGCAGCGGCGTCAGGTTCTCGAACGTGGGCTGGGTGCCCAGTTCCTTGGGATCACGTCCGTTGACGGCCTCCACCCGCAGCAGTGCGAAGTAGATCTCCGACTCCTTGGGGGGGCGGATGATGCCGCGGACGACCTGGCCGCGTCGCAGACCGAACCGACGGATCTGGGACGGACTGACGTAGACGTCGTCGGGCGACGGCTGGTACGAGTATTCGGGACTCCGCAGGAATCCGTAGCCGTCGGGCAGGATCTCGAGGGTCCCCTCTCCGATCAGCAGCTTGTGCTTGGCCGCCCGCGCCTTGAGGATCTCGAACACCAGCTTCTGCTTGGGCAGCGTCGAAGCGTCCTCGATCTTCTCCTTGACCGCGAGCTTCACCAGCTCACTGCCCTTCATGTGCTGGAGCGATGCGAGATCGAGTCCCTTCTTCTTGGCATCGTCGTAGCGCTTCTGGGTCTTGGAATCGAGTTCCTTCTCCAGTTCGGCGGCCTCCTGCTCGAGCTGCTCATCGGACGGCACCTCGCCGGGGTTCAGGGTCATCAGGGCGATGGCTGCCCCGCCGGAGGAACTCTTCTTGCGACGACGTCGTTTCTTCGCCATTGGTCTTGCTCGCGTTGTACTCATGAATCAGGAAGGATCGTTCACGGAGGACGGTTTGGTTGGGATGGGTGGGAAACAACGGGGAACCGTTGCTGGTGGATGGGAATCCGCCTTGATCCGGCGCCGCGTGGCGTGTCGCTCGAGTTCGGGCCGCGGCCCGCGTTCGAATGGGATCAGGAAGGGATGTCCGTCATCGTCCGAGCGTGGCCAGGAAGGCCTCGACCTGCTCACGCAGCTCCTCGACTCGACCGTGATTGACGAGCACATGATGGGCCCTCGAACGCTTCTCGTCAAGGGACAGTTGGCGGCCTTCCCGGCGATCGAGTTCCGCCTCGTCCCATCCCCGGCTCGACGCCACGCGTTCCAGACGCAGCGCCCGGGGGGTGTCGACGAAGAGGACCACGTCGCATGCACGGTCCAGACCCACTTCCAGCAGCAGCGGCGCGTCGATCACCAGGGCCGTGGTGTCCTCGGTGGCGGCATCGAACTCGGCCCGTCGCCCGGATTCGACCAGGGGATGGAGCAGTGCTTCGAGCCGTTCCAGTTCCGCCGCGTCGGCGAACACCCGATCCGCGACGCGGGACCGGGAGACGGATCCGTCGTCGTCGAGCATCTCCTCGCCCCACCAAGAGACGATGGTGTCGCGGACCGATTCGTCACGGAGCGCAGCGCGGGCCAGCGCGTCGGCGTCCGACACGATGCAACCGGACTCCTCGAGCAGCGAGGCCACCCGGCTCTTGCCCGAACCGATGCCGCCCACGATGCCGATCACCGGTATCGATGCGTTGCTCACTGGATCACCTTCGACCACGTCGTCCCCTCGGGGCCGTCCTTGATCGCGATGCCCGCCTCGAGCAGTTCGTCGCGGATCCGATCGGCCTCGGCCCAGTCCTTCTCGTCCCGGGCGCGGTTGCGGGCCTCGATGCGTTCCGCGACGGCCGTCTCGTCGACGTCGTCGGCGTCGGCGGCGACCGTCCGTTCCAGATCGAGCACGCCCAGCACGCTGTCCATGCGGCGCAGCGCCTCGAGCTCGCCGGCCGCGTCGCAGTCGGGCCCGGCCCCGTCGCCGACGGAAAGCGCCCCCAGCGCGGTGTTGAGGATTCCGATCGCCCCCGCGACGTTGAGATCGGCGCTGAGCGCCTCCACGAAGGCGGGCATGCATTCGGCCAGCGGTCCGGGGGCACCAGTCCGCTCCGCATGAGCGGCCAGCCAGTCGTGCGCCGTCGTCCAGCGGTCGACCTGGCGCTGGGCGTCGCGGAGCCCCTGCAGCGTGAAGTTCGAGTTGACCCGGTAGTGCGTCTTGATCAGCTCAAGCCGGATCGCGGCCGGCGATGCGCCGCGTTCAATGAGGTCGCGGATCGTGAAGAAGGTGCCGGAGCTCTTGCTCATCTTGGCGCCGTCGACCATCAGGTGGCGGGTATGGAACCAGTAGCGTGCGAAGGACGACGACCCGGAGGCGCAGCGTGACTGGGCGATCTCGCATTCGTGGTGCGGGAAGATGTTGTCCTCCCCACCGGAGTGGAGATCGATCATGCCGTCGGGTCCGTCACCCAGCAGTTCGGACGCCATGACCGAGCACTCGAGGTGCCATCCCGGGTAGCCCTCACCCCAGGGACTGTCCCACTTCATGACGTGGTTCGCATCGGGCTTCCACAGCATGAAGTCGGACGGATGCCGCTTCACCGCCTGGGTGGCCATGTCGACCCGTCCGCCCTCCCCGCTCCGCAGGGCCTCGAGGGTGTTGCCCGAGAGTTCCCCGTACTCGGGGAAGGACTGCACGTCGAAGTACACGGCACCGTCCTCGGCGACGTACGCGTTGCCGGAATCGATGAGCCGCTGCACCATGGCGATCATGCCCTCGATGTACTGCGTCGGTCGGGGCAGCAGTTCGGGCGATTCCTCGGCCTCGAAGGCGACCCGCATGCCGAGGCGGCGTGCGTCGTCCAGGAAGGCGTCGGTGTAGAACTCGGCCACGGCGAGCGGGTCGTCGGGGTCGACGTCCGTCCCTTCTGGCAGCGAACCGGCCTTCTTGGCCTCCAGCAGCCGCTTCGATGCCACCTCCATCTTGTCCTCGCCGCCCCCGTCGGGATTCGCATCGTCGGTCATGTGGCCGACGTCCGTGATGTTCATCACGTGACGAACCTCGTAGCCCAGCAGTTCCAGGGTCCGTCGCAGCACGTCCGCATTGAGGAACGCCCGGAAGTTGCCGACATGCGCAAAATCGTAGACGGTGGGGCCGCAGGTGTAGAACCGCACCAGCCGCCCCTGGGGATCGAGCGGTGTAAACTCGTCCTGTTCGCGCGTCAGCGTGTTGTACAGTCGAAGTGGCATGGAGCGTGGCCGTCGTGGACACCGGACATACTACGAGTTTCCTACCGGATGCGTTCCGGGACACTTCCGTCCTCGTCACCGGGGGCGCCGGCTTCATCGGATCCCATCTGGTCCACCGGCTGGTCGGACTGGGCGCCCGGGTCCGGGTCCTCGACGACCTGAGCACCGGTCGGGCGAAGAACCTCGCCGGACTCGATGTCGAACTGATCGAGGGCTCGGTGCTCGATCCCGATCCGCTGCAGCGGGCCGTCGCCGGCTGCCGGTTCGTGCTCCACCAGGCCGCCTTCGTGTCCGTCGCGGCGAGCATCGAACAGCCCGATCGCTGTCGACGGGACAACGTCGACGGAACGGCCGCCGTCCTCGCCGCCGCCCGGGAGGCCGGTGTGGCCCGGCTGGTCAACGCCTCCTCCGCGGCGATCTACGGAGACCGGGGGGATGCACCGATCACGGAATCCGATCCGGCCGATCCACACTCTCCGTACGCCTCCTCCAAGCTGGAGGCGGAACGGATCTGCCGTGACGACCGGGGGGCCGTCGACACGCTGTCCCTCCGGTACTTCAACGTCTTCGGACCGCGGCAGCGGATCGATTCGGCGTACGCGGCGGTGATTCCCGCCTTCGTCTCCGCCGCCTGTGCCGGGCGGCCCGTGACGATCTTCGGCGACGGCGGCCAGACGCGGGACTTCATTTCGTGCCGTCTGGTGGTCGACGCCGTGCTGACGGCCTGCACCTCGACGGACCCGTTCGGGGGAATCGCCTGCAACATCGGAAGCGGACACGAACGTTCGATCGCCTCGCTGCTGGAAAGCGTCTGCCGACTGGCGGGCGCCCCGGTGGAGGTCGTCCACGAAGCGGAACGTCCCGGGGACATCCGGCACTCGCGGGCCGATGTGCGGCTGGCGCGGACACGACTGGGACTGCCCACGGACGACTCGTTCGAACCGGATCTGCGTGCAGTGATCGACTGGATGCTTCAGTCCGCGGCGGGCTGATCTCGACGACGCAGTTCCACCGCGGGATTGCCCGCGTAGACGGTCCACGCGTCCAGATCACGCATGGCGACGCCGCGTGCGCCGAGGATCGCACCGTCGCCGACCGTGACCCCGGGCCCGACGAACGAACCCGCGGCCAGCCAGACGTCTTCGCCGATCACGACGGGACGAACGACCAGCGGCATCGAAGCCCGATCGGCATCGTGCGTGCCGGCGCACAGTTCGGCGTCCTGCGACACGGAGGCGCGGGCGCCGATCGTGACGGTGCCGAGACAGTAGGCCACGGCGCGGTCTCCGAGGCAGGCGTTGTCGCCCATGACCAGATTCCACGGACACTCGATCCGGACCGTCCTGCGGATCACGCAGTCGCGGCCGATGCCCGCTCCGAAGCATCGGAGGAGGAACCGCCTCCAGCCGTACCAGTTGTGGAAGCTCGTGCGGAACAGCAGACACTGGACAACGGCCCAGAGCAGTCGTCCGATCTTCTGCTTCGTCGTCCACGGGCTGCGATGTCGTTCGGCGGCGTGGTTCACGATGCGTTCTCCTGCCGCTGGAACTCGATCATCTTCAACGCGATCTGCAGCTCGTAGGACGAGATGAAGAGGCAGAACCTCAGCCCGGTCAGCCCGTCCAGGAAACCGAGACGCAGCACGTACATGTAGAGGAACCGCAGCAACCACTTCATGGGAAGCCGGGCGTAGAGGCGTTCCTTGATCCAACGCCGCTTCTGCAGCTGGTTGCCGGTGAGGGAGGGGTCGAGTCGATCGCCGTCGCCGCGGAGTCCCGCGACCATCTCCCGCGCCTCGAGCGTCGAGTAACGATTGTGCTTGGCGATGTAGGTCTCGAGTCCCCGACGATCCCGGTGCTCCATCGGGGTGCGGATCCATCCCACCGACCCGTCGATGAGCAGGTGCTCGTGGACCTCGCGCTCCTCGTACCGCCCGGCGCCGCGCTTGAAGAAGCGCAGGTTCCAGCTCGGGTGGTAGCCGCAGTGCCGGATCGGACGGCCCAGGAAGTAGAACAGTCGATTGAGATAGAACCCGGATTCGGGCACCGCATCGGGCGCCCGGGCGGCGACGGCTTGGAGCTGCGACCGGAGTTCGGGGGTGATGACCTCGTCGGCGTCGACGATGAGGATCCAGTCCGCCTCCAGGGGAAGCGTGTCCAGCGCCCAGTTCTTCTGGGCTGCGTAGCCTTCCCAGGCGTGTTCGAACACCTCCGCCCCCAGCTCCTCGGCGATGGTCCGGGTCCGGTCGGTCGAACCGCTGTCGACGACGAAGATCCGGTTCGTCCAGCCCTGTAGCGCACGCAGACAGTACGGGAGGTTCACCTCTTCGTCTTTGGTGATGATCAGTACGTCAATCATGGAGCGGCCGTCTTCGTTCCCGTGGCTCGGAGCAATCGTAGACCTCTTATCGACTGGAGACGCCACGCCATCCAGCCGGGTTCCAAAGGTCCGAGAATGGCGTGTGTCTCACGTCGATCCGTGGAGCACGCGTTCCCGACGCTCACGCGCGGGTTCGCCGGTGGCGATCCGCCAGGCCTCGATCCGGCCGGCCACCATGCCGCGGGCCCCCACGACCACCCCGGACTCGAGAGTCGATCCCGGCAGCACGAGCGTGTCGGTCGCGACCCAGCAGTCGTCGGCGATGGTGATCGGACCGCGGACGACGCCCTGGTCTCGCCCCCGATCGTCCCGGACCTCCGTCAGCAGCGTGCAGTACTGGCTGATCACGCAGCGATGGCCGATGTGGACCGGTGCTGCGCTGCGGATGAGCACCCCGTCGCTGACCATGACGAGATCGTCCAGTCGGATGTTCCACGGCTGATCGATGTCCACCGAACGGCGGCAGCGGACCCGATGCCCCAACTGCGCACCGCAGAGACGGAGCAGGAGACGGCGGAGCCCGTAGGCCGCGTGCGGGCTGCAGCGGAACAGCGGACGCGCAAGCCAGGTCCACATGATGCGGCGCAGGATCACTCGCCGTCTCCGGACGCGCGGGCGGGGTTTCCTTCCAGCACGGTGTCCGCGGGGAAGGAACGGTAGACGCTCGCTCGATGCCGGACCCGGCACCGATCGCCCAGTTCGACCTCCGGTGCGATGTAGGCATCGACCCCGATGAAGCAGTCCTCCCCGATGGTGATCGGCGGCCTCGTCAGGGGAAACCGGGTGTCCCGCATGTCGTGCGAACCGGCGCACAGATGCGCCCGCACATCGACGACGGTGCCGGATCCCACCGTGATGGGACCAAGTGCGTAAAGGATCACCCGCTCGCCGATCTGGACGCGATCACCCAGGGTGACGTTCCAGGGAATCAGGATGTCGACGGATCGGGCCAGACGGCAGTCGCGGCCGACGGTGCCGCCGAAGAGCCGGAGGACCGGAGCCCGCAACGGACCGAACTGCCAGCAGAGCCGGCCGATCGTGCCCCAGACGACCCGTACGACCTTCTGTCGGGTCGTCCAGGCCGAACGTCGGGCCGGGGGAGCCGATGCCATCGCGGCGTCCTGGTTCCCTTGGACCTCTGGCTTGGTCATGCGGTGGCTCCTCACGTGAAGCGTAGACGGTCGAATGGCCCAGGGGAAGCGGATCGGCCTGGAGCCGGGAATGGGTCCGATTTCCGGACCTTTGACTGGGCTTCCTAGTGTCTTCGGACCGATCGACGAAGAAACCGGCACAAATCCGTGGCGGAGGCGTGAAGTCCGGGCAAGAGTACGATTGGGCGCCACCCGTGCGGTGGCCAGGGAGCAGGGCGTGAAGGTCGTCATTCTCAACCAGTACTACGCACCGGATGTGGCCTCCACCGGACACCTCCTCTACGAGTTGGCGAACGATCTCGCGACCAACGGCGAGCAGGTCCACGTCATCACCTGCCGGCCGTCCTACGGCCCGCCGGAGACCTGGCAGCCGTGTCCGCGCAACGAAGTGTCACCCAGCGGCGTGACGGTCCACCGCATGCTCGCCACGCGGTTCAGCAAGGACAATCTGTTGGGCCGGATCGTGAACTCCATCACCTTCCTGGTTCCGCTGGCGGCCCGCATGCTGTTCCGGTTGAAGCGCAACGAGGTCTTCCTGTACACGACGAACCCCCCCTACCTCGGCATCGTGGGAACGATGGTCGGCTTCCTGCGCCGGCACCGCTACGTCGTCCTGCTCCACGACGCCTATCCGCAGATGGCCGTCTGGGTCGGCAAGATCCGCAAGGGTGGGATCATCGACCGGACCTGGCACCTGCTCAACAAATGGATGTACCGCCGGGCCAAGGAGACCATCGTGCTCTGCGACGCGGCGAAGGATCTCGTCTGCGACACCTACGGGATCGATCCGGAACGCGTGCACGTGATCCCGAACTGGGCGGACGGCGAGTTCCTGCACCCCGTCGACAAGCAGGACTCGAAATTCGCCAACGAGCACGGACTCACCGAGCCCTACACGCTCCTGTACTCGGGCAACATGGGACTCTACTACGACTTCGACACGATGCTCAACGCGGCGACGCTTCTCAAGGGCGAGAACGTCCGGTTCGTCTTCGTCGGCGCCGGCGGTGTCCGCAAGCGGATCGAGGAGGAGATCGAACAGCGGGAGCTGGACAACGCGATGATGTTCCCGCACCAGCCGTTCGACACCCTCAACGATTCCATGAACTCCTGCGACGCATCGTTCGTGACGATCGCCCACGGCATCGAGGGCATCAGCTTCCCCTCGAAGCTCTACACCTCCCTCGCGGTCGGCAAGGTCATCATTGCGATCTGCGAGGCCCATTCGTCACTGCGCACCATCGTCGAGGAGAGCGGCTGCGGAGTCTGGGTGGAACTGGGGGATGCGGAGGGACTGGCCCGGGCCATCCGCGAACTGGCCGCGGATCCCGAACGCTCGAAGCGCATGGGTCGGGCCGCCCGGGAGCTCTTCGAGCGTGACTACACGCTCCAGGCGTGCGCAAGCAAGTACGCCGTGGTGCTCGAAGAAGCCCAACGGTAGCCCGAATCGACTTCAGTCCCTGGAGTACCGCACGATCTCGGCCGGCGGCTGATGCCACTGGGCCGACTGGTCCCGACCGCCCTCGAGGTACCAGGCGACCATGCGCTGCAGCCCCTGGGCGAGCGAGATGTCCGGTGTGAAGCCCCGGTGCCTGGCCTTGTCGGCCTCGAACTTCGTCTGATCGACGAAGAGCTTTCGGACCCGGGCCGACGACACCGGAATATTCTTGCCGGTCAGGGCAATCATGAGATCGAAGGGCTTGGCCATCGCCAGGGCCATCCACAGCGGGATGCGCAGGTACTTCGCATCCATCGCATCGGCGACCGTCCGGCTGATCTCGGCGCTGTCCATGTCGGGCTTCTCGACCCAGTTGTAGACGGCGAACGGGTCGTCGTCGCCAGCCCGCTCCCAGAGCCACAGCGTGGCGGCCATGATGTTCTCAATGTACGACAGGCTCTTGATGTTCGATGCCTTGCCGGCCTGGAAGAACTGCTTCCGATCGATCTGGCGGATGAGGGAGTACATGTTGGCGAAGTTGTAGGGCCCGAAGGTGACGGTCGGCCGGATGACGAGTGCACGTCGGTCATCCCCCTGCAGGGTCCAGGCCTCGAACACCTTTTCACCGGCCAGCTTCGAGCGGCCGTAGTGGCTCTCGGGTTCGGGGTGCGTCTCCTCCGTCAGCGGTGGTGCGGCCGATCCGTAGACCGCCACGGTGGAGTAGAAGCACACCCTGCGGACCCCGAGTTCGTCCATCGCCTGGCACAGCACGGACGCTCCGTCCTTGTTGACCGCGAAGAAGGTCGACTCGGTGATCCCGAAATCGTGATGGGCGGCCGCGAGATGGAGCACCGCATCGCAGCCGGCGACCGCCTCCCGGACGGCCTCGATGTCCCGGACGTCGCCGTGCACGAATCGATCGTGCGGAAGATCCGCAGCGGGCTCGATCAGATCGAGGATCACCACTTCGTCGCCACGCTTGCGGTACTCGTGGCAGAACCAGGACCCGATGAATCCAGAGCCGCCGGTAATGCAGATCTTCATGTTGATACCTCCCGTCCCCGCCCCGATCGGACGAGTGGACATGCATTCCACCTTAACGGGCCCTCACCACGCGGGGCCGGTCCATGACGCAAATACACCGCAGTTAGGTCCAGTGATGACGAAAAACCTTTCAACCGGCGACATCCACCGGTCCCAGCGGTTCCGACGCACCAGTGCCGGCGGTGCGCAGCAGGTCCACCGCCTCCCGCCATGCGTCGCGCTGCTGCGTGAGGATGGTGATCGGATCGTCGAGATCATCCGCCGTTGAGGCACTCGCGACCTGCTGCCAGATCCAGGCGTGCAGCGACGAGAGCTGTTCCGCCAGACGTCGGTCCGACGAGGCGTCGAGCTCCGTCATGAGGGCGATGAGGATGGATCGGCAATGGGCCCCCTGCTCGGCGATCGCCTCGAAGTCGCCGGCCGCGTGGGCGTCCCGCAGCGAATGTGCCGCGGTCAACGCGCCTTCCAGCAGCATCAGGCGACGCTGCGAAGGCGAGGCCGTGGTGACGTCGGTGGTGCGATAGGCGGCGGCGTTGGAAAGCATGCTCTGGGTATCGGTCCGTTCCCCGGATCCAATGCAACTCGCACGCGGCATCCGATAATCACGTCAGAGCATCGAGGACTGGAACGAAAGCAGTGCGGAGTTCTGGGACTGGAGCGCAGAGAGAGCGCGTTCCATCGCCGCGAAGCGCTCGACCAGAATCACCCGTCGAGCCTCGATGCGACGATCGATCAGCTCGATCCGCTCGTTCGCCAACTCGATGCGCGACTGGAACCGTTCGCCGGCGATCCCCAACGCCCCCGCTTCCGCATCCGTCAGGGAGGAGACCAGCTCCTCGAAGCGGACCGCGAAGCCGCGTTGGATCCCGTCGTCGCGGAGAAAGGCCGCTTCGACCCCGGTCGGGTCGTCCGCCAGCACGGCGTCGAGGCGTTCCGCATCGACCTCGAGCCGGCCCGAGGATCCCATTCGTACGCCGAGTTCCCACAGCCCCTGGTAGCCCTCGACGGCCTGCGCTTCCGACAGTCGCTGCAGAGCCAGCGAGGACAGGGACCGGTCGACCCTGGCTACGGTCGAATCGCCCAGCAATGCACCGCGGGCCCCGGTCTCGGCGTCGTACGAATCGACGCTGCGAAGCAGATCCACCACCTGGTTGTAGGCCTCCACGAATGATTCAACCGCATTCCGCGCCGATGAGGCATCCCGGGAGATGGACAGGGTCACGGGACCCGGGGACGCCGCGTGCAGATCGATGACCAGTCCCTCGATGACGTCCGACAGCGTATTGCTCGAGGACCAGAGCAGCTGGCCGTCCGCCGGATCATCACCCAGGACGACCCGGGCGTCCTCCCCGCGAACCACGTCGTCGAGCTGCATCACACCGCCGCCGGCAAATCGACCGTCGACCCGAAAGGCGCCTCCGGCGCCGATCCGGTCACTCGACATGGCGAGACGCCATGCGTCGCTTCCGGTTCCCGACTGGATGAGTGAACAGGAGATCGGCACCCCGGCATCGAGGATCGCCTGCTGGAGTTCCTGCAGCGTGGTCGACGAATCGACGGCGACCTCCCGTTCCCATCGCCCGTCGATCCACGCACCGCTACCGTGCACTTCGGTGGCCTCTCCGATCAGGCGGAGATCCGACGCGGTGCTGCCGCCCGCCGAATCAATGCGGAGCGTGAAGCTGGAAGCGGCTTCCGAGGCCGTCGACTCGAGACGAAGGCCGTCACCCGTCGCGTTGACTCCCACCGAGACCGCAAGACCCTTCGATTCCACCAGCGCCATGAGATCGGCGACCGTCCGCACGTTCGAATCCACGACGATGGTCGCGGTCTGCCCGGTCGCGTCACGGATCGAGAACGATCCGGTGTCGACCCCCTGTCCCCCGTTGAGGGTGGATAGAAGACGGCTTTCGTCGATGTACCGATGCTGCAGATTCGCGCCTTCGACCACACCGACGCCGAGACCAAGCAGCCCCAGGGATTCGGCGAGTTCACCGGCGAAGTTGAGATTGGATGAATCGTCCGCGATGACCCGGATGCCGTTGGCAGCATCATTCAGTTCGAATCGGAACGTGTGATCATTCTCAACGACCTGACGATTCAGATCGGCGATCAGCTGCCCCACGGACTCGATGTCCGGACCGATGAAGAAATCCGTAGTTTCGTTTGCAGCGTACCGAAATCTCATTTGGGACCCGGGCGGAACACCGTTCCCCCCGTTCAGATTGGAGATCAGCACCGAGTCGAGCCCCGCCAGCAGACGGTCGCCGACGATGATTCCACCGACTCCATCACCTTCGAGACCGAGATCGTCCGCGGCATGGGGATTGCCACCGGTGGATTCGATGCGGAGGACACCGATTCCTCCGGTCTGATCGACCACTTCGAGACGAAGACCATCGGCGTGCACCCTCGCCACGACGGCGCCGTCGTTTGCGGCCCCCGTGGCATCCACCGCGGACGCGACGGCATCGAGCACATCCTGAATGCACGTCGCATCGGCGGGCACATCGACATCGAACACGCGACCGTCCATGGACGTGATCCGGAGATCCGGCGTGCCCTCCTCGATCAGTACGCCGTTTCCGTCGTCGATCCAGCGAAGCAGTGTGCTGCCGTCGAGCCGGACCATCGCGTCGCCCTCGAGCACTCCGGCCGAACCGTCGCCCACGAGACCGAGATCCTCGGCGGTAGTCGCGCCGTCCAGGCTGGAGAACGAGATCGAACTTCCGTCCAGTGTCTCGATGCGCAGCGACGTGTCGTCGATGGATACCTGCAGTCGCGCATCGACGGATTCGATGGCGGCGATGACGTCCTGCATGCTGGCGATGCTGCGGCAGTCGACGACGTACGTCGATGCGCCGACGCCGGTACCAAGCACGAGTTCCATGCGACCACGATCGATTCCGACGCCGCCGTTCAGTTCATCGAGACGCGTGGTCGGGTTCAGTGTTCCACCGAATTCGATCGAGAACGATTCGAGGCCGAGTGCGGCATCGCGCGACGACGCACCGCCGGCCAGTACCTGGTGGCGGGCCGCAAGCGACTCGACGATGAATGACCAGTCCCCCGCCGGCGTACCGCCCGCGACGGTCGCGGTCAGCACATCGGCGCGGCTGCTTGCGATCTGCATTGCGCCGAACGTCGCGTCCGACGAAAGCAGCGACGCTGCGGACTGAAGTCCGAGCAGACGCGCGTTGAGTTCGAGCATGGAGGACTGGCGCGACTGCAGCGTCGCGATCTCGGACTGCAACCGAAAGCGTCCGCGCGATTCACCGAGCAGCATCTGCTCGATGATGGTCGCCGAGTCGAAGCCGCTGATGAGTCCAATGCCGGTCGAGAAACTGCCCATGCGTGGCATCCCCTGATCAAGGGACAGCAGCACGCACCCGATCCCGCGCGGATCGATCAGGCGGCAGCGCGATAGGCGGGCAGTTCGTCGCCCGCCGCGTGCCAGGTCATCTTCAGCATGCCGGTCTGCCGGAGCACGAGGAGATCGCCGACCCAGTTGCTCAGAGTCCGACGAAACAGCGCCTGCGCCGCTTCGACCGGGTCCTGAACATTGTGAGGGGATCCGTGTCCGGAGATGTTCGTGCTGTTTCCTGGTACGTCCTGCATGTCCGATCTCCTGACAGCAAATGCCGAGCCGCACCCCTACCACGTAGGAATGGGGCGTCAGGAGCCGTCATCGGACCGGGTCGTCGAACACTTGTGCGTTCCTGCGCAATACAGCGCAAAAACCACGAGATGGGCACGAAACCGAGGTTTATGCGTTGTTGTAGCCCAACCGGGACAGCAGTCCGTCGAACTGATCCAGGTCGTAG
>TARA_B100001121_G_scaffold258684_1_pt1 | contig 17963 bp, 18 predicted proteins | sample TARA_B100001121 | Tara Oceans TARA_B100001121 (sample SAMEA2622817) | marine metagenome | biome: marine biome (ENVO:00000447); feature: surface water layer (ENVO:00002042); material: "saline water (ENVO:00002010), including plankton (ENVO:xxxxxxxx)" | depth 5 m
ACCCTCTCCTTAAAAGGGAGATGCTCTACCAACTGAGCTACCAGGTCATTAATGAGTGCAAATATATAATCTAAAAAATTAATAACAATATTAACTGCAATCTTTTTTAAATTATTGGGTGAGGAATAAATTTTGCGTTTTTGTCAAACAGGTATCTGTACGTTGTTAATTTTTGATGAATATCACTACCAAAAAAATTTTCACATACTTTAATCATTTTTGGATTAAAATCTCCAATCCATGTTTGCATTACATGAGTATATCCAGCTTTTAAAATATTTTTTGTTACAATATCTGCAAGTGCCGATTCCATTCCTAATTTTTGGAATTTAGGAATCACACCAAAAACCATACCCGAACAAATTTTAGGGGAATTAAGAATTTTATAGAACAAAAATTTAATCTTCCCTAAAGTATTAAGATTACCATTGATAAATTGAAAATACTGATTTGGGTCGGGTATACCAATAAAGAAACAAATAGGTTTTTCCTCATAGTAACCGAACCAAATTAATCTTTTGTCGATAATTTGCCTCATTTTTTTAAACATCTTAACAGCTTTTTCTGTTTTCATTTCTTTAAAACCGTGGTGTGTTTGCCAAGCTTCATTATATATTCTTGTAAAATATTCTCCATATTTTTCAAAATCATAGCTTTTCATGTGAGAAAAACTGATTTTTTTTCTTCCAATGATTCTGTTAGATCTTTCATAAAATTTAGGAGGATATGGTATAGACAAGTCTTTACAATATACATGCTGATTAAAATATTTTTTAAACCCAAAATTTTCAAATAAATCTTTATAATATTTAGGGTTATAATTTTGTCCATATACAGTATGTTTGTTAAATCCTTCAATTAATAATCCCCAATATCTATCTCTCTCTCCAAAATTAATTGGACCATCCATAGCTTCAATTTTTCTTTTTTTTAACCAATCGATTGATTTTTCAAACAATATATTTGCACATTCTTGATTGTTTATACATTCAAAAAAACCTACACCGCCAGTTGGCTGAGCTTCTTTATCAAACTTTCTCTTATCATAAAATACTGCAATTCTTCCTATTGGTTTATTTTTTCTTCTTACTATAAACCTTTCAATTTCACCGTGCTTATGAAAAAAATTATTTTTTGCATTAAAAATATTTTCAACTTCTTGTTTAATGTGAGGTATCCAATAATTATTATTTTCATTGATAATATATGGTAACTGGTGGAATTCTTTTATGTCCTTTTTGTTAGAAATAGTCGATATATTCATATTTTGCAATATAATTATTAATTTTTTAAGTTTTGAAAGGAAAGGTAGTCATTATAACTGGAGCATCTTCTGGAATTGGGATGTCTTGCGCAATTGAGTTTGCAAAGCAAGGAGCTAAATTAATGTTAGCTGCTCGTTCTGAAAAAAAATTATGTGAAATTTCTGATAAAATTAATTCTAACGGAGGAAATTCTTCATTTGTTGTTACTGATGTCTCAATTGAAAAGAATTGTGAAAAAATGGTTCAAAAAACAATTTCCATTTTTGGACAAATTGATATCTTAATTAATAATGCCGGTATTTCTATGAGATCTATTTTTAAAGATTTGAATTTATCAGTTTTTAAAAAAGTCATGCAAGTAAACTTTTGGGGAACGGTTTATTGTACAAAATATGCTTTACCATATATATTAAAAAGTAAAGGGAGTATCGTTGGTGTTTCCTCAATTGCTGGACATAAAGGTTTGCCAGGTAGAACTGCTTATTCAGCTTCTAAATTTGCTCTTCAAGGATTTTTAGAGTCATTAAGAATAGAAAATTTAAAAAATAATTTACATGTTTTAATAATAAGTCCAGGTTTTACATCCTCTAATATTAGAAAAAAAGCTTTACAAGGAGATGGTTTAGAACAAGGTGAGAGCCCTAGAACTGAAAAAAAAATGATGTCATCTAAAGCTGTTGCTGTGCATATGATTAGTGCTATAAAATCAAAAAAAAATAATCAAGTATTAACAGCCAATGGAAAATTAACTGTTTCTTTAAATAAGTTTTTTCCAAGATTAGTTGATAAACTTGTTTTTAATCATATGTCTAAAGAACCAGATTCACCATTTTAATTTCAATGCATATATTTTTGTTAGGATATATGGGTTGTGGAAAAAGTTTTCTTTCTAAAAAACTATCTAAGGTGCTTACAATTGACTATTTTGATTTAGATAATTTAGTTGAATTAAAAGAAAATCAAAAAATTATTGAAATATTTAAAAAAAAAGGTGAAAGTTATTTTAGGAAAATTGAAAATTTAGAGCTGTATAATCTTATTAATAAAAAAAATAAATCTATTATTGCAACAGGTGGGGGCACTCCATGCTTTTTAAATAATATGAAATTAATGAACAACTCTGGAATCACAATATATCTAAAAAAAAAACCGGATATATTATTTAAATCTCTAATTAATTCTAAAAGAGAAAGACCTGTGTTTAATAGTTTTAAATCTAAATCTGATTTTTTTAATAACTTTAAACAAAGAGAAAAATTTTATAATAAAAGTAAAATTATAATTGATTGTAATTTTATAAATGAACAAGAGATAATTCTTAAGATAAATAAAATATTAGATGAAATTAGATTTAAGAAGTGATACAATTACAATCCCTAGTAATTCAATGCTTGAAAGAATGATGAGCGCAAATGTTGGTGATGATGTTTGGGAAGAGGACTTTACAATAAAAGAACTTGAAAAAAAATTAGCTAAAATTTTTGGTATGGAAGCAGGTTTGTTTTGTCCCTCTGGAACAATGACAAACCAAATTGCAATCCGAGTTCATACAAGTATTGGAGATCAAATCATTTGTGAATCATCTTCTCACATATATAATTATGAGGGTGGGGGTGCAGCTTCAAACTCTGGAGTTTCAATCAAATTATTATCAGGAGATTTTGGAAGGCTTACAGTTGATCAAATTAAAGATTCAGTAAACCCTGATGACCCACACTTTCCTAAAACTAAATTAATTTCTTTAGAAAATACTTGCAATAAAGGAGGAGGTAGTTGTTATGATATTTCTGAAATTAAAAAAATATCAAATTTTTGTAGATCAAATAACTTAGGTATTCATTTGGATGGTGCTCGAATTTTTAATGCTTTAATAGCTACTAAACAAAACCCGTTAGATTATGGTAAGTTTTTTGATTCAATTTCAATTTGTCTTTCTAAAGGATTAGGAGCCCCAGTTGGTTCGGTTTTATTAGCAAGTGAAAAATTTATATATGATTCAAAAAGAGTAAGAAAAAGTTTTGGTGGAGGCATGAGGCAAGCTGGTTATCTTGCTGCTGCTGGTATTTATGCATTAGATAATAATATCACTAGATTATCTGAAGATCATGCAAGAGCAAGGAGTATTTTTGAAACGCTAAATAATTGTAGTTTTGTTGATAGTATTTATCCTTGTGAGACCAATATTATAATTTTTAAAATTCGTGAAAATTACATTTCTAATGTTTTAAATGTATTTGATAAAAATATGATTTTATACTCCAAATTTGGCAAAGATACAGTGAGGTTTGTAACGCATTTAGATTTTGATGATGATAAATTAGAGAAATTATTAAAGGTTTTAAAGTCTATTACTTAACTAAGAAATGCACCTGATTTTTTTTCATCAAAAATTACTTCTATATGTTCTTCTAAAGTAGTTGATAGCTCAAGGCCAACGTAATTTACACCGACAGGGAAAATGTTATGATTTCTGTTAATTAATATAGCAGTTTTTAATTTTTTAATTTTATAATCTAATAATTCTTTTATTGCATAAATAATTGTTTCTCCAGATTTTAGCACATCATCGATTAAAATTATAGTTTTATTATCAGAACTAATTTTTTCAGAAAAAGTACTTTTCTGATACTTTTCTTTATTTAGTGACATTTTAATGGTTTTTACTTTAATGTTAGATTTATTAACAATATGTTTTTCAATCTTCTTTGCAATTATAAAGCCATTCTTTTCTAGCCCAACTAAAAACATTTCTTTTTCGTTTAAATTATTTTCAATTATTTGAAAGCTAATTCTTAAAATTTTATTTTCAATTTGATTTTTTGTTAGAATTGTTTTCATTTTACTATTAGTTAATTCTATTTATTTTTTTCAAGTAAAGCAATTGTTTCAACATGATACGTGTGTGGAAACTGGTCAATTATACTAAATTTTGATAATTTATAACCATTTTGCTCTAGAAAATTAATATCTCTAGATTGAGTAGATGGATCACACGAAACATAAATAATTTTTTCACTATTCAAGGCAATTATTTTTTTTAAACTTTTTTTTGCAACTCCAGATCTTGGTGGATCAATAATTACACTGTTAATATTATTTATTAAGTCTTTTTTTTCATAAAGAATTTTCCCTACATCTCCATTAAAATATGTAGCATTTTTTATTTTGTTTTTTTTAGTACTTATTATAGCATTTCCAATTGCCTCATCAACAATGTCTATACCAATTACTTCTAAATTAGGATTTTTGCTAGCAACAATCTGAGTGATTGTCCCTGTTCCGCAAAACAAATCAATAATTATTGTTTTATTTGATTTATTTAAATCAAATACATAGTCATATACTTTTGAGTAAAGTTTTTCTGCAGATTTAGGATTGGTTTGAAAAAAACTATTCATACTGATTTCAAATTTTAAATCAAGAATAGTTTCATGAATTACATCGTTTCCAAATAATAAATTTGATTTTACTTTTTTATAATCAATTCTATCAGAAATATTATCGTTTATTGTATGGATAATTCCATCAATTCTTTTTGGGTGAAGTTCAAGTAATTTTTGAATAAAATTGGACGTGCTAAATTTATTTAAATTCTCTGAACTAGTTACTAATTCAATTAAAAAATTATTATTTACTAAACTTTTCCTTACAACTAAGTTTCTAAAAAAACCTTTTTTTTGTGGAATATTCCAAGCTGGTAACTTTGTTTTTTTACAATACTCTCTTATTTCTTTTAATGAGTTTTCCCATTTTTCATCAAATAGTCCAGAATCTTTTTCTAAATTTTCAACAACCCACCAAGTATTTATTTTTTTAAATCCTAACGAAAATTCATCAATTATTTCATCATTTTTACTTATGTAGCCAATTGAAGAGAATGAATAGTCCATTTTATTTCTATAGTGCCAAATTGAAGGAGACTTAATAAATGAATCAAATTTTTTATTTAGATCTTTTACGCCACCTATCTTTTTAAACAATTGAAATACTTGATTTTTTTTAAGTTCTTGTTGAAATGAAATGTCTAAAGTTATATATGGTGCTCCCGAAATGGATTGATATTTCCTTTCAATTTCTAAATCACTTTTTTTTAAAATTTTAATTAATCTTCCTTCAGCGTAATTTTCTTTTTTTTTAATTATTTTGAATTTAATTTTTTGTCCCTTTATAGTATTAGAAATAAAGATTATATAGTCTTTATTACCCATATTTATTTTTACAATTCCTTTTCCACCATACGCCATCTCCACAACTTCACCTGTTAGCTCTTCTCCTTTTTTTGGTTTTGTGTATTTTATCTCCATTCTTTAAAAATAGCTATCTTTATTAATAATATTGAATATATATGAAAACTAGTGAATATTTAGAATTAGAGCTAATTTATGGAGCACATAATTATCATCCTCTTCCCGTTGTTCTTTCAAAAGGTAAAGGTATCTATGTGTGGGATGTAGAAGGAAAAAAATATTATGATTTTCTCTCTGCTTATTCTGCTGTGAATCAAGGTCATTGTCATCCAAAAATAATTAAAGCATTAACTGATCAGGCTAATTTACTTACACTAACATCAAGAGCCTTTCATAACGATATTTTAGGTCATTATGAAAAATTCATAACAAATTATTTTGGATATGATAAAGTACTCCCCATGAATACTGGTGTTGAGGGAGGAGAAACTGCTAATAAGTTAGCTCGAAAATGGGGTTACATGAAAAAAGGAATACCAGAGAATAAAGCTAGAATAATTTTTGTTAAAGGTAATTTTTGGGGAAGAACACTTGCAGCAATTTCTAGCTCTGATGACCCTTCATCATATATGGGATTTGGTCCTTATATGCCAGGATATGATTTAATTCCTTATAATGATTTAAATGCATTAGAAAATGAATTAAAAGATCCAAATGTTTGTGCTTTTATGGTTGAACCAATTCAAGGTGAGGCTGGTGTAATTGTCCCAGATGAAGGTTATTTGAAAGGAGTTAGAGAGATTTGTAATAAATACAATGTTTTATTTATTGCTGATGAGGTTCAAACTGGTATAGCTAGAACTGGAAAGTTATTAGCATGCGATCATGAGAACGTTAAGCCAGATATTCTAATTTTAGGAAAAGCTCTTTCTGGTGGTGTATTTCCTGTATCAGCTGCTTTAGCAAATAATGAAGTTATGATGTGTATAAAACCAGGTGAACATGGTTCGACATATGGTGGAAATCCTTTAGGTTGTAAAGTTGCTATGGCTGCTTTAGAAGTTGTTAGAGATGAAAATTTAGCTTATAACGCTGAAAATTTAGGAAAAAAGTTTAGAGATGAATTATCTTCTTTTTCTAATCCATTAATTAAAAATGTCAGAGGAAAAGGCTTGTTAAATGCAATAGAAGTTAATGATTCTCCTGAAAGCAAAACCGCATGGAATATTTGTATGAAATTAAAAGATAATGGCTTATTAGCTAAACCAACCCATGGAAATATTATTCGTTTTGCACCTCCTCTTGTTATAGAAGAACATGAAATAACTGATTGTATAAATATTATTAAGAATACTTTTAATTCATATAAATCATGAGACTTCTATTGTTAATTTTTTTCTTAAATTTTTTCTTCATGTTTTCTCAAAATAGATGTGGTTCAAACGAATACAGAGAAATTTTGTTAGAAAAAGGTCTATATAATAACGTAAATAAAGACTTAAAATTTCATAATAGATTAGGGCAATTTACTATTCCCGTTGTTTTTCATGTTCTGTATAATAAAGACATTGAAAATATTTCTGATGAACAAATAATTTCTCAACTAGATGTTTTAAATAGTGACTATAATGCAGAAAATAATGATTTTTCTAATGTTCCTGATATTTTTTCTAACGTTGCTAGTTCTTCTGGAATTAGATTTTGTTTAGCTCAAAATGATCCATTTGGAAATTCTTCATCAGGTATAACTAGAACCTATACAAATATAGAATCTTTTTCAATGAGTGAAGATAAAATGAAAATTAGTTCTGAGGGTGGTGTTGATCCTTGGGATACTGAAAAATACCTAAATATTTGGGTATGTAAACTTAGTGGAAATTTATTAGGTTTTGCCACTTATCCTGGTACAGCTCCATCTCTTGATGGTGTTGTTATTGACTATCGTTACTTAGGTGTTTTGCCTAACAGTCCTAGTCCGTATAATCTAGGTAGGACCGCAACCCATGAAATTGGTCATTTTTTTGGTTTAGAGCATACTTTTTATGCGGGTTGCTCAGATTGGGATAATTGTGAAGATACTCCGGCAATAACATCTTCTACTTTTGGTTGTCCTGAGTTTCCTTCAGAAAGTTGTGGTTCTATTAATATGACAATGAATTTTATGGATTACACTAATGATGCTTGTATGTATATGTTTACAATTTGTCAATCAGAAATAATGATAAATACAATTAATTCTCAAAGAAGTTCTTTATTAGAAAATAATTTTTGTGATTACAGTTTAATAAATTCTTTTAATAAAAATAAAAATGTTATTAAAGTCATTGATATTCTTGGAAGAGTTAACGACAAAAAAGGGTTTTTTTTCGAAATTTATGAAGATGGTTCAGTTGAAAAAAAATATTTAATAAACTAAAATTCGACACTTAATTTCAAGTTTAGAAGTCTGGAGGTTAAGTAATTAGGTACAGCATATTTGTTATTAGATGAATCGGTAATCCAAATATAAGAACCAGTATTCCTTATCCCTAGTAAATTGTAAATTTCTGCTGAAATTGTTGCAGTTTCAAAAAAATTAAAGAACTTATTTTTTGAAATAAAATCAGATTCTTTAATAATTCTAGAAAAACCAATGTCCATTCTTTTATATGATGGCATTCTTAGTATCTGTTGATCTCTTCTTGAGTTATTCGGACCAAAAGGTAAGCCACTTCCATAAGTTAAATTTAGGTTGACTTTATATTTAGGTAGGGTTGGTAGGTAGTCTTGAAAAAATATTGAACATTTTAATCTTTGATCAGTAGGTTTGGGAATGAAGCCATAGCCATCTCCCAAAATATCTTCTTGAGTACTTAAAAGAGATAAGCTAAACCAGGAATCGACACCTGGAACAAATTCACCAAATAATTTTAAATCCAATCCTGTTGCATAACCTGAAGCTATTTTGTTAGTTAAGTAGTTGATTTGAAGATTATTTATTTCATAAGGAATTAAGTCCCATAAGTATTTATAATATGCAGATGCATTAAATTTAAAAGGTCTATCCCAAAGACTAAATTGATAGTCAGAACTTAAAACATAATGAATAGATTTTTGAGATTTTATATTTTCATTTATATCACCGTATTTATTTCTAATTTCTCTAAAAAATGGAGATTGATTATATGAACCAATTGAACCTGAAAATATAAAGTCTTTATTCCAATTAGGTTTGTAACCAACTATAAATCTTGGACTAATAAAAAACTCATTATTGAAGTCCCAATAATTTGTTCTTATTCCAGCTGTATAGTTTATTGTTGCTCCATTATTTAATATATAATTTTTAGATTTTCCTTGAATATAATTTGTTATTCGATTAGAACTCAAGGATGTGCTACCTTTTAAAAAATTATACATTTCAAGACCTGAATCTGAATTATTTGAAATAGTATAACCAGCGGAATCAATTGCTTCCCATTCCCTTATGTTGTCTTCTATTTTTTCGTGTTGATACTTAAATCCCCAGTTAATTTTATGGTCAAAAAAATTCATTTTTCCATCAATATATGAATTAAAAACATCTGCAAATATTTCATTTCTAGCATGGTTCATGTAAGACCCTATCCCTCTGTTAATTACCACATCTCCAAAATCATCAGACCCAATATTATTTTCCAGTTGACCTAACCAATATTCTCCTTGAATATCATAAAAAACTTCTTCTTTAGTTCTGTAAATTGATGTTGTTAATTTAATATCAGTGTTTTCGTTTGGAGTGTAGTTAAAGCTAACTGCACCTAAAGATGTTTTAAATTTATCTACTTCTTGGCCATTAAAATATATAGTTAATTGAAGAGATTCTGTAATAGTTCCAAATTGAGTTTCTCTACTTTCTGGAATCATTTCGTATATGTTATTTGAGTGATAACCTAAAAAACTTAATTTAGTTTCTGGAGTTAATTGATAAGTCAAGTAAGCTTGAAAGTCATGCATTTTTGGAATAAAATTTCCATCTAAATCCAAAGAATTAATTAAAAATTGATTTGTTTTATATCTATGTCCTAAAATGTAAGATAATCTATAATTTTTATTATTTCCTTCAAGTGTTAAATTTGTTCCCATTAAACTAGTTGAAAAACTCCTTTTATTTTTTTTAGGTTCTTTGTATTTAACATCAAGAACGGAAGAAAGTTTATCTCCATATTTTGCTTCAAAACCACCAGCAAAAAAATCAATAGATGAAGTTAATTTAGGGTTTATAAAGCTTAACCCCTCTTGTTGAGCTGATTTAGTCAAAAATGACTTATAAATTTCAATACCATTAACATATATTAAATTTTCATCAAAGCTTCCTCCCCTAACTGAATATTGGTTACTTAATTCATTATTAGAACTAACTCCTGGCAGTGATTTTAAAATGGATTCAATACTTTCAGAAATTGTAGGTATTTTTTCAATTGATTGTAATGTAATTTTTGTAATTCCTTTGAATCTACTTTCTTCTTTGTTTATGTCTATTAAATCAACATTTTCAAGAGATTCATTAGTTTTTTCTAATATAAAATTTCGCGTAATATAATTTTTGTTTGTTTTTTGTATTTCTTCTTGCACATCTTTTAAGCTAATTTCTAAAGTTATGTCTTGATGATTTATATGAGAAAAAGAGATTGAATATTTCTTTTGAAATGGCAAGTTCAATTGATAAGATCCGTTGCCGTTACTAATTGTTCCTCTTGAGCTTTTCTTTTCTCTAATGTTTACATCCTTTAAGTAGTTTCCATTTGCATCAGTTATAATTCCTTTTAAAGTAATTCCTTGACTGTAGGACATGGAACTGATAATAAAAAATAGTATTGTACTTAAATAAATTTTCATGTTTATCTTTTAAAATAATAATCTTGTTTCTTCTCATTTCCTAACCCATCTCTAACGGTTAAAGTGAGTTTTTGTTTTCTGTTTGTTATAGGGCCTTCAAAGAAGTGCTCAATTAAATTATTTTTAGCGTCATATTCCATAAGAACCCAGTCACCGTTCAATGTTCCTGAAAAATAATCAACACCAGAAAAATTATCTTTTACAATAAATTTTATTGATTTTTGATTTCTCATGTCTTCATTGAGATTAACAGCTTTAATTGTAGGTTTTATATCATCTTTAATGATTGTGAAAACTCCAAATGATTTTATAGCTCCTTTTAATTTTTCATTTTCCCAACTACTATTTATATAACTCCACTTTTTATTTTTTAATTGTCCTATAGCAAGCTTATTTTTTTTTGTTTTAAAATCATGATCTGGTTTAATAGAAATGAAAATTTCTTTATGGATTGGGGTGTAAACGTCTCCAATCTTGAAAGAGCTATTTTTATTATCATTTTTAATTATTTCAAAATTAAAAAAACAATCTTTGTATAAATTTCCTTTTGGTATCATTAAATCAAAATTACTTTCAGTAAAAACAAAATTCTCATCTGAATTTATGTAATAATTATTTTGTTTTTGGTTGACCACACTTTTTTTCTCAACATTTCTGTTTTCATAATTAAAATAAAATTGAATTTCTGATGAGTTATTGTAACTGTCAGAAACTATAATTTTAATTTCATGCTTTCCATTTTTTAAGTTATTAAAGAGGCCGTTATTTTTAGCAACTAAATAAGCGTTTTTAAGTTTATTATTTTTGTCTAAAAAACATTTTTGAATCTTTTTTTTACTTATTATTCTTTCCTTATAATCAATATGCGAATTCACATATTTTTTTTCACTAAATAAAAATTCACTTATTTTAAAATGATAATGTAATTGTTTATCAAGAAAAACTTTCACTTCATTAACACCAGTTTTGATGCTTGAATTATCATTTTTATCGTATGCTTCTATTCCAATTCCAAATTCTCCACTAATTGTTTCATCAATTATTGAATTATTTGTGATTTTGAATTCACTTCTTTCTTCTGTTCCGTCCTGTAATTTTTTATAGAAATAAATTGATTTGATTGATGGTTTAGTTGAGTCTTTAACAGGGAAATTAAAATACAATGGGTTAATAGGTTTCTGTAGTTTTGTTTTTCTAATTTCAAAATGTAAATGAGGTCCTGTAGAATTTCCTGAGCTTCCAGTGTAACCTATTATTTCTCCTTGTTTTACTTGGAATTTACTCTTATCTAGCGATTGGTCAAGTCTAAATTTTTTTCTAATAAATTGTTCTTTTTTAATATATTTTTGAATTTCAATATTAAATTTTTCAAGGTGAGCATAAACTGTAGTTAACCCATTAGCATGATTTAAATATATTGCTTTTCCAAAGCCCCATGGAGATACTTTAACTCTAGAAACATACCCATCTGCACATGCATAAATAGGATAGCCGGTTTTTCTATTTGTAGGAACATCAATACCCGCGTGAAAGTGATTAGTTCTGATTTCTCCAAATGTACCTGATAGAACTAAAGGAATGTCAAGTGGTGATATAAAGTCATTTTTACTATAATTTTCTTGGCTGTTTATTAAAAAAGAAAAGAGAACAAAAAATAATAGAATATTTTTTGTTTTTAAATTAAATGAATTTGTTACTACTTTCATCTCTAAAATTTATATAATTATGTTTACTTATATTTGTAAATATTAATCTTTTTATTTGAAATTTTGAAAAATTTATTAGAAAATATTATTGGAAAGGTAGGGGAGTTAATTATTTCTTATAATGAGATTACAAAAGAGAAAGAATTGTTGGTTAAAGAAAAAGAAAGTTATTTAGAAAAAATAAATTCATTAAAAGGCGAAATAAATAATTTAAACATTTATATAAAAGAATTAAAAGTTTCTAAATCTTTATCAAATAATGAGCATGACAATAGTTTGGCTAAAAAGAAGATTAATATGTTTTTAAGAGAAATTGATAAATGCATTGCATTGCTAAATAATTAAATGATGTCAAAATTAAACATAAAACTCAGTATAGCTGATAGATTATACCCAATGAAAATAAGATCCGTAGATGAAGAAGTTATGAGGAAATCTTCTTTGAATATTAATAAAATCATTAAAGATTTTGCTGAAAAATATGCTGTAAAAGATAACCAGGATTTGTTAGCCATGTGTGCTTTGAGTCTTTCTGTAGAGCTAGAAAAAAAGAAAATAAATGACATTAGCGATGAAAAAGAAATAATGAAAAATCTAAATTTGCTTAATGATTCTTTAGATGAAATTCTAAGTTAATTTCTCAATTGTTTAATTTTAAAAATTCTAAATATGGAATGGGTCCTTTTCCTTATCGCAGTTTTTTTTGGATTTTTTATTTCTTTGATTATCTCATTTGCTTATTACAAGTTTGCAATTAACAAAGAAAGTATAGGAATCATAAAAAACGCAAAAAAAGTAAGTGAACAATTAAAACAAGACAAAATTTTACAGGCAAAAGAAAAGTTCTTAGAACTTAAGTTGGAACACGAAAAAGTGATTAATAATAGGCAAAAAAAAATTTTAGATAAAGAGTCTAAAATAAAAGAAAAAGAAAAGAGTTTAAGTAAAAATTTCGAAGAAATAAGCAGAAAGAAGTTGGACTTAAAAATTGAAAAAGATGAATTTGAAAAAAAATTAGCTGCGTTAAATCGAAAATTTAAAGAACTTGATTTCATACATTCAAAGCAAGTTAATTTACTTGAAAATATTTCGGGATTATCCAAAGAACAAGCCAAGTCTCAGTTAGTCGAGTCATTAAAAGCTGAAGCTCAAACAGATGCTATGGCTTTTATTCAAAATTCAATAGAAGAAGCCAAAATGACTGCTGATTTAGAAGCTAAAAAAATTATTATCAGTAGTATTCAGAGAGTTGCTGCAGAAGAAAGTATTGAAAACAGTGTTTCAGTCTTTAATATTGAGAGTGATGATATAAAAGGAAGGATTATAGGAAGAGAGGGGCGTAACATTAGAACTTTAGAAGCTACAACGGGGGTTGAAATAATTGTCGATGATACTCCCCAGGCAATCATTTTATCTTGTTTTGACTCAGTTAGGCGTGAAATTGCAAGGCTTGCTCTTCATAAATTAGTTAAGGATGGGCGTATTCATCCGGCAAGAATTGAAGAAGTTGTTGAAAAAACAAAACAAAATATAGAACAAGAAATTATAAGTATAGGAAAGCGAACAATTATTGATTTAGGTATTCATAAGTTACACCCAAAACTAATTAAAATAGTTGGTCGTATGAAATATAGATCTTCTTATGGTCAAAATTTACTTCAACATTCTAGAGAGGTTGCTAATTTATGTGCAATAATGGCTGCTGAATTAGGACTTAACGTAAAACTTGCTAAACGAGCAGGTCTTTTACATGATATTGGTAAAGTTCCTGATGATGAACCTGAACTTCCTCATGCAATATTGGGAATGAAGTGGGCTGAGAAATATGGTGAGAGCAAAGAAGTTTGTAATGCGATTGGTGCTCATCATGATGAAATTGAAATGGATAATTTAATTTCTCCAATTATTCAGGTTTGTGATGCATTATCAGGTGCGAGACCAGGTGCCAGAAGGGAAGCTGTTGAGGCTTACATAAAAAGACTTAAAGAATTAGAAGAAATGGCAATTGCAGAAAAAGGTGTTTCTAATGCTTATGCAATTCAAGCAGGAAGAGAATTACGTGTAATTGTTTCTAGTAACAAAGTGACAGACGAAGAATCAAAAAAAATATCTTATAATATTTCACAAAGAATTCAAAATGAAATGACTTATCCAGGTCAAGTTAAAGTAACTGTAATAAGAGAAACGAGGTCTGTTAATATAGCTAAGTAAATAAAATTGAAAGGAAAAATTATTATTATTGGAAATGAAATTTTAAATGGTTTTACCAAAGATGTAAATTCAAGCTTCTTAATTAAAATTTTATCAAAAAATAATGTTTCAATAGAAAGTGTAGTCTTTATAAAAGATGATATAAATTCTATAATTTGGGAATTAGAAAATACAAATCTAGTTGACTATGTTTTTATCACAGGTGGTTTGGGGCCAACTTCAGATGATTTGACAACAAAAGCTTTATCTATATACTTTAACGATAAAAAATACAAGACAATAAATAATTCAATAGGAAGTGCTTCCGGGTTATGGTACACAAAAAATAATACTAATTATTTTTCATTGCCTGGTGTTCCATCTGAAATGAAATTAATGATAGTTGATATTATTTCTTTAATTTTTAAAAAAAAATATGATAAAAAGTTTTTTTTTCAAGTTAATACAATTGGTATTGTTGAAAGAAAAATTTCCTCTTTATTGGTTGAATTTGAAAAAGAGCTTCCAGAAAGTTGTAAAATGTCTTATCTACCTGATAATAATATTGTTAAATTAAGGTTTTATGATTCGGCTGCTTCAATTAACTTATTTAGTGATTTAAAAATTAAATTAAAAAAAATTATAGGTAATTATATTTTTAGTTATGATCAAGAGTCATTGGAACAAAGAATTGTCTTTGAATTGATAAATAAAAAAATAAAAATTGCAATTTCTGAAAGTTGTACTGGTGGATTGGTTTCAAAGATGATAACTTCTATTCCCGGTTCCTCTAAAGTTTTTTTAGGTTCTATTGTTGCTTACTCTGAGAAAGTAAAGAAAGGTATTTTGCAAGTCAAACCGGAAACAATTATTAATTATTCTGCAGTTAGCAAGCAAGTCGTAATTGAAATGGCTCAATCTGTTAGGGTAAAATTTAATTCAGACTTTGGATTGGCTACTAGTGGTTATATGGGTCCTTACGATAAAAATACTGATAAAATTTCCTGGGTTTGTGTTGCCTCAGGAAATAAAGTAATAACTAAAAAAATTAATCTTAAATCAACTAGAGAAAACAATATTCTAATAACTGCAAGAACTGTTCTGAACGAATTGAGAAAAGAGATTCTTTAATAATTAAATAAATATATTATATTTGCCTTTCTTAAATAAAAAATTATGTCAAGAGTTTGTCAAATAACTGGAAAAAGAGCAATGGTTGGAAATAACGTTTCTCATTCTAATAAAAAAACTAAAAGAAAATTTAATATTAATTTAGTTAAAAAGAAATTTTTTATTCAAGAGGAAAACAGGTGGGTGACACTTAGGTTATCTACTTCTGCAATTAGAAACATAAATAAAAAAGGTATTTCTTCCGTATTGAAAGAAATAAAGTCAAAATAGTGACAAGATTTTTTCTTTTTTCTATTTTATTATTTTCTACAATTTCTTATTCTCAAAAACTAGATGTTAGCTTTTATGATTTAAATATTGATTTTGATATAGATAATAAATTTATAAAAGGAAGTAATAAAATCTATTTTAAACTTTCAAATAAATCAGATTCATTAAAATTTAATTTGTTTCAAAACTTTCATGTTGACAGTGTTTTGTTTTTAAAATCTAAATTAAAATTTAATCATGTAAATAATGAAATCATTATTTATTTAAATAAAAATTTAGAAATGGGAAACTATTTAGTTGAGGTTTTTTATAGTGGTATTCCCATTGTAGCTTCTAATCCACCGTGGGATGGTGGATTTGTATGGAAAAAAGATTCGTTTAATAATCACTGGGTCGGTGTTGCTTGTCAGGGTGAGGGAGCAAGTTTATGGTGGCCAAGTCATGATAAATTATTTGATGAACCTGATAGTATTAAGTTTTCAGCAACTGTTCCAAATAATTTAATGTTTGTCTCTAATGGAAATTTAATATTAAAAAAAGATACACTAATTAACAACTCAAAAAAAAAACTTTTTGTTTGGAAAAACTCATATCCAATTAATCATTATAACATAACTGCAAATATTGCTGATTATAAACATTTTTTTGATACTATAAATGGAGTTGAGGGTGTTTTATGCCTTGATTATTATGTTCTTAAAGAAAATTATGACAAAGCAATTAATCATTTTAATCAGGTGAAGCCTATGCTAAATTTTTTTGAAAAAAAATTTGGACCTTATCCATTTTACTCAGATGGTTATAAATTAGTTGAATCTCCATACCTGGGTATGGAGCATCAAACCTGTATAGCTTATGGTAATCAATATAAAAAAGGTTATTTAGGTAATTATCCTACAAATATTGATTTTGACTTTATTATAATTCATGAAACAGCTCATGAATGGTGGGGGAATAATGTAAGTATGGGCTGTAAAAGTGATATGTGGATTCATGAGGCATTTGCTACTTATGCAGAAGCTTTATATGTTGAAGAATTTTATGGTTATAACAAGATGATTACATATTTAGATTATCAAAAACAAAAAATTAAAAATAAAGAGCCAATAAAATCAGAATTCTTTTCTTCAACTGACATGTATTATAAAGGTTCTTGGATGCTACATACTTTAAGAACAGTCTTTAATAACGATGATCTTTGGTTCAGATCAATCAAAGACTTACAGATAAATTTTGGAAGTAAAATCATTAATACTAATCATGTTATTAAGCACTTTGAATCTTACTCAGGTTTTGATCTCAGCTCATTTTTTAATCAATATTTATTTAATAAGAGTCTTCCAATTTTAGAGTATTATTTTTCAGAAAAAAAAGATAAAAAGTTTTTAAATTATCGTTGGAATTCAAAATCTGATATTAATTTACCAATTCTTATAAAGAAAAATAAAAATAATCGTGTTTGGATTAATCCACAAAATAATTGGAGAAAAATAGAAGTTGAGAACTTAAATTTTCCATTTTTTGAAATCACTGAAAGCTTATTTTTAGTAGATGTGATAAAAATTAAGTAATTCATTTTTTCTTTATCTTTTTGCTTGATTCCTATTTTTTGTTTAAAATTGCATTCCAATAAAGGAAATTAAATGGCAAAAAAAGGAAATAGAGTTCAGGTTATTTTAGAGTGTACAGAACATAAATCTAGTGGTGTTAAGGGAACATCTAGATACGTAACTACTAAAAATAAGAAAAACACACCTGATAGAATAGAAATAAAAAAATATAACCCAATCCTAAAGAAGTATACAATTCATAAGGAAATAAAATAATTATTATGGCAAAAAAAGTAGTAGCTTCATTACAAAAAAAAGGAGGAAAAGATTTTACCAAGGCTATTAAAATGGTTAGGTCAGAAAAAACTGGCTTTTATAATTTTAAAGAAGAAATTGTTCCTAAGGATCAGTTAAAAACTTTTTTTGAAAATAAATAAATAACGTAACTTCTTTTTATATTTAGCCATTATTAAATTCAATCTTCATGGCTTTTTTTAAAAAAATTAAACAACTTTTCTCTAAAAAAAAATCTTTAGAAAATAAAAAAGATGTTGTTCTAAAGAAACATAGTAATGTTTCAATTGATGAAAATCAAACAAATGAGATATTATCAGAAGAATTTCAATTAAAACAGTCACTTGAATCTGAGTCAAAACATCAACTTGATTCAGAACCAGAAACTGAGTCAGAACCAGAACCTGAGTCAGAACCAGAAACTGAGTCAGAACCAGAAACTGAGTCAGAACCAGAACCTGAGTCAGAATCAGAACCTGAGCCAGAATCAGAACCTGAGCCAGAATCAGAACC
>TARA_B100001121_G_scaffold51024_1_pt1 | contig 17937 bp, 10 predicted proteins | sample TARA_B100001121 | Tara Oceans TARA_B100001121 (sample SAMEA2622817) | marine metagenome | biome: marine biome (ENVO:00000447); feature: surface water layer (ENVO:00002042); material: "saline water (ENVO:00002010), including plankton (ENVO:xxxxxxxx)" | depth 5 m
GAACCCGAAATCAGTCTGGCTTCGGCTTTCGATGCTCCTCTTTCTCAGCAAGAAGTTCGAGAGGCCTTTGATGAGATGGATACCAACAAAGATGGCGTGATTTCAGAAGATGAATTCCAATCCTCTCCCATGGTTGCAAAATTACCCGAACCCATGCAGAAGGAGATGTTTGAGAGGATTGATACGAACAAGGATGAGGTCTTACAGTACGAAGAATTCAGTATTGCAGCTGAAGATAAACCGAGCGCACAGTTCCTCGCTCCCAAACGAGCACCTGTGGTTCAACCGGTTCGAAGCCCAATCCAGCATTCCCAGTCGCCTCCGGCTGCCACGCCCCCTGCCCCCGCTCAAATGCCCCGTCCAGTACCGCAACCGGTTCAAACCTCGAAACCTGCAAACAGCGGTCGCCATCGCTCGGGTGTGCCGGGTGTTCACCACGTTTTGCAAACGGGAATCTATTGTGGAAGTTGCAACATTGCAGTCGAACATCACTGGAGACATTGTCCCATTTGTGGCTCTCAACTTTGATTAAACACGGATGTCACCATCATCCAGCAATTCGACGTCTCCAATCTTTACAGTTGGATTTTTGATGACGCCGGTAACATGGATTCCACAGATTGAATTTCCACCGAGAGTTGTGTTGTCTCCAAAGGCAAAATAGCAAGTTCCCTGAACTTTTTCATCTTCAAGTACATTGCCTACGAGACGGGCTCGAGGGTTCATGCCAAATCCAAACTCAGCCACAGTCCATACATTCGCTTGTTGAGTTGGCTTCAGTTTGCGACTAGCTTCGACAAACATTGCCTTGACATCATCACTGCCTTTACCTGTAATTTTTGTAACCATTCCAGCCTCGATTTTGAATGTCAGTGGTTCATCAACTACAGCCGCATCCCAAGCCCCATCGATGACAATTTTTCCATCCATCGTTCCTTCCTTTGGCATGGCGAAGATTTTGCCTGCGGGTAGGTTGGTGACTTGACCAGGGCGATTGCATATGCCATTGTCACCCAGTTCCCATCGTTTACTGATTTCAAATTTAACCGAGGTTCCATTTTCCGTGGTGACTTCCACTTTTCGCTGCCTTTTCAGTGATTTTCCCAACTGAGCAATCGCAGATTGCATGGCGTTGAAATCCGTCATCATTCCACCCTCAGTGAACATCTTCATGGTAATTCCCGGCATGGTCGCGATTCGTGTCCCTTCTCGACAGGCTTGCATACGCGCACGAGTGTGCGTGAGCGAGTATCGTGTCGGAGCCAAAACCACATCTTGTTTTCGCATGAGGTCAGCCACGGGTGCAGGTGGTTCATCGCCATGACGATGAGTGCTGGGCATCATCACCAACAACACACGATCTGAAATTCGAGCCGCCGCTTCGTACAATGCTTGGCCGATGATTGATGTTTGTGGATCGGTCACGACTAGAACGTTTTCTTTCCGCTGTAGTTGCATACACTCTTTACACACAGTATCTGCTGCTTTGACAAGGGCTTCTTCAACGACTGAATTCGATGCATCCTCAATGTGAAGGTCATCTGAATCCTCGCTTTTTGTCACTTACTCACCTCGTCCGCGCATTAGCACGGAGCACGGCCATTATCATCAAACCTTGTCCGATACCGATGACAATCAGTAGACCAACTTGTCTAATAAGGGGATGTCATTCCCTCGACTCATGAAATCTGGAATGCGAGTCTCTGCTTTGCTGGTCATACTCCTGTTACTTCCAGGCTGCTTGAGTGCGCTGGTTGACGATGTTGACGACATTATGTTGGAATTATCTCCGGAAGGCGACTGGCCACAACTTGACCTTGGTGAGCGAACTCGCAGTACCCCCACATTGGAAACTTACGATGATTGCAGTCTATTGCTAGAAGATCTCAAGAATGCACTCTGGGAACAAACGCTGGTTGAGATTGATCAGAACGCTTACTGGAACTGGGCATCTCCCGTCCTGCGTATTGGAGTTGGCTTTTTTGACGACATGATAATGGAAGACGGTGCTGTTGCCGAAGCGTCCATGGGCGGTGATATGGGCTCTAATGGAGGCACTGCACCTTCAAGTAGTGGAACCGAAGATCGTACAGGAACCTACTCCGAAACCAACAACCAAGAATCAGGTGTCGATGAAGCAGATTTCCTCAAGTTTGATGGGCACCATTTCTACATGATTAACAACAATCATCTGGTCATCATCGGTGTACCTGAGCATGGCAACCTCACTCTAGTGGCCGATATGGAACTGGAAGGTCGACCCTTACAGATGATGATGGACGGTGATCATTTGGTCATCATATCTTCAATCAACAGTTGGAATATTCCCGAGGATGACCCTCTACGCTCCATCATGCAAACTTCAGATGGCAGTTGGCGCTCTTCGAACCTGGTCAAGTATACCGTGGTAGACATTAGCAATCGAAGTGACCCCAACATTGGTCGTGAACTGTTCATCGAAGGCAGTCATGAGACGGCGCGTATGGTCAACGGGACGGTTCGAAGCGTTTCACACATGTGGTCTCACATTCCCGGGCTGGAAACTTATCCTTCACTTTCTGTAGATTACTGGGACACAGAATCATGGGAGGTTCGAATGGATATCTGGAACCGTTCTGTAGAGGCTCTAATCGACGCAAATCAACTCATCATCAACGGTTTGACCATGGCTGATTTTGCCCCTCAGATGCATGAGCGAAATGCCGATGGAAGTCTCACCACCCTGCCTTCAAGCAGCAGCGGGGACTGCAGCGAGTTTAGTGGTTCAGCGGACGGTGTTGGTCGTGGGTTTACCTCGATTATGACGGTCAATCTCCTTAGTGAAGACTTCACAAGTGAAGTGGATCACATTGCGTCCTCATGGGTTGAAGTCTATTCGAGTGGAGACATGATGGTACTTGCAGAGCCCGCCAATGATTGGTGGTGGTTTTGGAGAAATACTGAGTATGAAGATGCAACCAACATCCATGCCTTTGACATCAGTGCGGAAGGCGAGACGAATTACATTGGCAGTGGCCGAGTCACCGGTACGGTTCAGGACCAGTTTTCAATCTCAGAGTTCAATGGCGATATTCGTGTGGCTAGTACAACAGATGCATGGGGCCGATGGTGGCTGACTGGAGATGGTGAGTGGGAGGTGATTGAGCCTACAAATCAAGTGACAGTATTGCGCTCAGACGGCACCGGTAATCTCGATGAAATCGGTCATATTGGCGGTATTGCTGAAGGAGAACGAATCTGGAGTGCACGATTCGTAGGCGATCTAGGATATCTTGTCACCTTCCGAAATATCGACCCGTTGTGGACCATTGATCTCTCGGATCCTACCAACCCAACCATCCTCGGTGAGTTGCATGTCCCGGGGGTCTCAACCTACATTCATCCACTCTCAAATGGTGACTTGCTGACCATTGGAATGCCTGGGGGCGAAGATGGACTCGGTTTAGATTGGAGTTTGACTCAACTCAGCTTGTTTAATCTGAGTGACTTGACCAACCCTACGCTTGCTGATACACAGCAATTGACTCCCGCTTATTTGGACGTGGACTGCAACAGCATTCGTTACTGTGGGTGGTCTTGGTCTTATTCAGAAGCAACCTATGAACACAAGGCCTTCACTTACTGGGAACCAGCAGATTTGCTCGCCGTTCCATTGTCGACGCACCGATACGTGTATGATACCGTTGAAATCGATGGACGGTGGTATTCCTATTCAGGTTACGAATATGTCAGCAAACTGATGTTGATCGATGTTGATCTTGAAAATCGCAGCCTTTCGATTCACGGTGAAATTGACCACTCTACATTCTACAATGATGGTGAAGGCGCGAGTGGTTGGTGGGGCAGTGATACCAGTGTCCGCCGCTCCGTGTTCATGGGAGATTATGTGTACGCCTTCTCTGGTGCTGGTGTTAGCGCAACGTCATTTGCTGACATGAATACGACATCCACTCTAGAGTTGCCTGGATTTGAACCGGCTGAACCCTATTACTACGAGGATGTAGAGGTGTCCGAAGGAGAATCCAGCCAAGAATCCTCAGATTCGGAAGGTTCACCACCGAAAGAAGAGCCTTGATTAGCGAAATTGAATGGCTCGCCCTGCACATCCTGGCGCACCGATTGCTTCACCACGGAACGAGCCGCCCACCGTACGCTTGTGAACCGGAATTCCATCAACAATGGTCCATATTGGAAGACCTGTCAATTCCATTCCGTCATAAGGTGTCCATCCAACCCGGGTCCAAACATCCGCATCGGTGATTGTTCGTCGGGTTTCAAGATCGACCAGAGTAAGATCTCCATCAAACCCTTCGAGGAGTGAACCTTTGTTTTTCATACCATAAACTCGAGCTGGACCCGCACACATCCACTTGACGACATCGGTAACGCTGCATTTCCCGTTCATTGCGTGCGTAAGCATGAGCGGGAGTGAAGTCTCTACACCTGGCATACCTGCAGGAGCATTTGGATAACCCACCGATTTTGCCTCCAGCGTGTGTGGCGCATGGTCGGTTACGACACAATCAATGGTTCCATCCTTAAGCCGTCTCCACAAATTTTCCTTATCTTCAGTATAACGAATTGGAGGATTCATAAGAGCACGAACACCGAGTTCTTCGACATCATCTTGATCAAAGGTAAGATGTTGAGTGCAGACTTCAGTGGTGATGAGATCACCTTTGTTTGAGGTCAACCAATCAGCCTCAGCACCACTGGTCAAGTGGACAATATGCAAGCGATGATCGTGGTCCTTGGCTAAGGCGGACGCACGCTTAGTAGCGATGAGGGCACATTCGACATCACGACACTCAGCATGAGCTGCAATGTCGGTTCGCCCCTTGAATTGAGCAATTCGGGATTGAAGGCGATCCTCATCTTCTGCATGAGTTGCAATGATTCCCCCCGTATTCGCAAAAATATTCTCCAAGTACTTTTGTTCATGAACAAGCAAATCTCCCGTGCTGCTTCCCATGAATATCTTGATTCCACAAACACCATCCATGCCTTCGACGCTTTGCATGTCGGCGACATTATGATTTGTTGCCCCGATGAAGAACCCATGATGATTTACGGCTTTATCGCCTGCTAGAGCAATTTTTGCCTCTAACGCTTCCCGATTGGTCGCGTTCGGAACAGTGTTCGGCATGTCAAGGAATGCGGTAATTCCACCTGCTACTGCTGCGCGACTTCCACTCCCAAGATCTTCCTTTTCAGGATTGCCAGGGTCTCGAAAGTGCACATGGGGGTCAATGGCACCGGGTAACAAATGCAAACCGGTCCCATCGATGATCGTCTCTCCATTCTGCGGGACCAATCCACCCTGTGGCGCCACAGTTTTGATGCGACCATTGGCCACACGAAGGTCTCCCTCTACGACTCGATCAGGTAGAACCATCATTGCATTCTGAACAAGCAGGTTGCCTGTCATCAATGACCTGTCATGGTAGCGACTCAATGAGTCTTCTGCACAGTCGGAGTCCTTGAAATAGGGGTAGTAACACCGCCGGGGTAGCGAGTTGGAGTAGCCAGGTTATCTCGTCGGGCTCATAACCCGGAGACCGGTGGTTCAAATCCACCACTCGCTACCAAAACCAAATCATACGAGTGACAACATTGTGAAAGTGATGAATGTGAAATGAAAGTAGAAAAACGACATACTGCGGGACATCATCTCTAGATATCGTGGCATAATTTTTCCACACTGTCCATCGTTGCTTGATATACTGATGCACTCTAGCACGGTCTACAGCACAAGGTGATTGCATGAGTAAAGAGAAGAAGACAACAAAGACCGAGACCACTACCGAGGATGATGAGGAGGTCGTCATCATCGACGTAAAAGAAGAACCAGAGCTAACCGTAGAAGATCTACCTGGCGTCGGACCCGCAACCGCGGAGAAATTGCGCGAGGCAGGTTTCAACGAACTTTTGGCCATCGCGGTCATGACGCCCCGATCTCTCGCGGACGCAGCAGAACTCGGTGAAGCAGTATCGGCGAAAATCATCACATCAGCCAAGAAATTGGCCAACATTGGTGGATTTATTTCAGGTAGCTCCATTCTCGAGCGTCGCCGTGAGGTTCTCAAATTGAGCAGCGGTTGTGCAGCCATCGACGAGTTACTCGGAGGTGGATTTGAAACACAGTCAATTTGTGAGGTATACGGTGAATTCGGTAGCGGTAAGACCCAAGTCGGACACCAATTGGCCGTTAATTGCCTTCTCCCAAAGGAACAGGGCGGTCTCGGTGGAGAGGTTTTCTACATCGATACTGAAGACACATTCCGTCCAGAGAGAATCGCACAAATGGCTCGTGGAGTTGGCATGGATCCTGAGGTTGCACTAGAGCGAATTCACGTGGCTCGTGCTTACAATTCCGCACATCAAATGCTTCTGGTGGATGAAGTTCAGCGTGCATCAAAGAATATCGACGTGAAGTTGATTATTGTCGATTCATTGATTGCGCACTTTAGAGCAGAATTCCTCGGTCGTGGGATGCTGGCAGATCGACAGCAGAAAATCAACCGTCACATGAAGGAGCTGAAGAAGCTGGCCGATGTCAACAACGCGTTGGTCCTTGTTACAAACCAGGTGATGTCCAAACCTGATGCCATGTGGGGCGACCCAACCAAGCCGGTCGGTGGCCACGTGATTGGTCACGCCTCGACCTTCCGTTTGTACTTACGAAAGTCCAAGGCCGGGTCACGCATTGCCCGCCTGGTCGATTCACCCAACCTGCCAGAAGGCGAAGCGAAGTTCTTCGTCACTGCAGATGGCCTACGCGATTGAGTGTCAGGCCCTGTGGCCTCGACGGCATCGAGTCCTTCCCATCCACTCGATGCCGTCGAGCTACAATCAAGCGGGCAACTGATCTAATTCAGTTCGAACCGCGTCGATGAGACCCTGTACCGTTGTACTGCCCAAGTCAAAGCTCATTTCTCCGGCCTCAAACAATTCAGGCAACGGCCGTGAGCCACCTAAGCGCATCGACCTCGCATAATTGTCTAATGCTGTTTGTGGGCTCTTTTGGTATTGAAGCCAAAGTTGCAGTGCACCCAATTGAGCAATTCCGTATTCGATGTAATAGAATGGGTAGGAAAACAGATGCAATTGCCTTTGCCATCCCACTTTTCTCCATTCTTCAAATTCAGACCAATCGAGGATGGATCCAAATCGCTCACCCAGTTGAATCCACTGCTGATGCCGCTCTTCTTTGGTGTGATCCGGGTTCGTGTAAATCCAGTGTTGGAAAGCATCGATTGTGGCGATCCACGCGAGAATCGATACAATGCCTTCCAAGTGTTCACGAACCGCACGGTTTGCATCTTCAGTAGAATAGAATTCGTCTAGGAAGTCGTGGGTTAGCAGTTCCATCGACATTGCGGCAACCTCACAGAATTCAATCGGTGCACTGCGGTAGTCAACCAACGGGAGGTGATCGGCGTATATTGAGTGGAATGCGTGCCCGGCCTCGTGAACCATTGTTTCAAGGTCTCTTTGCAAACCCGTAGCATTCATGAAAATAAACGGCTTTCTCGAATGGTCACGCTGTAGTTGGTAACCTCCAGGTGCCTTTCCTTTACGACTGTCCAAGTCAAGACTGGTTCCATCACGTAGAGAATCGAAGAATTTTCCCAATTCAGGTGACAATCGGTGAAACATTCGGCTGGTCCCAGCCACCATTTCTTCAACTTCCGCAAAAGGTTGCAGCGGGCTTCGCCCTTTGACATCGTGACCCATATCCCACATTCGAAGTGCATCAAGTCCCAAAACCTCTCTTCTCTCCTCATCAATATCTCGCATTAGGGGAACACAGATTTGCTCAATGGCGGCTTGGAATGACTCACAATCACCGGGAGTGTAGTCAAATCGATGTTTGGCGTCGAAGGTATAGTCGCGAAAATTCTCGTAGCCCGCATTTAGCGCAATCTGATGACGGAGTCCAACCATTTTGTCGAATAATTCGTCGATTTCTTCAGAGTCTTGGAATCGGCGTTCACCAACCGCCCGATAGGCACTTTCTCTGACCGCTCGGTCATTGACTTGCAGGTATTTCCCCATCTGTTGCATGGTTTTCTCTTCACCATCAAAATCAACTGTCATGGCTCCGCAAATCTCATTGTATCGCTGACCCAATTTTGTCAGTTCTGTTCCAAGTGCAATGTTTTCTTCCCGGAACAAGGCTAGATCCATGCGCGTATCTCTTAGCAATACATTGTATTCAACTGAGTCCAATGCATCCGCATGTGGTGAATCTGCCAGTTTACGATTCAATAAGTCCCCGACCTTTGCAAGTTCGGGCTGAACCTGCTCGACAAAATCGAGGTAGGCTTGCTTGATTTCTTCATTTTCAGTGTCACACGTCATTTCTACGTACAACATTGAACCGGTTTCACCCACAAACGCATCAAACTGACCAAGTTCTAGCAACCATTGTTCCAAAGCCTCAGCCGAATCGATTTCCCGTTCCAAGAATTCTTGATACACAGGTTGGATTTGGCCCCATTTTCTAGCATCAATCCCCTCTACAGAAACCAAAGATTCACCTCAGGGATTGTGGACACGATTGCCCTGTGATCGAACCGATTTCGGACCATCAGGTAATCCATTCTCATCCCGAGTATGTTTTTGGCAACGCCAAACTTCAACCTCTGCCCTAACTTTCTCTTCAATTTGGTCCAATTCAGGGTGACTCGGATTGTTCTTTTTGACCCAACACCAGAGGCAGTATCTCTTGCTATCAACATCGACAAAATTCATTGGTGTGCACTGGATGTCACAACCGTCTTCATCGCATTGACGCCAAGCATGGTGCTTCGCCATGATTTCGGCAAGTCATCGAAGCAATAAGGGGTTTCGTTTTGACCCCTGCTATCAACTGTAATCTGCCAGAGCAATGTGGGCGAGTGCAGAGCGTTCAATTGCATAGTAATCTTCGATAGACTGAGGTTCGATTTCTAGTTCAAGGCGCTCCACGGTCTTTGCATGTGGTATGGGTAAATGTGGGAGCAAGTTTGCTCCGAGAACTGTCATCATTCGCTCTGCTTCTCGGTCCAAAGAATGTCGATCTAAACTGGGCCAAGGCATCTCATGGATTGATTCAATTGGAAATTCTGGAAGATGAATGAGCCAAGCAATCTCATCGCTGGATGAGATCCCGGCACGCTCGAATCCAACCCGTATCTGATGGGTTCCAGCGATCAATCGGATGAATTCAACATCGACAGTGTTCGCTCGCATTGTGGCGTTTTGAAATCTAGATGCGACGCCAAGCCAAGCAGTCCACAGTTGGCCCTCACTGACTGCCGCGGGGCCCCCAAGGAGCAGCCAGCGTTCGTCCTTCCGCGACCCTGTCATGAGTGCAATCAATTCCTTGGCATCGGAAATCGGCTCGGTAAATTTCAGTCCCCAGCATGGATAAGGCACACGGGACATGTACTCAGGGAGAAGGCCCCCCCTCATCAATCGGTCGGCAATCACCTCTTCGCCTGTATCGCCCGTTCAGCCGCCTGCATGATATTTTGAACCAATTGCGGACTCCATCCTCGCTCATCCGCCAATTTTTGTGCAGCATTTTTTGTAATCCTACAGATTTCCAAAGGTGTACGATATCCGTGGTTTGCAAGAGTACGTGCTCGAATACGTCCAACTCCTCGAATTGAGATGAGCGACAACAAATCTTCTTTGCAACCATTTGGGATTCTTTTTCTCATGATGTCAAGAATTTCAATCAATTCAACATCAGCATCAAGCAAGACAGGGTCGGTCTCATCATCATTTGCACAAATTTGTCGAGCCGCATTGATCAGCCAATCCGCATGATCCACTCTTACGCGCAAGTCTCCAGGTGCCACCCCCAATTCTCCCTCAATTTCTCTTAGTGTACTTTCGTCAATCCATTGATTGAGCGTCCATGCACTCTTGGCTAAACTTTCAGCTTCGGGAAGGTATCCGAGTATGTTCAATTCATGACTTTCAAGTAGAGTTTGATCGGACATCGCATTCGCCTTTTGGGTCATCATTTGCATTTGTTTTCCAGATGGCCAAAGTGGAGGAAAATCGGGTGTACAAGTCAAAAGATGGAGTAACGCCCATGGGGAAATAGAGCGATCTTCAATGATTCGGCACAAAATTTTCCGTGCTTTGCGCAACCCCTCGCGAAGAATAAGTCCAGACAGAGGGTCGAGGTATAATCGACTGACACGTTCACCAAATGGAGTGGCTGCATACGTCATCGCAGGCGAGTCTGGAATGACTTCATCCGATAGTGGAGTTGACAGTTGCCCTGCGGTTTGAAATCCAATCACTGCGGGTCTCTTGGGTCGAGGTTTGGTTTCGACAATTTCTTGCAAACCCACTCCTTCTATCGATTCTGCACTTTGGGCCCAAAGTGGCTTCTCATCGTCCCAGTCTTCATCGATTTCAACAGCCTCATTTTCAGCCAGTCGCTTCGCAACAGCTGGATCTTCGCCCGTTCGCTGAATAAATCGATGCTCGGCCAACCAAGCGATGATTCCATCGATTCGCCCTTGCAACCAATCGTTTTCTACCCCGTGACCAAGGAAAGTTTGTTGGAAAAATCGACCTAACGAATCTCTGTTTCTTTGACCCCCAGTAGCGATGGCCGCAAGCACATGAACTCGCAAGGCAGGATCTGCTGCAAGTTTTGACTCCACATCCTCGGGTTTGTTGTTGAAGTACAATTCTGCAATTTCATCGGCATGTTCCAAGTGTCGGGCAATCAACCACGCATCTCCAAGGGGATCGTAACGAGGCCGACCCGCACGTCCCAACATTTGGTGGACTTCCATTCGGGGGAGCGGTCGATTAAGCCCGTCATCCCAACGTGTCAAATCACGTACAACCACTCGGCGTGCGGGTAAGTTAACGCCTGCGGCTAGTGTAGGTGTCGCACAAATGGCGAACAGAATTCGGTTGCGAAATGCTTCCTCAACAAGGCGTCTTTGTTTCCCTGTCAATCCTGCATGATGGAAGGCCACTCCTCCTCGCAAAGATTCGGCAAGTCGTTCTCCCATCAATGTCGATTCTTCGCTCGCCTCAACTTCTCTTGCGAGTTCAGCCAACGCCTGTATTCTCGTCTCAACATCCAGCCCAGACGGTGCAGTATCAGTTTCTTTTTGCCAACTCTGCATGCGCTTGGAGAACCACTTTCCGAGCTTGGCAGCACTTCCCTCCGCATAGCGCCGAGTCGCACGAAAAATCAGTACCTGACCCCCATCGATAACCGTTGAACTGAGAACATTTCGTAAATTATCACCTTCATCTTCTAGGGTAAAGGGTGGAGGCAATTCCATTTCTTCCACATTGGGGCCCACTTGGAGTCGAGGTTCAACCAGTCCTTCACAAACCGTACCATAGCGTAGAACAACAGGTCTCCAATCCGATTGAATTTTTTTGGCCTTCAACCAATTTGCAATTTCGCTCGCATTCCCTACAGTGGCGGAGAGTGCCAAAATTTGTGCCTCTGGTCGCTCATGCTTGACCCTTGCCAGATTCACCTCCATTGTCGGGCCTCGACTTTGGTCATGAATCAGATGCACTTCATCAGCAACAACGATGCTAACCTGATTCAGAAACCCTTCTCTATTTCGCATTAGAGAATCGAATTTTTCACTTGTTGCAACAATGACATCAGCTTGGTCCAAAGAAACGGTTTCACCCGCTCTGTCGCCAACGGCCATCCCCACTGTGAATCCAAGAAAATCCCCCGCTTCTCGTAATTCTTCGACCTTTTCAGATGCAAGTGCTTTGAGTGGAACCAAATAGAATGCCCGACTTCCTGGCTTGTCAACCAAGATGCGCTGAATAATGGCCAAGTAAGCGACGAGACTCTTTCCACTCGCAGTGGGTATTGCCAATAGCAAATTTTCACCTGAAAGAGCGACGGGTAATGCCTCAGCTTGTGGTGGATGCAACTTGGTAATGTTCCATTGATTGATCAATAAATCGACCACATTGGACGGTAGGTCGAGTTCGCTAACCTCGTCGACCATGGCATGTGAACCGCGACCATTGTCCAAAAGGATACGGGTTGGGAGCCGCGGAAGCCTGAAGTGCCCTACGATGCTAAGGCACCTTTATGGCAAGAGGCGAAGGCACTGAAGATGAGTTGGCATCCCGTCTTTCTCTCTTCGATGATGAACCCGATATCAATGATTGGTTCGAGGTTGCACTGGGTGCTGCAATGATCACCATGGGTTTGCACCAACTGTTCAATCCGGGCGGTCTCTTTGAGATTGGTGTTATGCAGTGGCTCGGGGCCGCAGTGGTCGCTTCTGGATTCATTTTGCTTGGGCATGGAATCAAAGACATGTTGCTCAAAGAAGTTCGCTCATCCATCATCCGCCTTGACATGAACGAAGATGCAAGCAGTATTGATTACGGTCTGATTCGTGATGTTCTTCTACATCCTGACAAATACCAACAACTACTCTATGATGCCTATGAAATGGCCTATGCCGACGGAATCCTCACCGAGGCAGAGAGGAATGAGTTGAGTGCCCTAGCAAGGGTATTGCAAGTTCCAGAGCGAAGTGCGGCTCGAATGGCCACTCGCGCAGCGATTGAGTCAGCCTTGGAAGACAACCATGTATCTGAAGCAGAGATGGACTTGATTGTTGGAGCTGCACGTCCATTGGGCCTATCCGATGCACAATTGGCACGCATTGTGGAAGCACTGCAAGACCATGATTTGGATCCTGAGGAGCGAGCCATGTTGGACGAGATGTTGGCAACAATCCCCGATGACGAAGAAGAGTAGTCAGTTCAAGATTTGACTCGCTAGGGACATGCCCTTTTCTCGCCGCTCTTTCTCTACAACAGCGGCTGCAATCAGGACGCAAAAACCCATTACTGCGACCCAAAAGTCGTTCGGAATCAATCCGTTAGAGGTTTCAATTCCCTGGGGTGTGATGAGATCATTGGCGGATGGTGGGTTTGAGCGTATCGAGAGTTCCATTGCGTCGATACCACAATCACAGAAAGAAACCGATAACAAATCCGGTTTGACTGCAGTCGTTACTCTCCTCCAATCTTCTGAAGATACTGTATCAGGGCGACTGGTCCAAGCAGGGGAGCTAAGTGAACTCATCCCTGAGTCGGAAACCATGTCCCATTGAATGTGGAGCACATCCCCTCTTGGCTGCTCGTCCACAATGAGTAATGCCTCTAGCAACAACAAATCCAGTGCTAGCAATCGCCCTGAACGAAGGATGAATCGAACCTCATTCTCATCCGACATAGGTCCGTCATTTAATTTCCCAAATACGAGACGGTCCAAATCGATGTCATCTAGTTCTTGGGCTTGAATCTGCCAACGCCCATCTCCAACAGGATGGAAGGATTTGATTGAGAGCATGAGGTTGATTTGTTCACCGTCATTTAATCCCATGAACCCACCATACCAATGCGGCCCGAACTCACCCTGATCATCATTGATCACGCCCTGATAGACGCGATTCAATCGCTTGTCGAGCAATTCATCCAGTGTCATTTCGCCGGGATTAGGTGATTCATTGGATATGGAAACAGCTGGAGAGATGATACCGCCAAAGAGCAACAAAAGGATGGAGAGTGGAAGCATGAATCGGGGCAGCCACGGTGATGATAGTTTCATCATGTAACCGCTTAAGGCTACCAAAATTGAGACACTGGCGGCCACCATTGTCATCACGCCAGCACCGTTGGACTGACTGGCAAATTCAGTTTGCCCAACTTGAGAAATACCGGTATCCCATGTTGCATCTCCGGTGAATTCCTCAGGGGTTGTGCTTCCCACTCCCATGATGGTCTTCGAACCAGTGAAACTGTAGGTTTGGTATCGGTCACTCATCCCTGTCCAACATAGGGTATGCTCGCCTTCATTAGGCTCCATCCAACGAATGTCATTGACCACGAGGTCACCCTCGTATTTGGTTCGGATTTCGGGTTCGCTTTCAGCTCGACCTTCTGAATCCCAGAATTCAGGAATCACATTCGATTGCTCAACTTCAAGCGGTGCTGAATCCCAAGAAATCATTACGGTTAGAGAGCTTAATTGGGCTTCAACGTCAAAGCGAAAACAATCCACATCTGCTCCCATCAATCCACCTTGGGTGGTGCTGCCAATCAGCGTAATTGCTCGTGGTTCAGAAAAACTCGATGGCTCATCATAATTGGATGCCTCAGCATCAATACTCCATTCAATGGGTAACTCAATTCTTGACTCACCAGCAAGATGCAATTCCCAAGTGACAGGCTGGCTAATATCGAAGGATACCCGAACCAAAACTTCGTCTCCACTCTTCAAGATGCGTCCATTTGAATGGTCCAAATCAGCATTTTCCAGAATATAGGGTCCCTGATCCCCCAGTTCGGGTGGTTCGATGACCCATGCATTGGAGGAGGGTCCGACAACTAATTCTACGTACAATTCGGGCCTCGTAATGCCCAAGTTATCCTCGGTAATTCGCAAATCGAATATCATTGATTCGATTGTAGCAGGTAGCAAACTGACCGTCATTTGACTCGGACTCATTGGGAACTCAAGAACAATGGTGGCCGGTTGGGCTGGATTTGCTTGCCGTTCCTCTCCTGTAAGAGCCATGTCTCCCACGGCTTTAGTGGACAACGAACATACATTGTTGGAACAAACCAAATTTAATGATTGATTCTCCATCGATAAATCCGCGCTGGCAATGGGTGTGGAAAGCAGGGAAATCATGACGAGCATCACAGCCCATCGCCCCCATCGCATGTACCGAGGGATCGGACATGGGGCTTAGCCCTTCGTCCGTTGTGATTCAGCGGGAACATCCTGTAAAATCACGCGACAATCACGACAACGATAGCGACCGTTACCCCTTCGATTCCGGGGATACTCTTTGGAACAATGAGGGCATTTCCAAAGCCATTTACAGCGCTTTCTTCGCAGATATTGACCAAATGCGGCCCCCATCTTGGTCGCAGTCGTGTTGGGCCAGAGTGCCTCAAGTCTTCGGAAGGTCCGATCATGGCCTGTATATCCCAGTGCGTGCAGGAATTCATGGTAAATCAAGAAAGCAGCATACAACCGCCATTCGACCTCCATTGCAACTGGGTGGATATCGACACAACGAACATCAGATGGGCCAGAGATTTGTGATTTGGAAATGCCTCTTCTATACCGGCAAACAGCATGTAATCTTGTGGCATCTCTTCTGAGAAAACCAAGTGGAATTTCATGTAATTCATTGATGGAAAGATACTGTAAATCAGGGATTTGGTGCATGGTCACAATCACCGAGTTTGCGATTTTACGCAAGACCTCGTTGTCTTCCATGTGACACGCTTAGCGACACCGTTCTTAATCTGACCGAAAAATTGGGCCTTACAGGCCCACCACAACATATAGGTCCAACAACCGTTACGGAGAATGACTATGCTCTCTCGGGTAACCTTGGTTCGATTCGCCGTCGTTTTGGCAATTTTTTCGATGTTGCTAGCCTTGGCTCCACCCTCCGATGTTGAGCAATTAAGCTCCAAAAACGATACAATGGATACTGGAGGGCGAAGTGGTCCTGACCTTATTGTCGACTATCTTTCGGCATCTTGGACATCGGCTGATGCCGGTGACAGTAAGAGCATCAGTACTCGAATCAAGAATGACGGAGATTCATCGTCTGGTTCATTCCGTTGGGGTCTCTATTTGTCGACTGATACAACGATTACAACCAATGACATACAGTTGGATACTTGGTCGCAATCAAGCATATCTTCTGGAAGCACACGATCTTCAACCAAGTCGGTGACCATCCCATCTTCGATTACAGGGGGCTACTACTACATCGGAATGATTGTTGACATCAATGGCCAAGTCAGTGAGTCGGATGAAAACAACAATGACGACTACGATTCTGGAAGAGCTCGAATCTACGAATTGGCAGACCTCATCCCTCGAACAACTTCAACATCATGTTCGACTCCTTCAACAGGAACCATCGGCGATTATCTCGATTCTTCAATCTCTATTCAGTATGAAAACGACGCATCATCAAGTTACGGACAATCGACGGGCTCGTTCGATTGGGCCATGTATCTGTCCACCGATTCTACAATCACAACAAGCGATACTCAAGTGGGGAGTGATCAATATTCGACCAGCCTATCTTCTGGAAATTATCGTACAGACTCACTATCGAGTAGCAATCGAATTCCTTCAAGCCTCAATGCCGGCACATACTATTGGGGATACATCTTGGATGTGAATTCCGATGTTGACGAATCCAGTGAGTCAAACAATGTTCGAACATGTGGTCAGATTACATTGCAGGAGGATTTGCCAGACATTGAGGCGACTACGGTCAGTACTTCTTCATCATCAGTGGTCATGGGAGATACCATCACGGTTCAGTATCGAATTGACAATACTGGGACGGATTATTCTGGTTCGTTCTATTGGAAGTTGTATCTCTCAACCGACTCATCAATTTCCACATCGGATGTCTTTGTTGATGAATTCAGTGTGAGTTCAATCAGTGGTGGCTCCTATCGTTCAGGTTACGAATACAGTGTAACCATACCAACCGGTATGAATTCGGGATATTACTATCTTGGAATGATTGCGGACAATCGAGGTACGGTGAATGAGCTGGATGAAACCAACAATATTGTCTCATCCAATTCGAGAATAGATGTGGAGGAGCCCGCTGACTTGGTCCCAGACAGTCCATCAGGGCCCAGCACGGGCCAAGCCGGACAGCAGGTCAGTCTCTCTTGGCGAATCGATAATTCAGGGGATGACACTTCAGGCTGGTTTTACTGGGAGATGTACATTTCAACCGATTCGACCATTACTACCAGTGATACAAAATTGGGTTCTACACAACAGGCAAGCAGCATTTCTGGAGGCTCGTATCGAAGTGGTACATTCAGCGCATCCCTGCCCGGTAACTTGGCTCAAGGAACCTACTATTTCGGAATCATTGTCGATTCTACGAGTCGGGTGACAGAAGGCGATGAGACCAACAATATCGAGGTTGGAAATTCGATTTACATCTCCGTTCCAGACTATGACCTCCAAGCCACCTCAATCTCTGTTGATTCGGGTTATCGTCAAGTCTGCGAAGGTTCGGATATTTACATCACTTTGAGTGTGACGAATTTAGGATCCGATAATGCCGGTTCTCACTATTATGAAGCACTGGTTTCAACTGGAAATTCAGTTTCTGCAATCTATACTGGAACGTCTCTCGGTTATGCGAGTGGAACCGCAAATGTCCCTTCATACACCCATACGAGCATGTTGGCGACATTGCCGACCAGCATCGCACCGGGGACCTACTATGTGGGGTTGTATGTCGATTATGGTGACTACATTTCTGAGTCCAATGAAAACAACAACATTGTCGCATCAAACAGTGCTCAATTGACCGTGATGGATTGCGGCCCCGATCTTGAGCCAACATCGGTATCGGGGCCCTCCTCAGGTGTCCGAGGAGGCACGGCCCAAGTTTCCGTACAAATCTCAAATACTGGGATGGAAGATGTCAACAGCGTAGATTACAGTATTTACCTTTCAAGTGATACTTCAATCAGTGGAACAGGCAACGATGTATTGGTTGGCTCGGATGCGACTGGAACGATTGTACAGGGTGGCGCATGGACAGGGACGGTGAATCTGGGTATCCCCTCCAATTTAGGAGACGGTTGCTGGTTTTGGGGAATCATAGTCGATCCTAATGACTCGATTGTTGAGATGGACGAGAGTAACAATGTCATGCCATCCAGTGGTCAGTTCTGTGTAGAACAGGCAGATATTGTCATCGATTCAATTGGCCATTCCATCAATGCAGTCAGTGGCCAATCCACGTCGGTGTACATCAATCTCAGCAACACTGGGGGTTCCGACACCGCTTCGTTCGATGTTCGACTCGTCTTGTCTCTGGACGCCCAAGCTGGGAC
>TARA_B100001121_G_scaffold137309_1_pt1 | contig 17828 bp, 17 predicted proteins | sample TARA_B100001121 | Tara Oceans TARA_B100001121 (sample SAMEA2622817) | marine metagenome | biome: marine biome (ENVO:00000447); feature: surface water layer (ENVO:00002042); material: "saline water (ENVO:00002010), including plankton (ENVO:xxxxxxxx)" | depth 5 m
GATAGTGATGGTATTAATATTGATACTGCTGCCATCGATATCGTTGAGCTTACAGGTATTAGAACTGGTGATGGTAACCTTGCTACTGACTTTGCAGCAGGAACGGGTGTAGAATTACTTAAAACTCTATCATCTGGAGCTACTGCGGCAAGTATTACATCCGATGGTGCTGATGATGATTACTATTTGATTGCTTATGATACAAATGTAACTGTTATCTACCATGTTGATGGAACAACTAATCCAAACGTTGCAGCTGACTTAATACCGGTTGTTATGTTTGATCAGACTATTACTGACGGTGCATTTGTTGCAGCTGACTTCTTAATGGTCTAATCAATAACTTATTGAAATTAAGGGAAGCTTCGGCTTCCCTTTTTTTTATGCAAAATAATTTCTTTAATTTATAATAAGTACTATGACTAAAACTTTTTTGCATGTAGGTCCCGGTACTTCTTATAAAGACAATACTACCCCTGTCTTTAATTCTGATGATTGGAAGGAAGTTCGTTTAGATATTAACCCTGATGTTAATCCTGATATTATTAGTTCAATTCAAGATATGGATAGTGTCGAAGATTCTACCTTTGATGCAGTTTATTCAGCTCATAATATTGAACATGTTTTTGCTCATGAAGTTATTCCAACACTTCAAGAATTTAAAAGAGTTTTAAATGATGATGGATTTTTGGTTCTCACTTGTCCTGATATTAAGTCGGTATGCAAACTAATTGGAGAGGGTAATATCAGAAAAAAACTCTATACAGCACCCTCTGGCGATATTTATCCCTTAGATATTTTATATGGTCATAGACCATCAATGGCAGCTGGAAATGAATATATGGCTCATCGTAATGGTTTCACCTCTGAGAGTATGATTGATATATTAAATCATTCGGGTTTTGAAAGTTTTATTATTGGCGAAGATAAGAATGCCTATGCTTTATGGGCTTTAGCTTATAAATCAAAATCATTAACCAAAGAAGAATTATCAGCTGATATTTCACAACATGTAAGTAAAAAGAGATCTAGTAATGGCTAATAATTATCATAGCGAATTCCCTTATTGGTCAATTTATTATGACGATGAAGGTTATGATATAAAAGGTAATAGAATAATGGGTCGTCAAGCCGCGGGTTGGTCTTTTTTGCAAGCTTTAATTAAGGATGATCCCAAGAGAATAAGCGCCTATATTAAAAATCAGGACCAAAAAGAACTTTTACTTAATAAAGTTAAACCGCTTGTAAAAAAGGATCAAAAATTAGAGGTTGATTTTATTCCTTATAATCAGCCCTTTAAGTCTCAACCGTATGGTGGTATCTTTCTGCCAGGGCCTGGAATAAATGATTTCGCAAGCAAAAGAAGTATTCATGGACATGATAGCTATAGTTTAGTTGGAATTACTCATACCACAGCCTCTCATGCGGTAATGTCTGGTATATCAAATATCATAATGTCAGATATTATGCCATGGGATGCAATAATTTGTACCTCAAACTGTGTCTTAGATACTGTTGAAAAAATTATCGACCATAGATACCAAAGGTTAAAATCTAAATTTAACATTTCTAAACCTGAGTTACCCTTGTTACCCGTTATTCCATTAGGACTTGATGTTGATGAATTTAATTATTCAAAAGATTTTAAGAAAAAATCAAGACTGTCACTCGATATAAATGATGAAGATATTGTTATTGCCTATGTTGGAAGATTAAGCTTTCATGCAAAGGCTCATCATTTACCTATGTATTTAGCTATTGAAGAGATTTCAAAGGAGCTGAAGGATAATCAAAAAATTCATATTATTCAAACAGGCTGGTTTGCAAATGACTTCGTAAAGGATGCATTTGTTGAAGAAGGTCTAAAAATATGTCCATCAATTGAATTTCATTTTTTGGATGGTAAAGATCAGGATAATAAACATAAAACCCTCGCTGCAGGTGATATTTTTGTTTCATTAAGTGATAACATTCAGGAGACATTTGGTCTAACTCCTCTGGAGGGTATGGCTGCCGGTCTTCCAGTCTTGGTATCGGATTGGGATGGTTACAAATCAACAGCGAGAGATAATGTAGATGGTTTTAGAGCAAAAACTATTTCTTTGCCAGATGGTTATGGAGAAGATATTGCTTATAGGTATATGATGAATGATATAAATTATGATCTTTATGTTGGTCTTTCGGTTCAAAAGGTTGGTGTGGATATAAAAGATTGTATTGATAAACTGAGAATTTTAATTACGGATGATGAAAAGAGAAAGAAATTTGGTAAATCAGCAAAAATAAGAGCCAAGGAAGATTTTAATTGGCCTGTAATTCTTTCAATGTATAGGGATTTATCAACTGAATTAAATAAAATTAGAAACACAGTGTCATCAAACTATGAAACGTTCTGTTTAAAGAGTTTACCCAGTGATAGGCTAGACCCATTTTTAACTTTTTCTTCATATCCTTCAATTATCCTTAATAAGAAAACAGAATTATACAAATTACAGAATATTAATAATTTATCATTTAAAGAGCTTTTAAAATTTAAGAGTGTAGAATATGCACAAAGAGACTTGCCGTCAGAAGATAATATTAAAACTATCTATGAATTATTTCCTAATAATAATAAATTAAACGTTGAAGAAGTTATTAATAGTTCAGGTATAGAAGAGTCAAAAGTTTTTGAAACTATTGTTTGGCTTATTAAGTTTGGATATTTAACTACAAGTGGGGAAAGCGATGGCTAAAAAGAAAATTTTATTTATTCATCAAAATTTTCCTGGACAGTATAAATCACTGGCACCATTTTTGAGTAATAAAAAAAAGTATGAAATTCATAGTTTATCTGTAAGCAATAGTGATCCAGCTGAGACTGAAGAAAGGTTAAGTAACTTTAAAGATATTACTAATCATCTATATGATATAAAAAAGGGAACCTCAAAAAATATTCACACATTGGCTGTTGAATTTGAGACGAAAATGATAAGGGCTGAAGCTGTATCTCTAAAATGTTTAGAGTTAAAAAACAGTGGATTTAATCCAGATTTAATTATAGATCATCCAGGGTGGGGAGAAACCTTTTTAATAAAAGAAATATGGCCTGATACAAAGCTTTTATCTTATTTTGAGTTTTATTATAACACTATTAATTCAGATGTGGACTTTGATACAAACGAACCACATTATCCAAAGCCTAATTTAGAGTTATTTTCTAGGTTAAGGGCAAGAAACGCACCAGGAATGATGTCATATTTAGAAGCTGATTTACTGATATGTCCAACAAAATTTCAAAAATCGACAGCACCAAAAATTCTGCATAAAAAAATTAATGTTATTCATGATGGTATCGATACAGATATTATTCGTCCTGTAAGTAGTGGTGATATTACAATGACATTACCAACAAAAGAAAAGATAAAGCTAACAAAGAAGAATAAAATAATTACATTTGTTAATCGGAATTTAGAGCCTTATAGAGGATATCACTCATTTATGAGGTCATTACCTAATATACAAAAAAAACATCCTGATGCTTATATTTTAATAATTGGAGGTGATAAAGTTAGCTATGGTTCTAACTCAATTACTGGTGAAAGTTTTAAGGACATCTATTTCAATGAGGTCAAGGATGACTTAATTGATCCAGAGAAAATTTTATTTCTTGGTAGGATTAATTATGGTAATTTTCTTAAAATTTTAGCCATATCAAGCGTTCACATTTATTTGACATATCCATTTGTTCTCTCTTGGTCAATGCTAGAAGCAATGGCCCTTGAAACTCTAATTATTGGTTCAAAAACTGCCCCGGTAGAAGAAGTTATTAAAAATAATAAAAATGGTCTGCTTGTTGATTTCTTTGATATTGAGGGTCTATCAAAGTTAGTTATCGATGTTTTAAATAATCCTGAAAAATATAAATTATTGAAAAAAAATGCTCGAAAAACTATTGTTAACAATTATGACTTGAAATCTATAAGTTTACCCAAGCAATTAGAATTAGTGGAGACTTTGCTTAAATGAGAAAGAAAGTTGTTTTTAATGATGTTATTAATATTTTGCCTGATGTTATAGAGGATAAAAGAGGTTCTTTTGCCGAGATATATAATAAAAAAAAGATGGCTGAATTGGGAATAATGGATGATTTTATTCAAGATAATTCCTCTTTTTCAATTTATGCAAATACTTTAAGAGGCATTCATTTTCAAATAAATCCTTATGCTCAGTCTAAGCTAGTCAAAGTTGAAAAAGGTAAAATATTTGACGTTTTTATAGATCTTAAAAGAAATTCTAGTAATTTTGAAACTTATTCCTCTTGTATTTTAACTCCAAAAGACGGTTGGTTGTATATACCCAAAGGCTATGCGCATGGTTTTTGCACATTAGAGAACGATACAAAAGTTATTTATAAAGTTGATAATTATTATAATAAGGAATTTGAACAGGGTTTGAGATGGAATGATCCTTTTTTTAAAATAAATTGGCCCATTGATGAAAAGAAATTAATAATATCGGACAAAGATTTAGAGTTACCTTTTTGGAGTGATATTCGTGAGAAGATAGATTTTTAAGGAGAATTTTTTGTACAATAAAATATTAATTACTGGGGGTTGTGGTTTTATAGGGTCATGTTTGATTAGATCTCTCTCAAAAAATAATGATATTGAAATTCTTAATATCGATAATCTTACATATGCAGCAAATATTAATGCTACCCAAGTTACTAATAAAACCAACTATCAGTTAATTAAGGCTGATATTTCCAAAAGTAATGAAATAAAGGATATTTTTACAAATTTTCAACCTGACGCCGTTTTTCATTTAGCAGCTGAAACTCATGTTGATAGATCAATAGATGGTCCAAGTTCTTTTATTGAAACTAATATATTAGGAACATATAATTTATTAAATGAAAGCCTTTCGTATTGGAAAAATTTAGATACGAAAAATAAAAAAAATTTTAGATTTATTCATATATCTACTGATGAGGTTTATGGCTCTCTTGGTCAAAATGATCAACCATTCATAGAAGATAATAATTATAAACCAAATAGTCCTTACTCAGCCTCAAAAGCATCAGCAGATCATTTAGTTAGAGCTTGGTATCAAACTTATAAATTACCGCTAATAATAACAAATACTTCTAATAATTACGGACCATGGCAATTTCCAGAAAAATTAATTCCTTTAACTATAAATAAATGTTTAAAAAGGGAGAAAATTCCAGTTTTTGGGGACGGTAAACAGATTCGAGATTGGATTAGGGTTGAAGATCATGTAAAGGGTTTATTACAAGTTTTAGATAAAGGAATTATTGGAGAGAAGTACAACATTGGTAGTAATTGTGAGATTGAAAATATTGAAGTTATAAATAGTATTTGCAATATTTTAAATGAAATACTTCCTCTAAAGAATTTTTCATATAATGAATTAATTAATTTTGTTGAAGATCGTCCAGGGCATGATTTTAGATATGCAATTGACAGCAGTAAAATGAAAGAATTAGGCTGGAAGCCTATATTCTCTTGGGAAGAGGGTATTAAGGATACAGTTGAATGGTATTTAAATAATAAAAATTATTTAAATTTGAATGAAAAAAAATATTCAGGTGAAAGACTTGGAAAACTATAACAAAAATTTAAAAGTTTTAGTTATCGGTGGGTCAGGTCAAGTTGGAACCGAAATAAAAAATCAAAAGTATAAAACCAATTTTGAATTTTTTTTTCCTTCTTCTAAGGAACTTAATTTGGCGGATCAAGGGTCAATTAAAAACTTCCTTAATAATGATAATTTTGACTACATTATTAATTTAGGTGCATATACTGATGTAAATGGTGCAGAAAAAAAAAGAGATATTAGCAAAAGTATTAATCATATAGGAGTTGAGATCTTATCAAAGGAGGCTGATACTAAAAATATCAATCTTATTCATATTTCTACAGATTACGTATTCGGAGAAACTTTAAGAGCTCCTTTTCATCCTAATGACAATAAATCCCCAGTTAATTTTTATGGTCTAACTAAGTCTAATGGTGAGAATGCTGTTTTAACAAATCATAAATCGGGAATTATAATTCGTTTTTCTTCAGTTTTTAGTCAGTATGGAACTAACTTTGTAAAGAATATGATAAAATTATTGCTCACAAATCCTCATGTAAGAGTAGTTTCTGATCAAAAAATTTCTTTGACATTTGCTAAAGATTTTTCAACAAATATTGTACAAATTATTGATTTATATAAGAAAAATATAAATACTAATGAAAGAATATTTCATTTTTGTTCTCCTGGTTTTTCAACCTGGTACTCAGTTGCTAAAATTATTTTCAGTGAATTAGAAATTATTTTACAAAGATCCTTAGATACAGAATTAATACCTATAAAATTAAGTGAATGGAAATCTGATGCTAAGAGATCTAATGATACAAGACTATATACTGATTTTGATTACTATTTAAAAAATGATATAAAATTTTCTTCCTGGGAAGACTCTGTTAAGTTAGTTGTAAGAAAAGCCTTGCCTCAAATTTTAGATGAGATTTAAATGAGTATTGATAATAATCAAAATATTAAAGGTATTATTCTTGCTGGTGGAGCAGGTACGCGCCTTTACCCGTTAACAAAAATTACTTCAAAGCAACTTTTACCGGTATATGATAAACCAATGATTTTTTATCCTTTATCAGTCTTAGTCAATGCTGGAGTTAAAGAAATTATGATTATTACAACAAAAGAGGATCAAGAAAATTTTAAAAAACTCTTGGGGTATGGAACCGATTGGGGTGTAAATATTGATTATATCGTTCAAAAAGAACCTGAGGGAATCGCTCAATCATTAATGATTTGTGAGGATTGGATAAATAATTCAAGTGTTGCGCTTATTTTAGGTGATAATCTCTTTTTTGGACCAAATTTTAATGAGTTATTAATTGACGCTATCAATAATAATCAAGGTGCAACAATTTTTTGTATAGAGTCTGATACTCCTGAAAGATTTGGTGTTATAGATTTTGATGAAGATTTTAAGGTTTTATCAATTGAGGAAAAGCCAAAAGATCCAAAAACAAATTGGATTGTTACGGGTTTGTATATATATGATAAAAGTGCTTCATCATTAGCTCATACACTAAAAAAATCTAATAGAGGTGAATTTGAAATTACAGATTTAAATATGATTTATTTAAACAACAAAAAATTAAATGTAAAAAAACTAGACTCAAGCTTTTCTTGGCTTGATACAGGTACATTTGATACATTATTAGAGGCATCTAATTACGTTAAAAATTTAGAAAAAAATTAAATCACTCTTGTAAAGCTCTTTTTGAAAGTTTTGTGATAGGATTGAGAACATAGCTAATTACTGTTCTCTCTTCCCCAATGATCGATACATCAGAAATCATACCAGATTGAAGAATAACTTTTCTGTCAGAGTTTTTTATATCTTCATAGTTTAATTCTATAATAGCAGGATAATAGGTTTCTCCCTCTTTGTTCGATGTTGTATTGGCTGCTACTTTTTTGACAATACCTTCAAATTGTCCGTAAATAGCTAAATCATAGGCTGAAAAAGCTATTTTAGCTTTTTGACCTTGTCTTACATAGGCAATATCTTTTGGATTTATAAAAGCTTCGATTTTTAGGAAATCATCTTTTGGGACAATTTCTGAGAGCAAGTCACCTGAGGATACTAATTGTCCAATATTTGTAACATTTTGATTACTAATACTTCCTGATATTGGAGCTTTTACAGTCGAAAATTCGAGATTTTTTTTAGCTGAATTGTACCTTCCTTCAGCGTCTACTAACAATAGCTCTTCATCTAATAGTCTAAATTCAGAATCCGATCCACTGCTAACAAGATTTCTTAATATTTCCACTTTTCTTAAACGGGTTTCATATTCTTTCTTGGCTAAATCATAAAACTTTTGTGTATTAGCTTGATCAACTAAATAAAGTACATCTCCTTTTTCAACCTTATCATCAAGCTTGATATTTATTTTTTGTATTGGACCAGAAATGCCTGACTGAACAAGGTGTACTTTAGAGTCTGGAACAACAGTTCCCTGCGCTCTGACAACTTGATTTACTTCTGCAAAAGATGCCCAAATTAAAAAAAATATTGTAAATATGCCGATAAACCAAAATAGTAAAAAAGATTTTCTATTTGATGCCCAAAACTCCGGAACCAAATAGGGTATAAGACTTTCAAATTTTTCTCTATTGATAGAATTAAAAAAGTTATGAATAAATAATTTTATTTTTTCTAAAAGGTTCTTCATTTAGTTTTCAACCTTTTCATTACTTTGTCTTAAGATTTTTTCTCTTGGACCATATTGTACTAATTGGCCATCTATCAGGATGCCTATTTTATCAACTCTTGCTAAATGGTTTGTTCGGTGTGTTGAAACAATAACGGTTGGTTTGTATGAAAGGGATAAAAGATTATTAATAATCTTTTCTTCGGTATTGCCATCCATAGAGCTTGTAGGTTCATCTAACACTAATACTTTTGGTTTTCTTACCAAACACCTTGCTAGGGCTATAGCTTGTCTTTGACCTCCAGATAAATTTGATCCGTTATCATTTAAAATATAATTGTAGCCACCAGGCATCTTTGTTATGAAATCATGCGCACAGGATAATTTTGCTGCTTCAATTACATCATCCTCTGTAATACCCTCAATTCCAGTGCTAATATTTTCTAAAATACTACCAGTAAATAAATCAATCTTTTGAGGACAATATCCAATATAATCTCTTAATTCCTCAGATGGAATATTTTTTAAATCATACCCACTCAAAGTTACATTTCCTTTAGTAGGTAAGTAAAAACCAATTATATTTCTTAATAGTGATGTTTTTCCACTCCCAATATTACCAACGAAGCCCACTTTTTCTCCATCGTTTATATCCAAAGTTATATTTTTTAAAATAGCAATCTCATTTATATCATAAGACAAATCTTTAAGTTTTATATCACCACTATTAAGGGACGTCGCTTTATAGTCTTTTGTAAGATCATCTCTAGACTCAATTTGCATTAATTCGTCAATTTTCTTAAAAGCTGATAACGCATGGTTAAATTTGGTGAGTAATTGTCCAGCTTGAACTAATGGTGATAAAACTCTTCCAGATAAAATCACACATGCAATCAATGCACCTGATGTTATATCTAATGAGCCAACTAGAACAACTCCATAGCAGACAATACCTGCTTGTGCTATCTGCAAACTAGTTTGAGAAAATGTAACTGCAAAGTTTGAAATACCTCTTGCGCTAGTTGCATTTTTACTTTGATTCTCAACACTAGAATTCCATTTGTTATGTAAAAATTTTCCACCTGCTATTGTCCTTACCGTTTCAACATTATTTAATAGTTCATGTAAAACAATCATTTTTCCTTGTTGGTTTATCAAATTTTTATCACTAGATCTTTTTAAAATTGGTTGAATAATAGCTGATACACCTAAAACTAAAGGTACAATAAGAATAGGAACAATTGATAAAGGTCCTGCGATTGTATAAATAACAAATAAAAATAAGAACATAAATGGAAGATCAATAAAAGCAACCATACTTGCGGATGTAAAGAAATCTCTTACCCCCTCAAACTCCCTTACTGTGTGAGCAACACCAGATGTTTTATTTAGGAATTGATGATCATGGCTAGTTATTTTTTTAAAAAGAGAGTCATTAATATCTTTTTCCATACTGTTTCCAGCCATATCAACAAAAAAGGCTCGTAAGAGCTTTACTAAGAAATCAAATAAAATAACTACTGCCATACCAATTGTTAGAGCAATAAGAGTGTTATAGGCTGAATTTGGCATAACCCTGTCATAAACAGTCATAATATAAAAAGCACTAGCCAGGCCAAATAGATTAATAAAAATTGAAGCAAGTGCAATTTGAACATATGTTCCTTTATTCTTTAATAGAGAACCCCAAAACCAATGTTCACTTAAAGTTTGTTTTTTTTTGGCTTCACTCATAATCTAATCCTTAAATGTGAGGTTAAAGATTGATTTTGGTGAAGGAAAGTAAAATATCCATGCAACATATTCATTTCTATCGATAAAGCTTGATTCAGTAAATCAATCTCCTCAATACTACTTGTTACAAAACTTTCTGGAGAAAAGTTGGTAGAGTCTAGTCTGTTTTTAATTATTCTTCTTTGATTTTTTGTATCATTTAGTGAATTGATAATATCTTCTCTTGTATTGAAAGCACTTTTTACAAGGTTAACAACTTCATTTTCTGCGACATCATCATTTTTTCTTTCAACATCTATAGACATTTTAAGCGCATTTTCCTTTGCTTTAGATGCAGAAATTTTTGCAGTTGACCTTCCGAATGTGAATATTGGCATGGAGAAGAAAATTCCACCTCTTATATCTGTATCATTATCATCTTCATCTAAATCGTAGATTGTATATCGTGTATTAAAACCAAACTTTGGCCTGAATTCACCTTTTACTATATTTGTATCTTCCTTTGATCCCTCAAAATTTAGTTTAGAAGCCTTAACTTCATAGGCTTCATTATTTTTATCCATTTCTATTTCTGGAACAAAAATATTAGGAAAATAAATGGAATTAAACTTAACACCAAAAAAATACTCAAATATACCAATATCCCTGTTCATCTCAGTTTTTAGAATTTGAGATTTTGATTTAAGAGAATTGTATTTAATTGAAAATAATGCCAATTCAATAGGATCAGATATGCCTAAATCTACTCTTTCTTTTACTTTATTAAGATAAGGCTCAATTTCGTTTACCATTTTATCAGCGTGATTAAACATTGTATAAGATTTAACAGCATTTAGATAAATTCTATTTGCATCTAAAATAAGCATTGATAATGCATTTTCTCTTTCAACCTCTGATAAATTTTTATCTGTGATTGATTTTCTTATTTGTGCATTGATAGTTCCACCAGAGTATATTGGTTGTGATAATTCTATTGCAGCATCAAAGCTGTCATCTTGTCTTTTTCTTAGAGAGTTTTGTTCGCTTACATCTCTTTCTAAAACATGATCATTAATTATTCTAGTTGATAATTCTGGCCACCTTTGTCTCTGAGCAAATTTTAATGATTCACTTTTCTCCGTATAATTAGAGTTTGCATATAAAAATTCTGGCTGTTCAATAATACTACTTCGAATAAAATCAAAATATTCATCCTCGCCAATTGTTTTTGTTTCCATGAGAATTTTCGAAAATGACAATTGTGAGTTATTTACCACAAAATTTTCAATATCATCTGCTGCATGAATTGGCAGTATGGTAAAAATAGTAATAAAAGTTATTTTTATTACAAAAAATGAATGTAAAAAGATTTTATTCATTAACTATTTCTTTTTATTTTTAGATGGTTTTTCTTTCTTGCTAGATTTATCACTTTTACTGGATGAAGCATTTTCGTTTAACTTCTCAGATATTCCAGTTGCACCAGCACTTAGTCCATTAATAACATCAGCAACCATATTTCCAGGTATTTCAATATTACCTGACTCTTTCATGTTTCCATCTGCAGCTACCGCTAATGCCTGTATTCTCAAAATTCCATTTACAAAAGAAACTTTTCCTAATCCTTCTAATAACATTTTATCCACCTCCATTAATTAAAAAACATTATGTTGATTAATTGGTTATTAAATTAAATTTTTCAAGGTTAGAGTAATTTGATTCGTATATTATTAGTTTTTTAACTTATAAAAGTTTTAATATAAGTAAGCTCTTTAGTCTTCGCTCAAGGTATCTGGAAAATGAAAACATCCCCTCAAAACAAATTTCTCATTCTCCATCATAATATTTTCTCTGTTAATGTGGGTCCAATCAGCAGGAAAAATTAGAATAGAGCCTTTTTTTGGCTTGATTGAGAGACCTTGATATAGAAAATCTACACTACCCTCATTTTCGTTAAAATCATTTAAATATATTGCCCATGAAAAAATTTTATGTGAGGAGTTAATGTTATTAATATCACAATGGTAAGCAAGATGGTGTCCAGAAACTAAATATTTTTCAATTTTAAATTCTCCCAAATACATTTTTTCCCAGCTTTGAAGAAAATTCCAATTTTTTTTATACTCTTGAAAACATACTTTCAAAACATCAACATAAGTCGAAAAAAAATTTAATTTTTTCTCTCTAATTTCTTTTGGTGTAATGATTAATTCTAAGAAATCTCTCTCTTTCTTATTGATTTTACCACTTGAATCAAGGCTTGGATTTTGGCGTTCAAGATTTTTATTAAAAAAATTAACAGTTTGATTTAATAAATCTTCATTATCAATTTTCCATGATCCAATAAAATTTTTTATATCATTATTTTTTATATTAATTTTTTCCATGATCAAGTATACAATCCATATTCATCAATAATTTAAATTTTTTAAATTATGAAAACACCATTTCTATTTTTTGAATGAAAAATTGCTTCATTCTTCATTCCCGATAAATGATAAAAACTTATTAATTGGCTATAAAAAATATCATTATCTCTGTCTAATTCATGAGTTTTTTCAAAATATTTTTTTGCTTCACGTAATTTTTTAATATCCTTATCCTTTAAAAAAATACTTATAATAGCGATTCCTAATTTATTAATTGCATTAATATTTTTTTTTGACATATCTAAATTTACGGATTTTTTATAGTATTCAATTGCCTTTGTTAATTTTCCTTTATTTAGGTAAATATCAGCCAATATATTCAATCCTGGTACAAATTTTTTGTTGAGTGATATAGACTTTTCATAATTAATTATAGCTTCATCATCTTTTTTGAATTTCTTATATAAAGTACCTAAATTAAAGTAGATTGAAAAATTGTCTGGCTCTTCTTTTTTTGCTTTTAAAAGATAATCTAACGCTTTTGAGTTTTCCCCAATATCCAAAAAAGCCTTGCTTATATTTTGAAGAATTAATGTATTATTTGGAAATTTCTTTTCAAGATTTATAAAATTTTCCGCTAGTTCTGCAATAGAAGAATTTTTTCTAATATTCTCAATTTCAATTGATAGTTTTTTGTAGTTATCCTTATTCATATTTTTCTCAATATCCTATCAATGGTGGGCGCGGCTGGGTTTGAACCAGCGACCCCTACGATGTCACCGTAGTGCTCTACCGCTGAGCTACGCGCCCAACTTTAATCAGTGTTATAAAGTTATAATCTGATTTTATATATGATAATAATAGATATAAACAAATAATTATATTAAAATCAGTTTTTTAAGCTGTATGGTTTGATAAAATGAAAAAAACTACTAAAGAATATAGTTTAAATGATTTACCAGTCTTCTTTAGGAGTCAAAATTATGAAGAACTAAAAAATGCTTCATTATTTATTCTTAAAAAAGATGAAAAAAACTTTGATGCTCTAAATTCCCTCGCTGTTGCATATAAAAACCTTGGTAATACAAATAAAGCAATAGAGGTCTTTACACATTTAGTTAATTTAAATCCAAAAAAGGATTTTATTTATTCTAATGCGGGTAACTTCTTTTTTGACATAGGAAAAGCTGAACAGGCCCAACAGTGTCATGAGCATGCTATAAAACTGAATCCAAAAAATTGGAACTCACTTAATCAAATTGGAGTTATTCAAGCAAATAAAGGTAAAAACGAGGAGGCAATAAATTATTATAAAAAAGCTTTGAGTGTTAATCCAAAAGAGGAAGCAATCTATATAACAATGGCAAATTCCTACAGGGCACTTGAGAATTACTCTGAAGCAGCAAAATATTATGACTTTTCATCAAAAAAATTATCTAAATGCCAACAGTTGGAATGTTATTACATGCTGGGGGATTATGAAAATTTTTACAAAAAACTTGATGAATTCTCTAAAAACTCTTCCCCGCATCCTTTGGCGGCAACTTTAAGCGCTCATGCAGCTATAAGATTTGACAAAGAGGACAATTATAATTTTTGTAATGACACTTTTTCATTTATTCAAAAAACTAATCTTTACAAAGTTAAGGATTATAATGATTCACTTGTTGAAGATCTTTTAAATTGCTTCAATCGTTTAAAAATTTCTACTAAAGCCCAATCATTGCTCACAAATGGAGTTCAATCTACTGGTAATATTTTCTTAGTTGAAGAGGAGCCTATTCAAAAATTAAAAAAAATAATTATGCATAAAATTGATGTTTATAAAGAGAAGATGGCCTCAAAAAAATCAGATTTTATAGAACATTGGCCTAAAAATTTTTTTCTCTATGGATGGTTAATAGTAATGAATGAAGGAGGAACTCTCGGTTTTCATATGCATAAAGAGGGGTGGATGAGTGGAAGTCTCTACCTAAAAAGACCAAAAAAATTAGATAAATATGATGGCGATATTGTTTTTAGTAAGCATGGATCAAATTATCCAACAGACGGAAAATTTTATGAACAGAGGATAGTTGATATTAATAGAGGGGATATGGTTTTATTTCCATCTTCTATATTTCATGGGACTGTTCCTTTTGAGTCAAATGAACAGAGAATAACGCTTGCATTTGATATAATACCAATTGAGTAAATTGTATCGATAGGTGCTTAAAGAAAATGAATTATAAAAGCAAAGACCCCTTGGAGGAATTTAAGTCTCTTTTTAAAAATAAAAAATATAAAGATTTAGAGTTTTCTCTAGATAAATTCCTTAGGGAAAATAGTGAAAATAAAGAAGCTTTGCTTTTGTATTCAATTGTATGCAGACGCCTTATGAAATTTGCTGACGCTGAGAAATCACTTATAAAATTAATAAATCTAGACCCTGAAAATCCATATTTCTATGCTGTTTACGGAGAATTATTATTTTATACTGGAATAAATGATATTTCAAAAGCTATGTACAAAAAAAGCCTCGAACTTAATCAAGATTTTGTTCTATCGCTTTTTGGATTAGGTCAAGTTTATGAAAGAGAAAAAAATTTTAAAAAGGCTACTTTTTTATTAGAAAGGGCAATAAATTTAGATAAAAATTTTCCTGATTCCAAAAATCTTCTCGCATCTATATATAAAAAAAATAAATCATATAAAAAGGCATTAAATCTTTTTCAAGAAATAAAAGATAACTCTAATTTAGCTGAACAGTTAGAATGTTTATACTATTTAAATGATAAAGATAATTTTTATAAAAAATTAGATCATGCTATTAACCAATCTATTAAATCCCCAAAAATTGCGTCTTTAAGCTCACATGCATCTATTAGGTATAGTCGAATAGATAATTATAGTTTTTGTAAAGACCCTTTAAATTTTATTTATAAAAAAAACTTATTAAAAGGTAATTTAAATAAAAATTTAATAAATGATTTATTAATTTTTATAAATCAAGACTCAAATATTTATAGAAAACAAAATCTTCTCAATAAAGGCAAACAAACCGCTGGTAATTTATTTTTAAGAAACAACAAAAGTATTCAATTTCTTTTGGAAATTATTAAAAGAGAGATAAAGCTCTATCAAAAAAGTTTTAAAAATAGCTGTGATATGATCAATCTTTTTCCAAAAAATTTTTTTATAAATGGATGGGTTATTAAAATTCAAAATGAAGGTTATCTAGATTCTCATATTCATGAAAAAGGGTGGCTAAGTGGTAGTATTTATTTGGATATTCCAAAAGACGTTTCAACTGGGGAGGGCGATATAATATTTGGTTTGCATGGGGGTAATTATCCAGTGGAGGATAAAAAATTTCCAGAAAAGAGATTGGGCCCTAAGACTGGTGATATCATAATTTTCCCTTCTTCACTTTTTCATTCAACTGCACCAATAAAAAACAACTCAAATCGAATAAGCATAGCTTTTGATTTAGTTCCAATATAGTGATTATTTTGTATTTCTGAGAAAGTCATCTATGCCTTTCCACATTTTAGCTCTATGAAAATCTTTTTCCATAAAAATTTCGTGCATACACCCTTTAAAATCCAAAATTTTTGAATTTTGTATTCTTCTCGACATTTCTAAAGTTTTATTGGGATCTACAACACTATCGTCAAGACTGTTAATAATGAATATCTCTAATTTTATTTTTTCTGCCCAATTTTTTGAACGCATTATTTTAAATCTTTTATTTACAGCCTTTGCGAAAGAATTTGTAACGCCCCATAATCTTATATCTGGATGTTTTCTTACCAAGTTAATAATTCTGTCATACCTCACAGGATCACTTGTAAGATCATTTTCTTCAAAAGGGGTTTCTCTGCCCATATTTGGCCTTGAACCTAAAAGATAATCCGTATCTCTTCTAAGAATGTTCATTATCGATGATGCCGCTCTTAAAAATCTTTCATTTTTAAATCCTAGCATTGGTGCAGATAATATGCCTTTAGAAAAGCTATTTGGATGTTCGTGAAATGCTGACAACATTAAGCATCCGCCCATAGAGTGACCAATCCCAATTAGTGGTTTAGGGAAATTTTTTTCAATAATTACCTCCAAAATATATTTTAAATCTTTGTCATGCCTTTTATAATCTTTGATATAAGATTTGTGAATATTGGTAAGTTGGTGATCAGACATGCCTTGTCCCCTCCAATCAAAAGCAATTACCGAGTATTTTCTGTCTAAAAATTCTTGAATAGTCTCAAAGTATTTTTCAATAAATTCATTATGTCCTTGTTGTAAAAAAATTGTACCTTTCGATAATTTACTATCATTAATCCAATGGCATACTCTTAAATTTACTCCATCATCCATTGTAACAAAGTATGATTTAATTCCTTTTGGGGCTTTATAATTTTCAAGTTCTAAATAGGGAGCATTTTTGTATTTTGAAAAATTAGACTCTTCCATAATCATCCTCTAACCTAATGATATCATCCTCTTTTAAATCTTTACCAAGTTGGATTTCGATAAATATAAGTTCTTCTTTTCCAATATTTTCAATTCTATGAATAGTATTTTCTGGAATATATATGTGATTTTTTTCCTTTAAAAAATATATTTTTTCTTCAACTATTATTTTACACTCTCCTTTAACTATTTGCCAAAATTCTGACCTACTTTTATGTTTTTGAAGAGATAGTTTTGAATTTTCAAAAACTCTTATCTCTTTAATTTGATAACCAGTATTTTTAGCAATGATGTGGTAATTTCCCCATGGTTTCTCTTCAATATTTCCTAAATAATTTTTAGTTAATTCACTGCTACTTTCTATTTTTTCTTCACCTCCAACACCAAATACAAGATCTATACCAAGTTTTTTACAAGTATCTGCCTCTCTTATATTTTCTATGTTGCTTCTATCACCTCCGTTGCAATAACAAATATTCTTTTTTTGATTATTTTCAGCGAATTCTTCAATTGCTAAACTACTACTTTTCTCGCTTGATTTTTGAATTATCACCTCTGTTATACTTTCGAATTCCTCTAAAATTTCTTTTCTTTGTTTTTGGTTCATAAAAGGTTTGCCTTTTTTTCTAATCAACCAATCATCATTATTTAGAAGAATTATAACATTATCCGATAATTTTTTTGCATCTTGAAACATTCTCAAATGCCCAACATGAACAGGATCAAAACCTCCACTAACAATTGCATAATCATATTTTTTCGTCATTTTATTCCTTATTATTTTGAATATTAGTGAACAAATATTAAAATACCTAACAAATATTGACATAATCGTAATATCAATCTAGCTTCCTCACGAATACAGGAAAAAATAAGATGAAAGTAAGAAATTCTTTAAAATCTCTAAAAGGTAGACACAGGGATAATCGTGTGGCTAAAAGAAAAGGCCGTATGTATATAATTAACAAAACTAATCCTCGTTTCAAAGCAAGACAAGGTTAATTTTATTTTATACTAGTAACCCTTATTAAATTTGTTGTTCCTTGAACTTTAA
>TARA_B100001121_G_scaffold58188_1_pt1 | contig 17826 bp, 15 predicted proteins | sample TARA_B100001121 | Tara Oceans TARA_B100001121 (sample SAMEA2622817) | marine metagenome | biome: marine biome (ENVO:00000447); feature: surface water layer (ENVO:00002042); material: "saline water (ENVO:00002010), including plankton (ENVO:xxxxxxxx)" | depth 5 m
CCCTTAACTCTTCTGCCAATCTATTTCTTTCTGAACGCATTCTTTCATATACAGAGTTACTAAGTTCAGGAGGTAAATCAATTCTTTTAACTCTAAAATCAATAATCTCTATGCCAAGATCAGAAACGGAATTACCTAGATTCTCTCGCATATCGCTCATTAATTGATCTCTTTCACCTGAAACAAGCTCAGTTACTGTTCTTCGACCAAATTGATTTTTTAATTCAAATGCAGTTCTTTGGCCTAATAAATTATTTAAATTAATAAAACTGCCGCTAGTCGCATCATAGAAAGTTCTAACGTTAGTAATTCGATATTTTACAAAAGAATCAACAATCAAATATTTACTTTCAACTGTTAAAATCCTATTAGGTTCCTCATCTAGTGTTTGAAGCCTAGAATCATATTTTTTTACATTTTGGATTATAGGCAACTTAAAATTTAGGCCAGTTGGTAGATCAGATCTGATAGCCTCACCAAACTGAAAGACGATTCCATCTTCTTTCTCGTCAATCACAAAAAGACTGTTAAGTATCAATGCAAGGATAAGCCCTGCAAGAATTACTAGGTTCATTCCTTTAGGCATTAGTCTTCCTCCTGTGGTTTATTTTGTTCAAGAATTTTATCCAAAGGCAAATACATTAAGTTGTTACCTCCCTCAACATCCATCAATACTTTGGTTGAGTTGCTATAAAGACCTTGCAAAGCATCAAGATATAATCTGTCACGAGTTACCTTTGGTGCTTTTTGATATTCTGCTAATAATTTATCAAAACGGACGGCTTCACCCTCTGCATTTGCAACAACCTCCTCTCTATATGCTTCAGCTGCCTGAATTCTTGCATATGCCTGACCTCTAGCCTCCGGGACAATGGATAGTCCATATCTATCAGCTTCATTCTGCAATTTCTCCTTATCCTCTCTTGCTGCAACGACATCATCAAAGGATGCTTTTACAGCAGAAGGTGGATCTGTTTTTTCTATATTCACCTGTTGGACAACGAGTCCAGTTGCATATAAATCTAAATAACTCTGGAGTCTAGAATTAACGTCTTGAGCAATTTTTTCACGTCCGGTTGTAAGAGTTTCCTCGAGGGTATTGTCTCCAACAACATGTCGCAGAGAGCTTTCTGTAGCCTCTCTCAGACTGCTTTCAGGATCACGAACATTAAGTACAAAATCTTTAAGATTTTTAATTCTGTATTGAACAGAGATTGTAACATCGACTAAATTCTCGTCTTTTGTAAGCATATTAGCTGTTTGCGAATAACGCCTTGTCAATGCAACATTTTCTACATATCTCTCATCAATTCCAGCAAGCATAAAGTTTAGACCTTCGCCAGTCTCAGCATGATATTCCCCAAACCTCAAGACCACCGCCCGTTCAGGAGAATCAAGTTGATAAATTGACATACTTGCGTAAATAAGTAAAAGTCCAAAAAATCCATATAGGAGGACTTTACTAGTTGAAAAATTAAATCCGTTTCCATCACCGCTTGAGGAACCGTTGGAGCCAGATCCTTGCTTGCCAAACATGGCAGAAAACTTTTTAACTAAATCGTCAAATGAAACTTCATCTTGATCTTTTCTTCCCCATGGATCTTGGTTGTTTTGATTATCCCAGTTCACTGTTGCACCTATAATTAAATTTTTATTATAAAGATAATTTAGGGTTAAATCCTTAGAATTAAATGATTTAAGGCAAATTAAGTTGCTTTTTTAATTGCTCAGAAGCTAGGTCCTTTGCATTAAGATCAAAGTATTGGAGGCCTTCCCAGTTCTTCATCCACGTACACTGTCTTTTAGCTAATTGACGAGTAGCAATCAAAGATCTTTCAAGTAGCTCTGATTTTTTTATTTGGCCTTTCAATACCTGTAATCCTTGTCGATAATTTATAGACTTCATTGCAGGATGATCATCTGAAATGTTAAATGTATTTTTGATGGTTGCAATTTCATTGAGTAATTTTTCTCCTAGCAAGCTCTCTTGCCTAGTTTCAATTCTTTGATGAAGTTGTCGTCTTGATTCTGGATAAATGCCATACTCAATTAAATGATATTTTTCTTTTAAAGGTTCCTGCACTGAATGATTAATGCTCGAATCGAGGCTCATGCCTGTTGTAGAAATAATTTCAATCGCCCTGATAATTCTTTGAGAATCTTTAGGCTTGATCTGCTTGGCTGCTGTTGGATCAAGCTTATAAAGATCTTCATATACACTTTCGACTCCATTATCAGCAATTTTTTGTCTAAGTATTTCGCGCAGTTTTTTATCAGCAGGTGGAAGTTGGCTAATTCCATTTTTTAGGACGTTGAAATACATCATGCTTCCACCAACCATCAAAGGTATCTTGTTTTGAAGATGAATATCATTGATTAATTTAAGGACCGCGTCATAAAAATTTGCGACTGAAAAAATATGCTCGACAGAAATATGATTAACTAATAAATGGGGATACTTTTTTAGAACAGCATTTGATGGTTTAGCAGATCCAATATTACATTCCTTATAGACCATCACCGAGTCAACGCTAATGATTTCCAAAAATTTAAATTGATTTTTCCAATTGATAGCCCAACTGGTCTTGCCAGCTGCGGTAGGACCCATTAAAAATATTACAGGTTTCTTTTTTTGCTTCAATTTTTTCTAAATTGCGTCCTGATCAATCTCACCAGTTCTGATCCTGATAACTTTATCAAGTGAAGAAATGAATATTTTTCCATCACCTATTTTTCCTGTATTTGCACTTTTTGTGATTGCTTCGATTGCTTCTTCTAGCTGATCATGAGATACAGCAATTTCTACTTTAATTTTAGGTAAAAAATCAATCACATATTCAGCTCCTCGGTATAATTCTGTATGACCTTTTTGCCTACCGAATCCTTTCACCTCAGTGATAGTCATTCCACTTATTCCAAGTTTATCAAGTGATGCTCGAACTTCTTCAAGTTTAAAAGGTTTAATAATTGCTGTAATTAGCTTCAATGATTTTCTCCCAGTGCATTAATTATATAAGATGCTTGGACTTCTGTTGAGCCTCTATTTTTTTCAACAACCTCTTTAGCTCTTAGAGCAAATTTTTTAGCACCTTCATTATCATTTGCAAAAAACTCAATAGCATCAAGCAGTTGTTCTTGATTAGAAACTCTCAAACATGCTTGATTATTTAGAAATTCTTGCACGATGTCCTCGAAATTAAATGTATGTGGACCAACAATAATTGGAGCTCCATAGGCTGCTGGCTCTATCAAATTATGTCCGCCTCTGGCAACCAAACTACCTCCAACAAAAGCCATAGAAGCTGAGGCATAAAATTCTGATAAAAATCCAGTACTATTTACAATACAAACCTCATATGGATCATCTTTTAACTCTGAGAATAGAATTACTTTAAAGCCCATTGAAATTGCTTTTTGGGCTATTCCATCAGCTCGCTCTTCATGTCTAGGACATATAAAAAGTTTAAAATTCTTTTTTGCCGAAGAATCCTGATAAGCTTTTAACAATTTTTCTTCTTCTCCATGATGAGTGCTTGCAGCTAATATAAATGGACCAATTGCTTTAGGTTGAATATCTTTTTCATTGATATCAAATTTAACTGAACCTGCTATTGCGATACGATCCTCTGTTATTCCAAGTTTAGAAAAACGCTCTTTATGTGCGCTTGTTTGAACAAATAAAAAAGTAATCTTCTGGAAAATATCACCAAAAAGCCAAGCCCATAATGCATATGTTTGATAAGACTTTTGGCTGAGTCTTCCGTTCATCAAATAAAGTGGAATATTTTTTTTATAAGCTATTGAAATCATAGATGGCCATAACTCTGTTTCAAAAACTAAAATGGCATCTGGCTCATAAAATTTTACAAATCTATTTACAATGAAATTTAAATCCCAAGGAGCATAATGAATCACTGTATTTTTTGAGTGAATTTCTTTTGCTTTTCTTAAGCCTGATGGTGTTGATGTTGTTAAAACAATATCAAAATGTTTTGAAAGTTTCTTTATTAATCCCTCTGATCCAATTACTTCACCAAGACTGACAGCATGAAACCAAATAATTTTATTTTCACATTTATTAAGTTTTTCCAAATTTAGTCCAAATCTATTAGGAAAATTTTTCCTATAGTCTGAATCAGAGAAACTCTTGAAAATTATTCGAAATACTAATACTGGTATGAATATTAGAATAAAAAAATTGTAAATCACTAAATTCATTTCAAAGGTATATTTAAATTAATGTAATAATACATTCTATAATTTTATTGATTCACAATATTGATGAAAATAATAACTGTATTATGGCAAGGTCTTTGTCATCTACCAACTTCGTGGCATCTCCCAATTGGAAAATTTTTTGGAAAATTATTAATGATCTTTGCTAAAAATCGAAGAAAAATAGCTCAATCTAATATTTCACTCTGCTTCCCTGATCTTTCAATAAATGATCAAGAAGAGCTTTTGAAAAGTAATTTTTTGTTCTTGGGAAGATCGATCATAGATACAGGTATAGCTTGGTTTTGGTCTGATGCAAAAATAGAAGAATTAATTGATTATGAAATATTTGGATTAGACCTTTTAGGTGTAAAAAACTCATCCGACGGGAATTTAATTATTTTTAAACACTCGCAACACTTAGAATTAGATGCTCGACTCCTAGCTATGAACGCTGAAATATATGGGGTAAGTAGATCACATAACTCTCTATCAATGGATAAGGTTCAAAATAAAGGCCGACTTTCAAGCATGAAAGATACTGTTGATAAAAATAATCCGAGACGATTTATGAAATGGCTGAAAGATGGAAAAAATGTATTGTATGCGATTGATCAGGATTATGGTTGGGATCATTCAGTCAGATTAAAATTTTTTAATAAAGAAGCAGCTACCATTACTACAATTAAAAAAATCATTGAAATTACAAAGTCTAATTTATTATTTATCAATTCTTATTATCATAAAAATAAAATTATCCTCGAATTGGAGCAAATTAATTCATTAGGATTAAGTGATGAAGAGCTTGCCCAGAAAGTAAATAATTTAATGGAAGAAAAAATTCTTCTGCATCCTGCAGAATATCTTTGGGCGCATAGGAGATTTAAATCAACGCTAGGAAAAAACTTTTATAGATAATATGGATTTTAAAAAATTAAATGAGCTGAAAGGATTTATGCCTAAGAATGAAGGTCTAGCTTTAACTAAATGGGCAAAAAAGTTTTCTGGTCATGGTCCTGCTTTAGAGATTGGAACATTTGGCGCTAAGTCTTCGCTATATGTTGCCGCTGGAACTTCAACGAACAAAGAGTTTGTTTTCACAATAGATCATCACTCTGGTTCAGAAGAACATCAACCAGAACAGGAGTATTTTGATCCAGATATTTATGATAAAAAATTGGGTCGAATTAATACAGTTCCTCTAATGCAAGAAAATCTCGAAAAATTTGATGAGAGTAAGTGGATTATTCCTATTATTGCTGATGCAAATTCAATAGCCCCATATTGGAAAACAGAGTTAGGTCTTCTTTTTATAGATGGCAGTCATACCGAATTATCAGCAATGAATGATTATGATAACTGGAAAGCTAAGATTCATTGCAAAGGTGCTTTAGTAATCCACGACATATACGAAAAACCGGAAGAAGGTGGTCAAGCGCCTTACTTAGTTTTTCAAAAAGCTCTTCAAGAGGGTTTTGAGCTCTACGATCGCATTGAGACTATTGTTTGCATGACTAAAACTTAAATTGCCTCTCAACGAATAAATCTGATGCGCTTGTAAGACTATAATTTGCATCTGCTGCAAGTATGCATGCAGCTGTTGTCCATGATGGTGTTTCTTCAGGCCAATAAATCTTCTCGTGAAATTGCCATCCCATATAAGGAATACTTTTGCTATCAACTATTTCAATAGCGTTGTGCAAAAGCTCGAGCGCAAGCTCATCCTCTCCGATTTTTTTAAATGCTATTGAACACTCACATGTTTCAGCCACAGTAACCCAAGGCTCATCGATAACACATTTAATTCCAACTCCCTGAATCCAAAAAAACTTTTTAATAGTTTTTACTAACGACGCAATTATATTTTTTTTATTTATTCCTGCCAAAATTGGATAATATGAATCCATTGAAAATCTACTACGATCTATTTTGAGATCAAAAATTCCTTCAGGATTTTCAAGTGCTTTAATTAATTTAGCGTGAGCAATTCTCCACTCCTCTTCAAATCTGTCATGACCCAAAACTTGGCATATAGCAATAGCGCATTCAAGACTTTTGGCTATTGAACTGCAACCTGTTAATAGATAATCTTCATCAACTTTTCCAAATTCATCGATGTTCCATGCTATAGCTCCATTGATATTTTGAAGTGAAAGAGAAAATGAAATTCCTCTCATAATTGACTCCCAATAGTTTTTAAGAAAATCTACATCTTTATTTAGTAAATAAAAATGCCAAACAGCTACTGCAATATATGATGCGTAATTTGTTTGCTTATTTAACTCTAGAGGCTTTTGATCGTCATATAAGTTAAACCAGCTTCCATCTTCATTTTGATTTAAAATCATCCAATTTAAGCCCTTCATAGCCTCAGCTTTATAGCCTAAAGTTGTTAAACCCATAACAGCTTCTAAGTGATCCCAGGGATCATGTGAGCCATCATCATTGCAGGGAATAGCTCCAGAGCAAAGCTGAATATTCTCTAAGAATTTCCCTAAGTGATCTAATCCAGAGACGGAATTTGGTTCAATTGTAGAAACATTGGGGGGTTGATTCATTTTTTTTCAAAATAGAATGCAATACTTTTACCGAAGATCGGATTAATAATTTTTTCAAATCTATTCAACCAAGTGGGATTTTTAAGAATATGATATTCAAGAATTTTTTTGTAAATTTTTACTAAAAAATTTGAATCTTGATTTCTCCAGAACATGCACCTTAGCCACCAATATGCACTATGCAAACCATGAAATCTTTCAGAAACATCATAACTAAAACCATAGCTAGATATTTCTTTGATAAGTTGTTTTTTTTTAAAAATCCTAACGTGTCCACCTGGCATATTTTGATATTCTTTTGAAAGAAACCAGCATATTTTTTCTGGCCAATATGATGGAACGCTTGGTAAGAACTTACCCATAGGTTTTAATACTCTGTGAATTTCTTTTAAAGCAGCGTGATAATCATCCAGATGCTCTAAAACTTCTGAACAAATTATTAAATCAAAAAAATTTTCTTCAAAGGGCAATTCATAAATTGAACCCTGCAGAAAAATAGTTTCGTTTGAGTCAAGCTCTTTAAAAAACTCTAATCCCTCTTTGCATTTATCTAATGATGGCACATCTTGATCTAAACCATAACAATGAATATCTTCGAATTCATTCAAGATGCCAAAAATATGTCTTCCCTCACCACATCCAACATCAAGGACTTTTGCTCCGGATGGTAAATTAATTTTTTTAAAATCAAAAGTTAGCATTTAAATTTTTTCATTGTTTCGTATATAAGACTTTCATATTGCTTTGCTATTTTTTGCCAATCAAAATTCTCTATTATATGTATTCTGCCTGCATCTGCTTTAATTTGATATTTTGAGGGATTCAAAAAAATTTTTCTAATTGCTTTCTCAATACTACTTGAATCTTTTTCCGGAATTAATTCAGCAAAACTTGAGGTAATTTCAGGTATTGACGCTACATTTGTAGCAATCAATGGAATGCTGCACGCCATAGCTTCTCCTACAGGAAATCCAAATCCCTCATATAGCGAACTTACAATAGCAATACTGCTATGAGCATACTCAATTGCAATTTCCTCCTTTGTGAGATTGGTCTTATAGATAATATTTGCTTCTATGTTTAACTTTTTGATGAGGCGCTCTGTATGTCCGCCGGGTCTTGGTGCACCAATTATAATTAGTCTTATATCAGGAAAATCGTACTTTAAAGAGTAAATCGCTTTTAAGGTAAAGTCTAAACCCTTTAGAGGCACATCAGCACTTGCAGTAGTAATAAGTTGTCTTCTGTTTCTATTTACATACTTCTTAGGAGAAAAAATTTCATGATCAATTCCATTTGGGACAACAACGATCCTATTTTCTAAGACTTTAAAGTCTTTGATGATATCTTTCTTGGAATTAATTGAAGGAGTAGAAATTACTTTCAAACAAGGAGAAACTTTTTTTTGCATTTTTAAAAAAGAAAACCACCGCCACTTTGAAATTTTTTGAATTATGCCTCTTGAAGATTGCAGATCATACTCGTAATCTTTTGTAATGGGATGATGAATTATTTCAATTACAGGTATTTTATTTTGAAGCTCAAGGATGCCATAGCTAAGTGATTGATTATCAATCAAAATGTCATAAGACAAATCTTGAAGATATCTACTCAGTCTATTACCAAATGTCTCTATTTCTGGAAATCCTCCAAACAAGGCTGAAATAAATTCATACCAATCATCAAAGTTTTTACTTCGTTTGTTAATAAGTTTTAAAACGCGATCTTTAAAGACGAATGTGCTGAACAGATCTAATCCAGGTAATTTTATTAATTTAATTTTGGGTTCTAAATTTGGGTATGGGGGACCAGAAATAATGTCTACATTATGACCTAAAGATCTCAAAGCTCTTGATAGCTCGTATACAAAAATACCTTGGCCTCCGCCAAATGGCGCACTACGATAACTCGAAATCGCAATGTTTAATTTTTGATCCAATTTAAATTAGAATTATATTGAAGTAAGCCAATCTGAGTAGTTTTTGTTTTTTCCACAAACTATTTCAGAATATGTTTTTTGAAGTATCTCAGTAATTGGTCCAATTGATCCTGAGCCAATTTTGTATTCATTGACTTTTGTTATGGGTGTTATTTCTACAGCAGTACCTGAATAAAAAGCCTCATCTGCATTGATCAGATCATCAAATATCAAATCTTTCTCCTCTATTTTATAGTTAAGATCATTTGCTATTGATATTACACTTTGTCTTGTTATCCCATTTAAACAAAAGTCTGTTGTGGGTGTTAACAAAGCAGAATTCTTAACTATAAATAGATTTTCTCCACTTCCCTCAGATATATGGCCATTTTTATCCATGAGTATTGCCTCCTCTGCACCTTTTGCAATAGCATCATTAACTGCCATGATTGAATTAACATATGTACCTATAATTTTGTTATTTGAGTAGAGAGGATTATCGTATTGTTGGTAAGGTGACTTAATAACTGAAATGCCATTCCTCTTAGCTTTTGGATCCATGTAAGATGGCCATTCCCAGCAAGCTATTGCAACATTTACAGAAAGAGAATCTTGAGATCTCAATCCCATTGATTCGCTTCCAAGAAAGACAATTGGTCTAATATAACCCTCTAGAAGGTTATTTTTAGTCATGGATTCTAATTGCGCATCACACAATTCATCAATTGAATAGGGGATAGTGATGTTAACTTTAGAAGCGGCATTAAATAGCCTTTTTGTATGATCATGCAGTCTGAAAATTGCGCCACCATCAGAAGTTTCATATGCTCTAACGCCCTCAAAAACTCCCATTCCATAATGAAGTGTGTTTGATAAAAGATGAATATTGGTCTCATTAAATGGCTGGAAATCGCCATTTAGCCAAATAAATTTAGAATCCGTATTTAGAAACATGTTGTGTAAGGTTTTAAGTCTCAGTTATTATGACAAATCAAGTCATATAATGAAATTAAAATTATAATGATCGATAAATCCATTTTTAGAGAATATGATATTCGTGGGATTGTTCCCGATCAGATTAATGAGTTATCAGTTAAGGCAATTGCAAATGCTATAGCAACAAAATGTAGTCATGAACAGGTTGACGAAGTTGCTCTAGGAAGAGATGGGCGTTTATCAGGAGACAATCTTTTAAAATCACTTTCGAGGGAATTGCGGTCCTTGGGAATCAATGTATTAAATATAGGAATTGTTACAAGTCCCCTTCTGTATTTTGCAGCAAAGAAAATAAAATCTAAATCAGGAATTATGATTACTGGAAGCCACAATCCAAAAAATTATAATGGCTTTAAAGTTGTAATTAATGACTCACCTATTTCTGGATTAGAAATTCTTAATTTAATTTCAGATAAATTTTCAAATTTCAAGCACTTAGGAAAGGAAATCATAAAAGATGACATCATGAATGAATACATAAATGAAGTAATATCTCAAGCGAATCCAAACTCTAAAAAAATGAAAATTGTTATTGATTGCGGAAATGGTTCAGCTGGTGAAATAGCTCCAAAATTGATGCGCAAATTGGGTCATGAGGTTGAAGAATTATATTGTGAAATTGATGGAAATTTTCCAAATCATCATCCTGATCCTGGGAAAATTGATAATCTTCAAGATCTAATTAAAGAGGTTAAAAATAAAGCAGCTGACATCGGAATTGCATTTGATGGTGATGGAGATCGGCTGGGTGTTGTTTCTAGTAAAGGAGAAATAGTTTATCCAGATCAACTATTGATGATATTCAGCAAAAAGATTTTAAAAAATAATCTTGGGGGAAAAATAATTTTTGATGTGAAATGCACAAATTTGCTTAAAGAAATTATTACTGATGCCGGAGGCATTCCGATTATGTCTCCTACCGGACATTTTCATATAAAAAATGCTTTGAAAAAAACAAATGCTCCGCTTGCTGGTGAGATGAGTGGCCATATTTTCTTTAATGATGAATGGTATGGATTTGATGATGCTCACTACTCTGCTTTTAGGCTTATTGAAATTCTTAATGAGTCTGAAAATTCCCTTGATGATATTGTGAATGACTTACCAAAAGCTTTTTCGACTCCTGAAATGAATCTTGATGTTGAAGAAAGCAAAAAATTTCAAATAGTTGAAGATTTTATTTTAAAGGCTGATGTTGGAGCTGGCGAAAAAATTACGATTGATGGTTTAAGGGTAAATTTTGTTGATGGATGGGGCTTACTAAGAGCATCAAATACTACTCCAAAACTTGTATTAAGGTTTGAGGCTAATTCTCTAAAAAGACTGGATGAAATAAAAAATATATTTCTTAAACAGCTCAAAAAAATTGATGAAACAATTAACATTGAGCTAAGCTAAAGCTATGCCAAAGGATAGAAAACAAATTATTTTACAGAGCTTAGCGAAACTCTTAGAGGAAAGAGATGCTACTAAAATTACTACAGCTGTTCTTGCTGCAGAAAGCGGTATAACTGAAGCAGCTCTCTATAGGCATTTTCCAAGTAAAAGATCTATCTTTTTAGAATTGTTTTCCTTCTGTGATCAAACTATTTTTCAAAAAGTCGGAGAAATAAAAAAAGAGAAAGATATTGAACCTAAAGAAAAAATTCGTTTAATATTTTTCTTTTTTGCAATTTTTTTAGAAAAAAATAAAGGCTTTGCAAGGATATTATCTCGAGAGGCATTAGGTCCAAATGAGCAAAATGTTATAGATGCAGTAAATCAGTTTTATGAAAGATTGGAACTTTCCATAAAACAAATTTTGTCTTCAAAAAAAGAATCTTTGAATATAACTTCTGGACAAAGTGCTCATTTAATAACCTCAATTATGGAGGGTATTATCTCTAGATTTATAAGAAACAAATTTAAAGAAATTCCAAGTAATTATATTGAAAATTACTGGGCTGCAATTTCAAATAGTGTCTTTAAAATTTAATTTTCCGAATCCAATAAAAGTTCAAAATAAGCATTTTTATTTGTTTGATTTGTTGGCTTCCCAGTCTCTATGTCAACCTGAACATATGAAAGGCCTTTTGGAAATTTCCATGTTTCGTTTGGGAGGTCTGGCAAAGCTGTTTTCATAAAATCGACCCAAGTGGGTAATGCAATACTTGAACCAAACTCATTATCCCCAAGTGACGAAAAGTCATCGGTCCCAATCCATACGGTAGTAGCAAGGTTATTATGAAACCCAGAAAACCAAGTGCTGATTGCATTGTTAGTGGTTCCAGTCTTTCCTGCAATATCATCTCTTTTTAATACTCCAACCTGTCTTGCATTACTCCCCCTAGAAAGAGCTTCTCGAAGAATATCTTTCGTAATAAAAGTAATTCTCGGATCAATAGAATTTGAATTTGTGCTCAATGGTGACAAAAGATTAAAAGGTTTAATTTCATCAGCTATCTGAGTTTGAAACCAAGGAAAGGCATCCACTGAGTTTTCAAACTTTTTATCCTCCACAGAATTGGAATGTTTATAAATAACGTCTCCGTTTCTATTTAAAATTTTTTCAATAAAATATGGGTCTTTGGGATTCTCAGAATTAGCTAAAATTGAGTATGCTCTGACCATTTCAGCTGGTGAAAAACTCGATGATCCTAATGCTAAAGATAAATCTGGAGCCAACCTAGATTTTTCAAAACCAAATTTAGTAAGAAAATCTTGTGTAGTAGAAATGCTCATTTCTCTAAGCAACTTAATAGATACTAAATTTACTGATTGAATTAGTGCTTCTCTTAATCTAATGGGACCATAGAACTTGCCAGTATAATTCTCAGGACGCCAGCTACTTTCTAGATTTGAGTCTTCAAAAATAATAGGGGCATCATTAATTTTATCCGAAGCATTGTAACCATTTGCAAATGCTGAAGCATAAATGAAAGGTTTAAAACTTGATCCCGCTTGCGGAAAAGACTGTTTAACTCTATCAAAATTACTATTTGAAAAATTTAATCCGCCCACATAGGTTTTAATAGCTCCATTTTTTGGATTAACTGAAATAAAAGCTGCCTCTGCCTCTGGAATTTGATCAAGGTAATATTCACCATCGATGTTAGTGAGATAAATAAAATCTCCAGATCGAAGTATATCGTAGAAATTTGAGGGTATTGGTCCAAGCTTATCAATATTAATTTTACGTCTAGCCCATTTGTATTGGTCTCTCCAAAATAAACTCTCTAATTTGAAGAAGTTGTTCAAATAGATGATTCTCTCAGGTTTAACATCTATTACTATTCCTCCCATGTGTTTTTCTAAATTTGTAGAATTTTCAAAGTAATCTCTGATTATTGAAATAAATAATTGATTCATTCCTAACTCATCTTTCAGGTTTGATTTTTCGTATAAAATATCTATGTTTTGATTTCTCAACTCCGTAAAAACAATTTCAGGTATTCTGTTTGACAAATTAAGCGGATCTCTCCATCCATGTCTTTTGTCATAAGCATACAAATTTTTGTCAATGCTATTTAGAGCTGCTTGTTGTAATTTAGAATCTAGTGTTGTGTAAACAGAGAGTCCATCTTTATAAACAGATAATCCATATCTATCTATCATTGCTTGTCGAACTATCTCAGCAATATATCGTGCATCCACAGAAAACCTTGTTTTAACCTGACTTAAAGCAATTGGTTCGTCCTTTGCAAGAAGATATTGCGCTTTACCAATATAACCAAGTTTAAACATTCTACCAAGAATCCAATTACGTCTGACTAATGAGCGATCAGGAGAACGAATTGGATTTATTCGAGATGGAAGTTGAGCAGAGGATGCAATCAGAGCAGATTCAGCAAGAGTCAACTCACTAATAGATTTAGCAAAATATTTATTTGCAGCTGCCTCAACTCCATATGAACGATTTCCCAAAAAAATTGTGTTTAAATATAAAGAAAGGATTTCTTCTTTGGTAGCAACGCTTTCGAGTTCAAATGCTAAATAAATCTCTTTTATTTTTCTAACAATTTTTTGTTCTCTGGATAACAAATATCCTCTAACAACCTGCATAGATATCGTCCCACCGCCACTGACAATTTCTCCTGACCTGATCATTTGATAAAAAGCTCTTATCAGCGAAGGAACTCTTATGCCCCTATGTTGAAAGAATTGATCATCCTCAGCAGCTAAAAATGCATTTTTAAGATTATTAGGTATATCTTCAAAATTAATAGTTCTCCGTTTTTGATCTCCAAACTCTCCTATTAAAACTCCATCAGCAGAATAAACCTTCAACGGTATTTGAAGGACACTTTCATCTACGAGATTAATTTCTGGAAGATCAGACTTCAATAAAAGATAACCTCCACCAATCAGAAGGATTGATAAAAAAGTTCCTATCAAGGCAAATCTTAAAAAAATATTTATCAATCTAAATAACATACAATTGATTTCTCAGACAATTTTATTAATTCTAGAATATTTTGACTCACGAATAAAAATCATTTTACTCTTATAAATGATAGAATCTGCAATCTAAAAACTAAGTATGAATATTTTTATTGTTGGCCCTATGGGCTCAGGTAAGACCACTGTTGGCAAAATCGTTGCAGGAGAGCTTTTTCTTGATTTTCACGATACTGATACAACTATTGAAAATAATACAGGGGTGTCAATAGATTGGATCTTCGATATTGAGGGAGAGGATGGTTTCAGGAAGAGGGAAACATCGGTATTAAAAAATTTGGTTGCTTTAAATTCCATAGTACTTGCTACTGGCGGAGGAATTATTATTGAAGCAGAAAATAGGGAACTCCTTGCATCAAGAGGAACTGTTTTTTATTTACATACTCCACTTGAAACTCAGATTGAAAGAACAGCTAAAGATAAAGACCGTCCATTATTAAAAGATAAAGATCCTGAAAAAGTCCTTAAAGAACTTCAAGAAGCCAGGCAAGCGCAATATGAAGAGGTAGCGGATCATATAATTGATACAGTAAATAAAAGTGGCGCTGAAGTTGCAAATGAGATAGTCAGACTAGTAAAAAACTATGGCTAAAGAAATCTTTGCAGGTAAAAAAAATAAAAGATATAAAATTATCATTTCGGGAAATGCTATATCTAAAATAAATCTTGGGCCTTTACTGAATGATCACAATAAAGCTCTCATTATTTCAGATAATGGAGTGCCAGCAGAAATTACAAAGAAAGTAATATCTATTACAAAAACCTATAGTAAAGTTTTTAAAGTTATTTTAAAAAAAGGAGAGCAAGCAAAATCTGTTCAAAACTTTCAAAGAATTTTAAATTTTCTAGTTGAAAATAACTTTGACCGAACCGATGCAATTATTGCGGTTGGTGGTGGAGTTGTTGGAGATATTGCTGGTTTTGTAGCCAGCTCTTATCTTAGAGGAGTTCAATTTATTCAAATACCTACGACACTTCTAGCACAAGTAGATTCATCAGTAGGAGGGAAGACTGCAATTAATATTCCTTCTGGAAAGAATCTCGTTGGCGCCTTTTATAATCCAAAAGGAGTCATTATTGAGACTCCGGTTTTAAAGACACTCCCGCAAAGAGAATATAAAGCTGGTCTTGCAGAGGTCATAAAATATGCGCTAATAAAAAATAAATATCTCTATTCTCTTCTTAAAAATAATACTCATAAAATTTTTTCCATGAACAAAAATATTGTTGAGGACGTAATCTATGAATCTATTAAGACGAAGGCAGAAATTGTCACAAAAGATGAAAAAGAGAATGGTATTAGAGCGATATTGAACTTTGGTCATACCTTCGGTCACGCTATTGAAGCACATGGAAATTATAAAAAAGTTCTTCATGGAGAAGCTGTAGCGAAGGGAATGCTAATTGCTTCTAAAATTTCTTATTTAGAAGGTCATATTTCACAAAAATATTTAAACGATATAGAAGATTTGCTGCAAATATATAAATTTGATCTTTCAACAGATCAATATAATTACAAGGATTTAAAACCTTTCATATTTAGAGACAAGAAAGTGAAATCGGGAAGACTAAATTTAGTGCTTTTAGGTGGTCCATCAAAAGCTATAATCACCAGCTCATTTGATTTAAATAATCTTAAAAAGGGTTTAGCCTGCTAGGCTGCATTTGCAGTAGTTGCTTTCAACAAATCTTGGATGTTTAATGCTGCTGGTGAAACAAGCCAAAATGAAGGTTGAAATCTATCAAATTCGTTAAGAATTAATTTTGCCCTTTCGCTTTTAGTTTCTTTTATATGGCGGGCAATTATTTGTTTTAAAAATTTTCTATGGGATTCCATCTCCTCACTTACGATTCTGTCTAAATTAACCAAACTACGATTACATTGATCAAAAAACTTTCTATTTGTATCGAGTACATAAGCAAAACCACCTGTCATGCCAGCGCCAAAGTTTGATCCTACTTCTCCCAATACAGTCACATGCCCTCCAGTCATATACTCACAACAATGATCTCCAGCACCCTCAATAACGGCAGTTGCACCTGAATTTCTTACAGCAAATCTTTCTCCTACTAAGCCTCCAACATATAACTCTCCACCAGTTGCTCCATATAGAGCTGTGTTGCCAGCTAAAACAGCCGGTGAGTCCTTCAATGCAAAGTCTCCTGTGCTTGAAATTACAATCTTGCCACCATTCATACCTTTACCAACATAATCGTTAGCATCGCCATTTAATCTTAGATTAAGACCTGCTGCATTCCATGCTCCAAAACTTTGTCCAGCAGAACCATCGAAATTAATATTCTGTTCCTCTTTACAACCTTCCTCACCATAAAGAGATGCTATAAAACCAGAGACTTGAGCTCCAACAGATCGATCACGATTAGATATTTTGTATGCAAAATCTGCAGATTTACCCTTTGAAATCGAGGACTTGAGGTCTTTAAGCATCTTTTTATTTAAATCTGCTTTGTCCCATGGATCATTTGAGGGGGTATTACAAAAATGTGGAGCTTTAGATTTTTTGTCGGAAAATAAAATAGGGGAAAGATCAATATTCTTTGTAGAAGGATTAAGCTGGGTAATGTCCTTTAAATATTGTGTTTGCCCAATTATTGACTCTAAGCTGGTGACGCCCAAATTCGAAAGAATTTCCTGAACCTCTTCTGCAATGAATGTAAAGTAATTTATTACTCTCTCTTTTTCGCCAACATAGTGATGATCGATTATGTCTTTCCGTTGAGTTGCAACTCCAGTAGCGCAATTATTTAAATGACAAATCCTGAGATATTTGCATCCCATAGCGATCATTGGTCCTGTTCCAAATCCAAATGACTCTGCGCCGAGTATTGCCGCTTTGACAACATCTAGACCTGTTTTTAGACCACCATCAGCTTGGAGCCTAACTTTATGTCTCAAGTTACTGGCTCTCAGAGCTTGATGTGCTTCTGAAAGACCAAGCTCCCATGGAGATCCAGCATATCTAATTGAGGATAATGGACTTGCACCTGTACCTCCATCATGACCAGAAATTGTAATTAAATCTGCATAAGCTTTTGCAACGCCTGCTGCAATTGTTCCTACTCCAGGTTCAGAAACTAGCTTAACTGAGACTAAAGCATCAGAATTAACTTGCTTTAGATCGAAAATCAATTGCGCTAAATCCTCAATAGAATATATGTCATGATGTGGTGGTGGAGAAATCAAGGTTATTCCAGGCGTAGAATATCTTAGTTTTGCAATCAATTGATTAACCTTCCCTCCAGGTAACTGACCGCCCTCTCCTGGCTTGGCACCTTGCGCTATCTTAATTTGTAATACCTCTGCATTAACTAAATATTCTGGAGTTACTCCAAAACGACCAGAAGCGACCTGTTTAATTTTAGACATCTTAGAAGTTCCATATCTTTCTTTAGCCTCGCCACCCTCCCCAGAATTAGATCTTGCTCCCATACTGTTCATGGCTTCAGCTAGTGTCTCATGAGCATTTGGTGATAAGGCACCAAGGCTCATACCAGCAGAATCAAATTTTTTGAGTAGATGGTGAATTTCAACTGGTTCTACTTTTTTTGCTTTCTTTGGATAATTTATCTCTAATAGATCTCTTAACATTGCAGGTGGCCTGTGATTAACCAAATTTGCATATTCCTGATAAGCATCCTTTGAACCAGTTTTAACTGCCTCTTGAAGTTTTTTAACAACCT
>TARA_B100001121_G_scaffold284639_1_pt1 | contig 17784 bp, 16 predicted proteins | sample TARA_B100001121 | Tara Oceans TARA_B100001121 (sample SAMEA2622817) | marine metagenome | biome: marine biome (ENVO:00000447); feature: surface water layer (ENVO:00002042); material: "saline water (ENVO:00002010), including plankton (ENVO:xxxxxxxx)" | depth 5 m
TCCCACTAGAACCTGAATCTAGCGCGTCTGCCAATTCCGCCACAGCCGCGTGGGGTGCAGATCGGAAATGGTACCTGCCGCGGGCGAAAGTTCAATGCAGCGGCATTCACGGCTTCTGAAAGGGCTTCTGGGGCCCTGTCTTCGCCTTGACGCTTCCGGTGCAGCCGTCGGATTCGTACAATCCTTCCATGGCCCTCTCCGAACTCGACATGATCTACCTCGATCACAACGCCACCACTCCGGTTGCTCCGGAGGTCCTGGCGGCCATGCAGGAGGTCTTCGCCAGCGATTGGGCCAATCCGTCCAGCATTCATCGCCTCGGGCAACAGGCTCGCCGGCGGGTCGATCGGTCCCGGGAGCAGGTGGCGTCCTTCATCGGCGCCCATCCCCCGGAAATCGTGTTCTGCGGTGGAGGCACGGAGTCCGTCAACATGGCCATCCGTTCGGCGTTGCGAAGCCGACCCGATCGAAGGCTCGTCGTGACCAGCCAGGTGGAGCATTCCGCGGTGCGCGAACTTCTCGAGGACCTGCACGAACAGGGCATCGAGACGCTGATGCTGGCCCATGATTCCAGCGGCATCGTCGACTGCGATTCGCTTCGCGACATCCTCGCCACGCGTGCCGACGACGTGGCGTTGGTCAGCGTGATGTGGGCGAACAATGAGACGGGCGTGATCGAACCGGTGGAGGAGATCGCATCGCTCTGCCGTGACCATGGAGTCCTCTTCCACAGCGACGCGACCCAATGGGTCGGCAAGATGCCCACCGACGTGTCGGCCGTCCCCTTCGACATGATCAGCTTCGCAGCCCACAAGTTCCACGGCCCCAAGGGCGTCGGTGTCCTCTACGCCCGGTCCGGCGTGGCCTGCCACCCGCTGGTCATCGGGGGAGGGCAGGAGCGGGCGCGGCGCGGCGGTACCGAGAACGTGCCGGGCATCGTGGGGCTCGGGGAGGCCTGTCGCCTTTCCCAGGCGTGGTTCGATCGTGGTGGCCCCGCCGGCATGAATCCCCTGCGGGAACGCTTCGAACGTTCGATCATGGATGCGATGCCCGAGGCGTGCATCAACGGACGGGATGCCAACCGGATGTGGTCGACCTCGAGCATCGGATTCCCCGAACTCGAGCCGGAACTGGTGCTGCTCATGCTCTCGGAGCGTGGTGTGTGTGCCTCGTCCGGATCCGCGTGCTCATCGGGTGCACTCAAGCCCTCCAAGGTCATCGAAGCCATCGGCCGCCAGCCCTGCCAGGTCGCGAACGTTCCCTACGGTGCGGTCCGCTTCAGCATGGCGAGGGAGACTTCGGAGGACGAGCTGATTCGCGGGGCCGCCATCGTGATCGACGTGGTGCGTGAGCTTCGCCGCGATGCCCCGTCGATGAATGCAGGTGCGGTCGAAGCCTGATCCGGCATTCGGGCCGCTCCGGGCCGCCTGCTCGACAGGATCACCTCACCACCGTACACTTCCGCCTTCCCGCCCTGTTAGCTCAGTTGGCAGAGCAGCTGACTCTTAATCAGCGGGTCGTAGGTTCGAGTCCTACACAGGGCATTCCAGAACACCGCTTCGCCGAGCGGTGTTTTTGCTTTTGGATTCCGGGTTGAAAAAAGACGCTGCCCCGTCTGGGACTCACAGGTCAGAGGGAAACGACAGTGTCTCTATGGTGGGGAAGCGACACCACCGCCTGTGAGGGGGAACCCAACCGGGGCAGCACGCGGTTTAACTCGCAAAACCGCAGTACGGATCCTAGCTTGTGGCGTTTGAAGGGTCTCTTTTGGGTTTTTTCCACGTGCATGATCCGTGGACAATCCCGTCTCATCGCTTCCAATCGGGTGTGATCGCGGTGGATGGCTCAAAAACGGCTGTTTGCCGCACCCTCTCACACGGAGCCGGTCCCCAGTACAATACAGAATGATCCTGCCGAGCCATGCGTTCGTACCCCGATGGTGACTCAGGAATGACTCATAGTTTGAAAGAGAAGAACAGATGCCTACAGGAACAGTTGGACGTTATTTCGATCAAAAGGGATTCGGCTTCATCAAGCCGGATGAGGGAGAGAAGGATCTCTTCGTCCACATCACGGAAATCAAGACCGAGGGCGTGGCCGCTCTCACCGAGGGACAGCGTGTCTCGTACGAGGTCGTCGACGGGCAGAAGGGCCCGAAGGCCGTCAACGTCGAGATCACCGGCTGATACGTCACCGGAAGACAGACAGCGACAGGGCCGATCCGAACGGGTCGGCCCTGTTTCGTTGGGGGGTGGGTCGATTGGATTCTGATACAGTGAGCCCGGAATGGACCGGCACGAAGAACTGATGCGGACCACGACGACGACGGCCCTTCTGGAAGGGCTGTACGACGTCCAGGATGGTGTCGTCTGGCAGGTGTTCGACGACCGCTATCGCCCCGTCATCATCGGCGTGTGTCGGCGTCTCGGTCTGTCCGATTCCGAGGCGGACGATGTCGCCCAGGAGACGCTGCTGCAGTTTCTCCGTGACTACCGGGCGGATCGCTATTCACGGGATCGGGGACGTCTGCGCAGTTGGGTGGTCGGCATCGCACGGCATCGGGTCATCGACTACCAGCGGTCCCGGGGGCGTCGCAAGGAGAAGGTCGGACACTCGTCGGCCACGGAGGTCCCGGACGAAGGTGCCCTCGAGGAGATCTGGGATCAGGAGCAGGAGCGATCCATTCTCCGGATGTCGATCGAAGAGCTCCGCAGGACCACACGAACCACGGAGAAGTCGATCCGCGCCTTCGAGATGGTCGTCTTCGATCGCCGGCCGGTCGAGGCCGTGGCCGAAGCCCTGGAGCTCAAGCCGCACGACGTCTACGTCGCCAAGAGTCGGGTCACCACCAAGCTGCGTGAGATCGTCGAGCGTCTGAAGAATCTCTACGAGGTGGATTCGTGAGCACGACGGATCGAGACGACGCGTTTCCGTTTCCTCGTGACGTCATCGAAGCCTACGCGGCCGGGGAACTCCAGGATGAGACCCTCGCTGCGCAGATCGAATCGAACACCGAGGTCATGCGGGAGGTGGTCCGCATCCAGGAGGAGAACGACTTCCTGACGCGTCTCGCCGGGGCCTGGTCGACCATGCCCGGGGCCACTACGGCCGGACCGCCTCGGCAGCGCATCGAAGGCTACCGCATCATCAGCGAGGTCTTTCGCGGCGGCCAGGGCGTGGTCTACAAGGGGCTGCAGGAGAACACGAAGCGGATCGTCGCCATCAAGGTGATGCTCGGTGGCGCACTGGCGAGCGAACGGGCCCGCCAGCGGTTCGAGCGCGAAGTCGAGCTCGTCGCCTCGCTGCGCCATCGGAACATCGTCACGGTCTACGACAGCGGACAGCTGGAGGACGGCAGCAGCTTCTTTGTCATGGAGTTCATCAAGGGGGTGCCGCTGTCACGGGCCCACATCTTCGGACGCGATCTGCTTCCCGAGGACCAGCAGGACTCGTTCCGACTCCGGATTCGGCAGTTCATCGACATCTGCGATGCGATCCAGTATGCGCACCAGCGGGGCATCATTCATCGCGACCTCAAGCCCGGCAACATCATGGTGGATCGCAGCGGCACTCCGAAGGTCTTCGACTTCGGTGTCGCCAAGGTGCTGGGGATGTCGACCGAGGTCGAAGCGACCCTCACGGGGGAGTTCGTGGGGACGTTCGCCTACGCATCCCCCGAGCAGGTCAAGGGCGATACGGACGCCATCGATACCCGCAGCGATGTCTATGCGCTGGGGCTGATCCTCTACGAGCTGCTCACGGACGAGCATCCCTATCCGGTCCGGGGTTCAGTCTCCGACATCATCCAGAACATCACCGGGGCCGAGCCCGAGCCGCTCACCCGCCACGAACCGGGGATCAAGCGGGATCTGCAGGCGATCGTCCTCAAGTCGATCGAGAAGGACCCGGATCGCCGGTACCAGTCCGCGGCCGCCTTTGCACAGGATCTGCAGAACTACCTCGACGGGGAGCCCGTGGAGGCGCTCCGCGACAACGCCTCCTACGTGCTCAGCAAGGTGGTCCGACGCTACCGGGCACCGATCCTGGTGGGGTCCCTGATCGTCCTCGCGCTCGTCGTCGTGTCCATCTTCATGTCCGTCCTCTGGTACCGGGCCGTCCGTGCGGAGCAGATCGCCGCGGAGCGACTGGTGACGGTGGAACGCGAGTCGCGCATGCGCGGCGAGGTGACGGACATGTACACCGACATCATCGAATCGCTGCAACCGGAATACGGCCTCGGCACCGAGATGACCGTGCGCGAGATGATCGATCAGGCTTCCCGGCTGGCCAAGCAGCCCACCGGCGTGGAGCCGGAGGTGCAGGCGGCGATGCTGGAGGCCATCGGCAACACCTACCTCGCGCTGGACAAGCTGCCCGAGGCGAAGTCCCATCTCGAGGACTCGCTCCAACTTCGATTGGATGCGCTCGGGACGGACCACCGGGCCGTTGCGGAAAGCCGATTCAATCTCGGCTACCTCTACCTCGTCCTGGGCGAGATCGACGCCTCCCGGGAGTCGTTCGACGCCGCCCAGTCGATCTGGATCGACGAGGGGGATGCCGCCATCGGCGAGCGGGCGGCGGCTCTGCTGGGCCTGGCCAGAGTCGCCGAACGGGACCGGGATCTGGAGCTCGCGATGGAGCGGACCCGGGACTCGCTGGCGTTGCGGCAACGCGAGATCGAATCCGATCCGATGGACATCACCGAACTCAAGGTGACGATGGCGAGACTTCATCGCCGCCGCAACGAACTCGGCGAGGCGGAAGCGCTCTACAGCGAAGCGCTGGCGGATCTCGAGGATGAGGGATTCGGCACGTCTCCGATGTCCGCGACCATCCTGAACAATCTCGCCGTGGTGCAGTGGCAGCGGGGGGCGTGGGACGATGCCGAGCCGCTGTACCGCAAGTCGCTTTCCCAACGCCGCAGGTTCTATCCCGAGGGACACTCCGAGATCGGCAACACCCTGCTGGGCCTGGGTTCGGTCCTCGAGAAGCAGGGCAAGCATCTCGACGCCGAACCGTACCTCCGTGAGGCGGTCCAGATCTTCCAGGCCCGCTACGGTTCGGACGATCCGAGCGTCGCCAACGCCTCGGCCGTCCTGGGACGGGTGCTCTTCGCCCTGGAGCAGTACGGGGCGGCCCGCGATTCGTACCGCCGCGCCCTCGACATCTGCCGGCGTTCCTTCGGCGGCGACCACCCCAGGACCGCGGAGCAGGAGGTCGGTCTCGGCCTGTGCCTGCTCGAGCTCGAGGACTACGACGCGGCGGAGGATCTCCTCGATCGGGGCTACGCGGTGCTCAGCGAGCGCTACGGTTCCGGGCACCGGCAGACGATCCGGACGATGCGCGGCCTCCGCGATCTCTGCGAGGCCCGCGGGGACCAGACCCAGGCGGCGCTGTGGTCGAAACGGATCGAGCAGGCCGAGGACTCCGGTCCGTGACGGTGACGATGCCCGAAGCGTTCGGTCGGCGGCTGCACCGGATCGTCGGAGCGGAGTCCACGGCATGCATTCTTGCGAGGATCAGTTCTCCGCGACCGCTTGCGGTGCGGGTGCACGGTGACGACGCGGACGTGCGGAGTGTTCTCGAGGAGCTGGATGCGGGCGGCTTCCTTCCGTCTCCGGTCGAGTGGTGTCCCCGGGCGTTTCTGCTGGGAGGCGGAGATCGATCGACGGTCCAGGAACTGGATTCGTTCCGCTCCGGCCGACTCTGGATCCAGTCGCTCTCGAGCATGTCGGCGGTGACGGCTCTGGAGGTGCAGTCCGGTCATGATGTGCTGGACATCTGTGCTGCGCCCGGAAGCAAGACGTCCATGATCGGGGCCGCCCAGCATGGCCGGGGCATCCTGGTGGCCAACGATCGGAGCCGTCAGCGGCTCTTCAAGCTTCGTGCCACACTCGAGCGATTCGGACTCGATCGGGTCGAGATCACCTGTACTCCCGGGGAGTCCTACGGGGCCAGTCATCCCGACTGCTTCGATCGCGTCCTCGTCGATGCACCCTGCAGCGGAGAAGGCATGCTGCACGAATCGGATCCCGCGGGCTTGTCGCAGTGGAGCGAAGGCCGCATCCGTCGTCTGGCCCGCCAGCAGGGCGGGTTGCTGACGGCGGGGCTCCGTACCCTGCGTCCCGGAGGACGCTGCATCTACTCCACCTGTACCTACGCCCCGGAGGAGAATGAAGTGGTCGTGGACCGGGCCCTGCGGAAGATGGGCGACGAGTTCGAACTCGAAGCGATCCCGTGTGCCATGCCGCGGGGCATGCCCGGTCTGACCGAATGGAACGACCGTTCGCTGCGGGCCGACATGACGCACTGCCTCCGCCTGCTGCCGGGGATCGATCCGGGCCTGACCGGCTTCTTCATCGCCAGGATCCGACGTCGGTCCTGAGTCCAACGTGAAACGACCCCGGTCGGAGCCGGGGTCGTTTCGATTCGAGATTGCAATGGGGACTTCCGTCCCGCGGGTTCACCGTCGCCTTCTTCGGCGTCGGGCTGCGGCCAGCCCGAGCACGAGCAGTGCGCCCGGGGCGGGAACGATGCCACCGGACGACTCGGTGCCGTTGAAACCGTTCGTGTCGGGAAGGACGGGCATGGATCCCGGAGTGACCCAGTCGTCGCTTCGTTCGGGCCAGAGCGGAGCAAGGCCCTCCACGAGCAGGCCGCCGATCGGATCGGCGTCCGGCAGCGGGTTCGGCATCGAACGCTTCGCCAGCCACAGATGGACCATGCGGCCCTTCTTCTTTCCTCCCTGATTGGAGTGTGCGACGATGTCGTCGATGATCGTGAACGACGTGGGTCCGTTCTGGAATCCGATGTCGTTTTCCTGCGAGATGGATGCATGGCTCGGTGCGGCGAACGACCCGAGAACCAGGCAGACGATGGCAGAAGATCGCATGGTGTGAATCAACGTATTCATGTCTTGCCTCCTTTCTCAGGCCTGGACCACATTGGCCGACTGGAGGATGTTCCAGCCGGTTCGACGGAATCTGGGGAATCGTCCCATCGTTCCGGTGATCATCTTGATGTCCTCGGAGTCGATCGTCATGGGGATTTCCTGGCCGGTCCAGCCGACGAATCGGCGGTGGCCGTGGTACTGCATCGAGAACACGCGTTCCCGCATCGACCAGTTGTCGAGCTTGTTCGCGATCTCGTCGGCCTTGTTGGTGAACAGGGCCATGTACCGTTGGAGGTCGCGTTCATCGCTGATGTGCCGGATGGCGATGTTGCACCCGTAGATGCACCACCAGCCGTGGCTTTCGATCGCATCGCCACCGTCGTACGCCTCCAGATCGACCACGTCGCCCAGTGCATCGGTGATGTCCGCCAGAGCGGATCGGGCATCGTGCTCGCCCGTCACGACCCTGGACTCCAGAATGCCGCCGTTGGCGGTGCGGGCCACTGCTTCCCAGTAGGGTGCCTCGTCGACCAGATCCGATGACAGATCACGGCAGGTCGTGAGCAGCCTGATGGCTGCGTCGGCGTGGGCGGTCGCATGGGCCGGTTCGGTTCCGATCAGGCGTCGGTAGGTGTTTCCGAGCACGTAATGCGCGAAGGCCTGCGAGCACCGGTCCCAGACCGTACGGGGTGGTGTTGATGCGTAGTTGTCGATCAGTTCGAGGGAGGTCGCCCTTGCCTCGACCAGATGCCACAGCGTGTAGTACGCATTGGCGAGATTCGACTGCAGGGCACGACGGATCTCATCGTCGATCGGAGACTCCATCAGGCCGCGTTGGGCGGCCTCGAGACTCTTGCCGTATCGTCCGAGCCCGTCCCATCCTCCGAACGATCGGATGCAGGCCAGCGCCCGTTCGGTCGGCGATCCGGCAATGTCGTATGCGGTGTCCGCCAACTTGATCATGTCTCGGTAGCGACCGTGCTCATGGGCATCGAGGGCCTGCGCGTCGACCTCCTCGAAGGCCTCGGTGGTCGTGCGTTCCATCCGGCCGACCCGTTCTTCGAGGGCATCGGCCTTCAGCAGGCATTCGCTGACATCACCGATGCACCAGTCCAGGGCTTCGGCCAGATGCATCACCAGGTCCAACTTGGGGTTGCCGGAACCCGGTACCAGCTTGGTGGGGTCTCGACCGAGTGCTGCGGCGAGCTCCTTGCGATTCCACCCGCGGTAGACCTGAGCTAGATCCAGCAGTTTTTCCAATCGTTCTCGTTTGCGTCCGTTGTCATTCATGGCGTGGGCCTCCTCTCCACGAACAGTCCCTTTCGGGCCAGGCTGTCCGACTCTTTCTCCCGATCTCCCAAACCGGGCAGACAACGCGTTTACCAATGAAACGTAAGCCCGATCACCGCCTCTCCTTGTGAAAAAGAGAAAAGTCGTATGACTTCCTTCCATCACCTGCTCGCGAATCCGTCGTACGGCTGCGAAATGGCAGATCCGTGATTTCTCGCACGAAATCGGCGATTACCTCCGGAGAGAGGGATGCTGTGCCCATGGTTTCACTTGAAGGACTCTTTCGACTACTGGGTTCAGCCGGTGCGGGCTCCTGCGGGGGAGCGAAAACAGCCTCGACTCCGACCAGCATGCTCGTGTCGTTCCTGCTGGTCGAAGGACGCGGTCAGGGCGAACGGAATGTCGTCGGCCGGGTGCGCTTCGTCCGCAGTGTGCCGGATTCCGGGAGCGGCCTACCCCGGTATCACCATCACGGGGTCATGACCGTCTCACTGCTGAATGCGTTCGGTCTGCAACGGGGCCTGGGGCGGATTTCCATCGCACTCGATGTGACTTCGGGCACCGGACCTCCCACCTCATGCCGTATCTCGGGGACGGTCCGTGAAGTCCTCGAGGAACTTGCAACTCGTGGATTCCACGACATCATCGCCCGTATCGAAGGATGCGACTGGATGCTCACCTGCGGAAGAACTCCCGGAACCATCGATGTGCTACGCGAGGATCGCCGCCTGGCGGTTCTGCGGGTGTGACCGGATGCACGCAAGATGCTCTCTCTTCTCACGCCCCTGTCGGCACGGTTGCCGGCAGGGGTTTGTTCATCGAAGCACGCGGTATGATGCGGAAGACGAAGGAGTCCAGAGCATGTGTCGATGGCTGGCCTATATCGGTGAACCGGTTCGCATGGACGATCTGCTGCTCAAGCCCGAGCATTCGATGATCGACCAGTCCCGTCATGCGAAGCAGTCCACCTACGAGATCAATGCGGATGGATTCGGTGTCGGGTGGTACAGCAGCGACGGCCGCCCCGGGTTGTACCACGACGTCCGTCCCGTCTGGAACGACGCCAACTTCCGGGATATCGCCGCGCATGTCCGCTCGAACCTCTTCCTCTGTCACATTCGAGCTTCGTCGGGAGCCGAAGTGGTCCGGTCGAACTGCCATCCGTTCCGTCACGAGCACTGGATCTTCCAGCACAACGGCGCGATCAAGGGGTTCGGCGCGATTCGGCACGCACTGGTGTCGCGCATCGCACCGGAGATCTTCGCGACCATGCGCGGGGCGACCGACACGGAGACCATGTTCCAACTGGCGTTGACCCTTGGATTCATGGAATCACCTCGGCAGGGGATCCAGCGGATGATCGAAGTCGTCGAGGAGGAACGCGCTGCGGCGGGAATCGAGGAGCCGTTTACGATGACCATCGCCGCCTCCGACGGCACCTCGCTGCATGCCTACCGCTACGCGAGCTTCGGGGAACCGCCCTCGCTCTACCACAGCACATCCGAGGCCGCGCTGCTCGAGGCCTCGGGGCGGACCCATTCGCTCTCTCCGGATTCCGTGCTGATCGTCTCCGAGCCGCTGGACACGGTCAGCGATCACTGGAAGGCGGTGCCCCCCTCGAGTTCGCTCGAGATCCGTCCCGGATTCGCCCAGATCACCGGTCTGTTCGACTGAGACGCGTTGGAAACCGACGATGCCGATGCTCCTTCTCTCCCTTGCAATCGCCCTACTGGCCGAAGTCGCACTGTTCATCAACTGGCGGCTGCTCGATGCACGGGATGCCGCACCGGCGGGGATCTTCGATTTCATCTGGATCTGGCCCTGCACGTGGGCGGTCCTGCTCGGACTGGGACTGGGCTGCATGCTGCTGTCGTCCCGAATGGCTTCCCGGACAATCGGACTGCAGTCCGGACGCACCGCTGCGGTGATGGTGCTGCGACTCTTCGCTCCGATCCTGCTGGTGGTGGGACCGGGACTGATGCTGCTCTATTCACTGGTGATGGTGCTCGCCGCGGTGGGTGCGACGTCCGTTCCATCCGGTTGACCGGGCGGGTTCAGCCCTGCGGTGCGGAACTGGAGGACATCACGCGGTGGCCGATGTCCTTTCGCCAGAACGCGCCGTCGAACGCGATCGAATCACAGGCGGCATTGGCGCGGTCCCTCGCCCCCTGGAGATCGGGGCCCAGTGCGGTGACCGAGAGCACACGCCCTCCGCTGGTCCGGAGAGTGCCTTCGCCGTCCCGCATGGTGCCGGCGTGGAAGACCATGACGTCCCGTCCGTCGGCCGCCTCGCCGATCCCCGTGATCTCGCGTCCGGTCTCGTAGGGGCCGGGGTAGCCCTCGGAGCACATCACGACGCAGCAGGCCGAACGGTCGCTGAATCCGAGTTCCACGTCGTGCAGCCCGCCGGTGCAGCAGGCCCAGAGGATCTCGACCAGGTCTCCTTCGAGCCGCATCATCAGGGGTTGGCATTCGGGGTCGCCGAAGCGGCAGTTGAACTCGAGCACCTTGGGGCCGGCCGGTGTGAGCATCAGTCCGGCGTAGAGGACGCCGCGGTAGTCGATGCCCTCGCGACGCAGGGCGTCGACGGTCGGAAGCAGGATGTCCTGTTCGATGGTGTCGAGGAGTTCGGTGCTGACCAGCGGAGTGGGGCAGTAGGCGCCCATCCCTCCGGTGTTGGCGCCGGTATCCCCCTCGCCGACCTGCTTGTGATCCTGACAGGGATCGAGAATCCAGATCGTGCGTCCGTCCACGAGGGCCAGCACACTGAGCTCCTGACCTTCGAGGAACTCCTCCACGAGCAGTTCGCCTCCGGCTTCGCCGAACTCCCGGTCGACCATGATGCGTTCCACCGCCTCCAGCGCCTCCAGCGTGTTCCTGCACACGATCACTCCCTTGCCGGCCGCGAGACCGGTGGCCTTGACCACGCAGGGTTCGTCGTGGGCGTGCAGGAGCTGCCGGGTCTCGTCCGTCAGTTCGGGGAAGGGGATCATGCCGCGATCGTCGTTCGAGGCGAGGAAGGTGCGGAGTTCGGCGGCATCGCTGGTCAGACCGGCCGCTTCCAGGTCGCGGTCGACACCCCGCAGCACGTAGCGTCGCGCGGAGTTCGCATCCTGGAAGGTGCGTGCGTCGGCCGTGGGGACCGCCGCCTGCCGCATGATGTCCTTGGCGAAGGCCTTGTCCGATTCGATGCGGGCGCCGTCGCGGCGGGGACCGAACACGAAGCGGTCCTCGGTCGAGAGGGCGTCGGCGATCCCTTCCGCCAGCGGCAGTTCGGGTCCCACCACCACCAGATCGATGGACTGCTTGTCGCACCAGGAGGCGAACTGGAACACGTTCGCGGGATCCCACTGGTGGGGACACGGGCTTCCCAGCTTCGCGAGGGCCGGGTTCGAGGCGTGCGTCACCCAGAGGGTCCCGAGCCGCTTGGACTTGGCCAGCGACCAGGCGATCGCATGTTCACGACCGCCACCGCCGATCAGCAGGACGTTGCACTTGGTTGGACACGATCGGGGTGGTCTGGGCATCGTGCCATTGTATCGAACGGTCGGATGAAGCGGTCAGTTCTTCCGCTTGCGATTGGAAATGCCGGTGCGTGACCGGGCCTGTCCCGGTCGCCCCGATCTGGTCCGCGTCGAACCGTCGTCGCGTCCTTCCTTGACGGCTTCGATGCGATCCCGCACCGCCGCGGCCCGTTCGAACTCGAGCTTTTCCGCCGCCTCCAGCATCTCCTGCTCGAGATGCTCCAGCAGTTCGTCCCGTTCGAGCTGCTGTTCATCCTCCCGGCCGCTGATGGCCGCCCGGGCCGTGCGTCGGGCCTCGAGCTCGAGATCGATGCCGCGGCGGATCGCCTTCTTGACGCTTTCGGGCGTGATGCCGTTGGCTTCGTTGTGCTCCATCTGGAGCGTCCGCCGACGCGCCGTCTCGTCGATCGCGTAGCGCATCTGCGGCGTGATCGTGTCGGCGTACATGATGACCTCCGCGTCGACGTGGCGGGCGGCACGTCCGATGGTCTGCACCAGGCTGGTCTCGCTGCGCAGGAAACCGCTCTGGTCGGCGTCGAGAATGCACACCAGAGAGACCTCGGGAAGATCGAGACCCTCGCGGAGCAGATTCACTCCGATCAGCGCATCGAAATCGCCGCTGCGGAGGTCACGCAGGATCTCGACCCGGTCGAGGGTGTCGATGTCGCTGTGGAGGTACCGGACCCGGAGTCCGTGCGTGTCCAACCAGCCGGTCAGGTCCTCCGCCATCTTCTTGGTCAGGACGGTCACCAGCACCCGTTCGTCGCGTTCGGCCCGGATGCGGCACTCCTCCAGCAGATTCTCCACCTGATCACCGGCCGGGCGGACGTGGACGACCGGATCGAGCAGGCCCGTCGGACGGATGATCTGTTCCACCACGGAGCCGTCCGCCTGCTCGAGTTCCCAGTCTCCGGGAGTCGCGGACACGTAGACCACGTTCGGAATCACATCCAGGAACTCGTCGAAGGTCAGCGGCCGGTTGTCCAGGGCGCTGGGCAGACGGAAACCGTGGTCGACGAGGACCTGCTTCCGGGCCCGGTCGCCGTTGTACATCGCCCGGATCTGGGGAATGGTCACGTGGGACTCGTCGATGAAGACGTTCCACTGGTCGGGTTCGAGTCCCGGAACATGTCGGAAGTAGTCGAGCAGGGTCGAGGGACGCGATCCCTCCGGCCGCCCTTCCAGATGCCGGGCGTAGTTCTCGATGCCGGGGCAGTATCCGACCTCGAGCAGCATCTCCATGTCGTAGCGGGTGCGCGCCATCAGCCGCTGCGACTCGAGGAGCTTGCCTTCCTTCTTCAGCTGGGCGCAGCGTCGCACCGCCTCGTCCTTGATGGACGCGATTGCCGATTCGAGCTGGTCCTCCGGCAGCACATAGTGCACGGCGGGGAAGATGAAGACCCTCGACTCGCTGGCCAGCGTCTGGCCGGACACCGGATGGATCAGCTCGATGCGTTCGATCTCGTCGCCGAAGAACTCGACCCGGACCGCGTACTGCTCGTAGGCGGGGAAGATGTCCAGCACCTCTCCCCGCAGCCGGAACTGGCCACGCTTGAACTCGATCTCGTTGCGCCCGTACTGCATGTCGGTCAGCTGCAGCAGCAGTTGCCGCCGGTCGATCTCCTGGCCGATCTCCAGGGGGATCACCCGCTCGCCGTACGTCACCGGAGAGCCCAGGCCGAACAGGCAGCTGACCGACGAGACCACGATCACGTCCTGCCGTGAGAGCAGATTGCTGGTGGTCGAGAGTCGCAGACGATCCAGATCGTCGTTCCGCGAGGCATCCTTCTCGATGTAGATGTCCCGCTGGGGGATGTAGGCCTCGGGCTGGTAGTAGTCGTAGTAGCTGACGAAGTAGGACACGGCATTCTCGGGAAAGAGCTCCCGGAGCTCTTCGTACAGCTGCGCAGCCAGCGTCTTGTTGTGGCTGATCAGCAGGGTGGGGCGACCGATCTCCTGGATGACGTTCGCCATCGTGAAGGTCTTGCCCGTCCCCGTCGCTCCGAGCAGGACCTGGCGGTCCATGCCGTGACGCATGCCTCTCACCAGCGCATCGATCGCCGCCGGCTGGTCACCGGTGGGTTTGAACGGGCTGGTCAGATTGAACGGTCGGGACATGGGGGATGCATCGTCCGGAAGGAGCCGCCCCGATGTGCCGTCGGTGGAGGTCAGTCCAGGGGGTACTTCGAATCGTAGGTCGCCGGATCGAGTAGGTCGGACTGGGCATCGCCCTCGAACCGGATCTTCACCAGCCAGCCTGCGTCGTACGGATCCTGGTTCAGGATCGACGGATCGCCGGCGGCGGCGTCGTTGATCTCCACCACTTCACCGCTGAAGGCTGAGTACACGTCGCTGGTGGTCTTGACCGATTCCACCTCGCCCACGGACTCCCCGGCCTGGATGCTGGTCCCCGGGGACTTCATCTCGACGTAGGTGATGTCGGTGAGCTCGTTGGCGGCATACTGGGTGATGCCGACGGTCACGATGTCTCCGTCCTTGCGGAACCACTCGTGCGAATCGGTGTAGAGGCAGTCGGTCGGGCTGGCCATCGTCGGGTACTCCTTGGGCAACCACGGCATGGTAGCACCACCGGCCGCCCCGGGAGGCCCTCGGGCACCGGATTTCGACCGTCAGGCGGGGGGTCTTGAGGACCGCCCGGATTGGGATAGACTCTGCATCTTCGCCGACCGGGGATGCCCTCCGGCCCGCACCAGGTTCCATCCATGTCACTGCTCCTGACCCTCACGACCGCGTCCCTGAAGTCCCTGCTCGATCCGAAGGCCGATCCGCCGCGGACGTTGCTGGATGCCCCCGACTTCGTGATGAACGAGTTGAATCTCCGGGGTCTCAACATCAACGCATCGATGCTGAGCGGCTGGGGCGTGGAGGATCTGGATGCATTGCGGGATCGTGCGGACAAGGCCGCCTGCCCCTGTCTCGTCCTGTTCGAGGAAGAACCGCTTCCGTTCGCGGACGAGGACGAGACCGCCGTCGCGTCCTGCAAGGATCGGGTCGAGCGTCTGGCCTTCGCGGCCCATCGTCTCGGATGCAACGCCCTTGCGCTTCGCTGCAGGATTCCCGAAGGCGGTGATCCCGACGAGGTGCTGGATCGGGCCGCCACGGCGATTCGAAGCCTGCTCGCGGGGATCGAGCATCTGGAACTGAATCTCCTTCTCGCCCAGGCGGAGGGGCTGACGGCCGACCCGGAACGTCTGACGGATCTGATCAAGAAGGTCGGAGGGTTCCGAATCGGGGCCATGCCGGTCTTCGGCGGCGGAGCCAGTGAAGAGGCCGATCTCGAGATCCTCCGCAAGCTCGCTCCCTACGCCGGTGCGATCCAGATGGTGGTCAAGAAGTTCACCGCCAAGGGAAAGCACAAGGGATTCGATCTGGGGGAGGCGATCGCGACCGTTCGTCGGGTCGGCTATCTCAACACCGTCACCATCGACTACGTCGGTGACGGCACCACGTCCAAGGACATCCTTTCGGCCCGCGAGCAGATGCAGGCCGCCATCGACGCCGAATGAGGCACCCCATGTCCGCACCCAGTCACGGCTGCGTCCCATCCCTCATCATCACCATCGACGGTCCCGCCGGAACCGGCAAGAGCACCGTTGCACACCAGCTGGCCCGGCGGCTCGACATCGACTCCCTCGATTCGGGATCCATGTACCGGGCCGCCAGTCTGGTCGCGATCGAGCGGGGGATCGATCCCGCCGACGGGGAAGGGTTGGCGGAGGCGCTGGGCCGGGTCGAACTCCGCTTCGACTGGGAGACCCGACCACCGACCCTGCGCATGGACGGGCGCGACATCTCACAGCGGATCAGGGAGATGGACGTCAGCGGCATCGTGTCCGACGTCGCGAAGTGTCCTCCGGTCCGTGCCGTGCTCGTCGGGGCGCAGCGGCAGATCGGGGCCGAACACCCCCGTCTCGTCAGCGAGGGACGCGACCAGGGTTCGATCGTCTTCCCCGACGCCACGGTCCGCTTCTATCTGGACGCCGATCCCCGGGTCCGAGCCCTCCGCCGGGTACGTCAGTTGTCCGAGAGCGGGCTGGAGGTCGACGTCGCGGAAGTGACCGAGGACATCCGTCGGCGGGACCGGATCGACTCGACCCGCTCCGATGGTCCCCTCATTTGTCCGGAGGGGGCGATCATCATCGACACCTCCAAACTCGAGATCGATGAAGTCGTTGAACGGATGGTCCAGGCCGTGCAGGATCGGATTCAGGAGGAGGCGGACTGATGTTCAGATTCCTGCAACTGCGGCGTCGTAGCAGTCGGCGTACCTGGATCGGGGTGCTGTTCTGGTGGACCTTCGTACCGGGCATCATCTGCCGCTCCGCGCTGTGGCTGTTCTATCGATGTCGGTGGTACGGCTACGAGCACGTTCCCCGGCGTGGCCCTGCTCTCTTCATCAGCAACCACCAGTCGCATTTCGATCCGGTGCTGCTGGGCGTGATCCTGCGGGACCGGTGCCCCCGGGCCCTGGCTCGCGAGACCCTGCGGACGGATTCGAAGTTCTGGGGCTGGATGATCGGTACCGCCTACGACAGCATCTGGCTCAGTCAGGATCGCAGTGATCCCGGAGCGATGAAGGCGGCGCTGAACGAACTGGCCGAGGGCCGGATCACCATGATCTACCCCGAAGGCGCCCGAACCCGAGATGGTTCGATCCAGCCCTTCAAGCGGGGCGCGTTCCTTCTGATCAAACGTGGCAAGGCACCGGTCGTTCCCGCGGCGATCGAGGGCGCCCATGATGTGTGGCCGAGGGGCCAGTCCAAGCCCTCCCTGCGTGGTCGCATCAAGGTCAAACTCGGCGAGCCGATTCAGGCGGAGGAACTGATCGAGATGGGGGCGGAGGCGGCCCTGACCCTGATCCACGAACGAATCGAGACGATGCGGTTGGAACTTCGCGAACAGATGCGTCGTGAGACGGGGGGGACGTATCCTCCCCCCGGCCCCGGTGATCAGGACGGTCGCACATCGGATCAGCCTGTCGTCGAATCGTAGGAGCGATGGCCACGATGGAATTCGGAACCATGCTCGGCGACATCGTGATCCTTCTCGGAGCCGCATCGCTGCTTGGAATGCTCTGCGAGCGGATCGGATTCAGCGCGATCATCGGCGCACTGCTGGCCGGCGTGCTGGTCGGGCCGGGGGTGCTGCACGCCGTGGCCACCGAGCCCAAGGAAATGGAGCAGATCGCCGAGATCGGGGTCGCGCTGCTCCTGTTCACCATCGGACTCGAGTTGTCGCGCAGCCGCCTGCGGACCTACGGGTTGCAGGGAGTTCGCGGTGGGGTGCTCCAGATCGTGGTCACCATCGCCTGCACCGCGGGAGTCGTGCTGCTGCTGGGAGGTGGAACTTCCATGGCGTTGGTCGTCGGTTCGATGATCGCGATCAGTTCGACGGCGTCCGTCGCCCGCGTGCTCACCGAACAGGCCGAACTCGACTCCCAGCACGGCCGCGTCTCGATGTCCGTGCTCATCATGCAGGATCTGGCGATCGTTCCGTTGCTGTTGATGGTCAGCTTCCTCGGGCAGTCGACGTCGTTCAACGACGTCGCCGTCGAACTGGGCGGTCGTGCCTTCTGGCTGGCCTGCTTCCTTGCGGGCATCTTCCTGGTGGGCCTCCTGGTCATTCCGCGAATCTTCGGATCCACCGCCCGGACCGGCAATCGGGACCTGCCGATCGTGCTGGCGCTGGTCACCTGCCTGCTTGCGGCCTGGATCGCGTGGCTGCTCGGATTCTCTCCTGCCCTGGGCGCATTCGTGGCGGGTCTGGTGCTCGCCGATTCCCCGTACGCGCAGCAGATCCGGGCGGACGTGCTTCCGTTCAAGGCGGTGTTCCTGACGCTGTTCTTCGCCTCCATCGGCATGCTGGCGGACGTCCCCTGGCTGCTCTCGGGTGTGAACCTCTGGATCGTGCTCGGAGTCGCGGCCGCGATCATCCTCGGCAAGATCGTCCTCGCGGGACTGGTCTTCCGTCTTCTGGGCATTCAGGGCCGGATCAGCATCGCGTCCGCGCTCTGTCTGGCGCAGATCGGCGAGTTCTCGTTCGTCATCGGTACGGCGG
>TARA_B100001121_G_scaffold95854_1_pt1 | contig 17569 bp, 11 predicted proteins | sample TARA_B100001121 | Tara Oceans TARA_B100001121 (sample SAMEA2622817) | marine metagenome | biome: marine biome (ENVO:00000447); feature: surface water layer (ENVO:00002042); material: "saline water (ENVO:00002010), including plankton (ENVO:xxxxxxxx)" | depth 5 m
TCGTACAATGCGCTGACATTTAATGTATGTGTCGGGAAAAAATTGCAAATTTTGCACCACTGACGGTAATTTAGCCGATGGAATTTCGATTATGGGTTATTATGGGATTATTTTAGCTCCCAAATTGGCCCATCAGGTGAGTCGGTTACCACGACCCCCATTGAGTTCAATTCATCGCGAATTTGGTCAGCCTTGGCCCAATCCTTATTCGATCTTGCCTTGGATCTTTCTAACAATAAGGCCTCAACACGTGGAGCGATTTCGGTTTTTCTCGGATCCTCCTCGGGTTCTAACAGAGCAAATTCTCGCGTTGGTAGGATACCAAGAACCGCTCCGGCTGACTCTTCCAACCAGTCAACTGCATAATGCGCAAAAGCATCTTTATCCACCTCATCCAAGCCACTAGCCAATACTTTGCTGATTTCTCGAACTCCACCAAGAACTTTAGCCACTGCATCCCTAGAATTGAAATCGTCATCCATGGCTTGAGCAAATCCTTCACCCATTTTCTCTAACATAGCAAGGGATTTAATCAGCGGTTGTTGAGAGGTAATGTCCGGCTGTGGCAGCGCAATTGGGGATTTAGACGTCATACCTTTCAGGGCATTAATGTAACACTCCAACACGCGATTGTAATTACGCTCAGCATCTTTGAGCAGGGTTTCATTCATGTCGATTGGTGAACGATAATGGGCATTGATTAAGGCAAACCTAAGGACCATTGCGTCAACTTGCTGCAAAATATCTTTGATAGTCCAAAAGTTACCCAGTGACTTACTCATCTTTTCGCCATCGATGTTAACAAAACCATTGTGCAACCAATGGTGAACTATAGGGGAGCAACCTGTGTGGCATTCGCCTTGGAATATTTCCGCCTCGTGATGGGGAAAACGCAGATCGTGACCGCCACCATGAATATCGAATTGCTGACCAAAGTGGTCAAGCGACATTGCTGTACACTCGATATGCCAACCCGGTCTTCCCGGGCCCCAAGGAGAATCCCATGTTGGCTCGCCCGGTTTAGCCGCCTTCCACAATGCGAAATCCTTGTGATCTCGCTTACCTGAGGCAGCATCATCGACTCGACCTCCGGCGCCTGACCGGACAGCATCGATATTTTGCCCGGTTAGTTGGCCATATTTCTCAGGCGCTGATTCTACGTGAAAATATACTCCATCATTCGCTTGATAGGCATGACCCTTGTCGATTAAATCTTGGGTGATATGAACCATGTCATCGACATAATCAGTACATCGTGGGTAATCATCGGCTCGCAGGATATTCAGTGCGTCCATGTCTTCATAATAACCAGCAATATTGGTATCTACTAATGCTCGCCAATCCTCTCCCGTTTCATTGGCTCGCTTGATGATTTTGTCATCGATATCAGTGAAATTTTGCACATAATGGACATCGAATCCGGAGGACTCTAACCACCGGTGAATTAGATCAAAGGCGAGATAACAACGGGCGTGGCCTAGGTGACAATTGTCATAGACTGTTACCCCACATACATACATCGAGACTTTGCCTGGTTCCATCGTTTTGAATGGAACCTTTTCCCTGCGGCGGGTATCATGCACTCGTAACGGCATATGAAACAGTATGCGGTGTATGCCATCACACTTGAAGGTTATAGATACGATTCACTTCGCAATGCACGGTGTCACGATGAGGAATGCGGAGAACGGTATTCATATTGGTGACAAATATGTCTCGGATGAATTAATTGTTCGGACGAGTTGGTTACTTCCAGCCACTGTAGTTCCGCTATCGATGGTAATTCACTTACTTGGGGGGAATTCTAGAGATTTTCCATTCTTCATCTCCGAAGCAGATTTCCCCGGCTTAGAGAGGTGGGTGTTCACCATTGGATTAGCAATATCCGGACTGATTCAGATGCTGTTTGCTTACCGCGTATGGCACAAATATAACTCACGAAAACCGACCAAGTTACTGCTGTTATTCTTAATATGCGGCCTATTTGTTGGGGCTAATTTAGTTATCATGTCATTTGCCAATATGTATGATCACCTAAAATTGCATATTGTTACCGCATCAATTGTTTTCCAAATCGGCATAGTTTGGGCAGTTCTATCCCATTTTGCTTTACCAGGAGGCAACAAACCGGGAAAAAAAATACGGATTTTAGCCATTGTAATTTCCATAATATCCTACATAGTAATGTCTCAAGCGGTTGTGAGAGCTGTATCAGATTTAGAGGATTATGGGTTGCAAGATGATACTATATTCACACTTGATCGAATACAATACGCTGTTGATGTTGCAGCATACGCCGAATATGCACTATTTGTCGCACTAATTATGTGCCTTTATTCAATCGAAAAAGATCTTTCAGCCGAAGCAATGTTATGTGAGGAGTGAATCTTTAACATTGATTAAATCCTTTGTCATATCGAATACCTCGGCTTCTGCTTTAGTCATATCGCCAAGTCTCAATGCTTCAGACAAAATCCTTGAGGTTGCCTCGGGATGATATTGAACTGTTCTTATTGGTCTTGTGGGATGCTGACACGCGGCTATTGCGCAATGTTCTGCTGAGCCAATTACCTCCAATTCACCAGCATCAGTGACGTGATCTTGGTGAGTAAATACCGCATCCACCGAAGTCCCATCGGTGTATTTTACTGATGAAACAAAATGACTGCCTTCATCTGCTCGTTCAACTCGACCTCCGAGGGCTGCAGCGATAATCTGGTGGCCGAAGCAGATGCCAATAATCGGTACATCAGCGGTTTGAATTAATTCTGCCACCTCATCCATCCATGGCTCCCAAGAGCTTACGTTTCGCCGTGAACCAGTTATTGCAATATAGTCACACTCAACTGGACTAGAGACAACTGTTCCAAAACCATAATCGGTTCTTTCGGTGGTGTGCGGCGACCAAAGAAATACTTCAGGGTCATCGAAGTGAGTTATTATTTCTCTAACTCCTTCCTTTCCAAAGGCTTTCCTTTCAGCCAATAAGTCAACAACTAGTAGACGCATGTGAATCAAGCTTCTGCGGTTCCAGCAACTTCTTCCTTTTTGGCGACAATTGCGACATCATTTGCTTTGATCTGCTCCCAGACAATTTCAGCAATATCCTTGACTTCCATCTCTGAGCCAATTGCCGACAAGCCATCAGTGATCATTGTTGAACAGAATGGACAGCCAACTGCAACGGTTTCAGCACCGGTTTCTGCAAGTTCTTTCGAACGAATGATGTTAACCCGGTCGTATCCTTCGTCAACATGTTCTTCCATCCACATTTGAGCACCGCCAGCACCGCAACAGAATGAGGATTTACCACTTCTCTCCGGTTCGACATTTACGCCCCCAATGGCGTTTCTTGGCGCGTCTAGTTCACCGCCGATTCTACCTAAATAACAAGGGTCATGATAGGTCACTGAACCGTCATGCTCGGGATCTGGCAACTTGCCCTCTAGTTGGAGATGGTTGATTAGTTGCGAGTGATGCATGACCTCGATATCTTCACCACCATAATCCTTGTATTCCTTACCAAGAGTGTGGAAACAGTGTGGGCAAGACGCTACCACTTTCTTAACTCCGATTTCTTCAAATGTCGATAGGTTGGTTTCTGCCAGCATTTGGAATAAGTATTCATTACCCGCTCGTCGTGCTGCATCCCCTGTACAACCTTCCTGCATGCCAAGAATTCCGACATCTAGCCCTGCTTCTTTCATGATGCTGATAGTATCTCTTGCAACCTTTTTGTTCCGCTCATCAAAAGATGCCGCACAACCAGCGAAGTAAATGTATTCAGCAGGTTCAGCGACTTTTACATCAAGACCTTCGGCCCAATCGCCTCTTTCGTGCGATGGTAATCCATAGGGGTTTGAATCAGATTCAAGATTCTCTATTGTCGCCATGAGTGGCATTACAGTGTCCTCTACCCTCTCATCAAATTCCATACGCTCCATCATCAAATGGCGGCGAGCATCGGTTAATTTTGGCACGTGGTCGATATAGATTGGACATGCTTCAACGCAAGCATGACAGGTGGTGCACGCCCAGATTGATTCTTCGCCAAATCTAGCGATTATGTCTTCCTCTGGTGTTTCACCTGACATCAATGTGGAGTAGTTGTCATTCGCATAATTTCTTACGTCATGAATGATTTGCATGGGATTCAATGCTTTGCCTGAAGCGTATGCTGGGCATACATCCTGACACCTAGCACATGAAGTACAAGCCCATCCATCTATCAAGTTGCGCCAAGTTAAATCAGCGTAGTTAGCAGTACCAAATGATTCAACATCCAAGTCATCAAGCAATACTGCCTTACCATTGTCAGCAACCTGCATTGGCTCCATGGTTGCCATTGGTCGCATGTCGTGGAAGAATACGTTGGGGAATGCCATAACCAAATGCATGTGTTTTGATAGTGGAATTAAGAACATAAATGTGGCAATGGCTAACATGTGAGCCCAGTAAGCACCGACAACAACATTGGTTGAGGGCACGATGCTATCAGCAACCCAAGCGCCAATCGGTTCGTAAGTCGGGGAGACGCCTGCTTCACCCGCCTCAACGAAAAATGAGGTTAAGGTGATGGTCATGATGAGTAATAAGATTACGTTACCTTCGAGCTGAGATTTACCTTTCAACTTCTCAGGTGTAAATACTACTCTGCGAGTAAGTGCTGCGACACATCCAACAAACGCAATGGTATAACCGGTTTCTACCACCAGATTCCAAGGACCTTTAATCACCTCAGGTAAGAAACTGTGAGAGAACCAATTTGCCGTTGCTAGGTCAAACATGTCCGTCGAAAGCATGAGGAATCCCCAGAACATCAAAACATGAATTCCACCGGCGATTTTGTCTTCAAGTACTTTTTTCTGCCCCAACCAACCGGTTGCTACTTCTTTTACCCTAGCAGGCCAATTGTCGAAACGATTATCCGATTTTCCAAGCATAACCAAACGTGTCGCTTTCCAAACCTGATATGTGAAAAACGAAATCGAGACTGCCCCTATCACCGCAAGTATTGCCCAACCGGGTATTGGACCATAGTTCATCAGTAACGGGTGTTCCATGATATCACATTGCCTGTGTTGTTAACCCCATAAAGAGACAACTATTGAAGTCACCGTATCAAAGCACAAATAAAACAACATTATGAGGATGACACATTAGCAGCAAGACTGGAGGGGTTTCATGACGGCGATTATCACAAGTGCTCCCGGGAAATGTATTCTCTTTGGTGAGCATGCTGTAGTCTATGGACACCCGGCTGTTGCTGTGGCAATTGATCAACGAATTTCGATAAAAATTCAACCATCAGCAAGTGGCATGTGGTTACTTGATGGTGGCAAATTAAACATGAAAAGAAATCCCCATATCAAGGGCTTAATCGAAAAACTGTGGCCAGTTGACCAAGGTGCACCTCCCCTATCAATTCACATCGAAGGGAATATTCCGCGTTCCTCAGGTCTTGGGTCTTCAGCTGCCCTCTCAGTAGCCTTAGCAGCCGCATTAAGAGGTGCTAGAGGCAGATGGGTCACACATGCAGAAACCGTTGGCCAAAATAGGTGGGCTGAAGGCTTCGGCTCACTAATCACAGCAAGTGATGCTTATGGAAAATCAGGGGGATTTTTCTCAACAATCGAGCAGGACAAAATGTTCCTCCTTACCGGCGAAGAATCTGTTGACACTGATGAAAATGCCATACTGGCCCATAGCGTTGAGGCTGCTGCACAAAACGGCCGAGCATCTCCAATAGATTCTTCAACGTGTTCCCATGGCGGAGTTATTGTAATATCCAATCAAGTTCAAAATGATTTGACTTACCTATACAAAAGGAGTCTAAAAATGCCAGATAGCGAAAGATTCTGGCACATTCACGAATTAGAACTAGGTATCGTTCCTGATGATATATACTTGGTGATAGGAAACACTGGAATCAATGCTCCAACCGGAAAGCAAGTGGCAAAAGTAGCACAAATGTTGGAATTAACTCCGGATCGAATGGAGGAGATAGAGACCATCGGCAAAATTGCTCAACGCGGTATTGATGCTTTGATGGTTGGTGATTATGAAGCCGTCGGCCGAGCAATGACTGAGAATCAAATAATGCTCAAGAGCATTGGTGTATCTCACCCTCAACTTGATGTCTTGATAAAGGCGGCAGCTCCTACTTGTTTGGGCGCAAAATTAACCGGCGCTGGCGGCGGTGGTTGTATGATCGCACTGACAAGAAATCCCAAATTAACCAGCGATGCAATCGAACTTGCTGGTGGCCGAACCTATATCTCAAAATTAGGAAGTCTGGGGTTGAGGGTCGAAAAATTGAGCGACCAGACCTTCTGGTCAAGAAGTTGACACTGAGGGCCATTTATCTGCTTAGGGGAAATGCTGTCCTTTATATACCTCTTATAAGTCGCTTATAAATATGACAACTGATGAAGAACGTCTAACTGTAGTAAATGTAGTCGCAAGCACAAGAGTCGCAGAGGAACTCGATTTGCCTGATATCGCAATTCAGCTAAACTGTGAATATGAACCAGAACAATTCCCTGGAGTTGTCTACCGGGTAACAGACCCAAAGTTGGCCATTCTTATGTTCCGCTCAGGAAGAGCGGTATGTACCGGCGGAAAGGATGAGGACAACATACACACCGGAATTGACAGAATGATTTCCGACCTACGTGGTGCTGGAATAAAGACATGGGATCTCGCTGATGTTGAAATTGAAGTTCAAAACATGGTCGCAACCTATGCCCTTCACTACCCTGAAGACTATGATGGCAACGACAAGTTCACTGGAGAACCCTTGGCAGGAGTCCCGAGGAAGTTGAACCTAAACAACCTCACCTTCCACCTACCTTTTGACAAGGTAGAATATGAGCCAGAGCAATTCCCAGGCCTAATTTATCGACTTGACTACCCTAAGGTTGTCTGTCTGATTTTCGGCAGTGGTAAGATGGTAATAACCGGCGCTCGACACAAAGATGAGATTCTCGAGGCTGTAGAAATCATCAAGGATGAGTTAGCAGACTTGCTGTGAGATTGACCTAATCCCGGCTTTTCCAACAGGAGAAGTGTTCATTGCCTATGTAGTGTGTCCCTGCTGCATGCGGAGCATTGCCCGTCGGCAAATCAAAGCACTGGCTTTGATTTTCATCATGCTCATATCGACCACAATTTTCTACGAAACACCTCAACAACTCGATGATTACGAATACTTTGAAAGTAATGCAAAATCAACGGCTAATACTGTCGATGTACCTGTATGGCGCGTTGGAGATAAATGGAAGTATGCTGGAACTTTTGACCCGACACAACTAGTTATTGACTCGGGGGTTGAAGCAAACGTTGGTGAAATAAATGGAGATTCAATAACAGAAGTCCTGTCGATTACCGAACAAAATGTGGGTGGTACACCAACTTTGGTATACACGATTAGAACCACGGCTAATTTTGATAAATCTGGAGTCTCCCTTGACGCATTTACCGGTGTCGCAGAGATTGAGTTCACTCAAACTGAAGTTCTACGAGTTAGTGATTTGGCGTCACTCAGTAGTGATTTGGACCTATTCATCGAATTTACGCCAAGTGGTATTAGTTTCTTGAAGCAGACTGTTGGAGATATAACCATCTCAAATACCTACACGCCACCAAGTGAAAACTATGATTTCCCGTTGAGAGATGGTGATAGGTGGGCGACGACTGTAACTTCAACCTCACAATGGTCTGGTTCCAGTGACTACATAACCCCATTTCCCCCACCGACGACCGATACCAACACCTCGACGTATGAGGTTACTAATGTAGGCATACCAACCAATGACTTCGGCCAATCGATTAACTATGGAGGGTGTGACAATTCCTATGAGATAACAACCTTCAATTCAGACGGAGATGAGGCAGGATACACATGGTATTGCCCAGAAGCTCGTAATTTTGCTTGGAAGCATACTGAGGAAGATGTCGGACTAACTATTGATTTTAGACTTAAAGAATACATGCCTAAAGATTCCTCGGGAGTCAATATTTACAACGACCCTGGAATCCGTGATGACTGCTTAACGATTGACACTAAAAATGACGTAACTGCGTTAGATACGCCAATTGATGTATGGGTAAATGCATCCTCGGCTAGTGGTTGTCTTAGCAGTACAAGCGGCGTTTCATTGGAACTGCGCCATGAAGCAACAGGGGAAGTTCAATCTCTTACCACTGCCGCTAATGGCAGCGCATGGACAACATTGAACATCGGCAATCTAGAAGATGGCTCAACCACATCAACAGACTGGGCGAGCCATGGTTTAGTTGCCAAAACCATCAGCGGCAATCTAGTAGGAGCGAAAACAATTACTCTTGATGATGACCTTGTCGTGTTGGATTTATTTGCCGATGCTGAACGGGCAATAATCACTAGAAATCGTGATGGTGATTTGAAGCAATTAAATGCGTTGTCTGGTTACAATGTGCTACCAGGAGATCAATTAATTGTCGAGGTTTCAATTCAGAATAACGGAATTTCCAGTAGTATTGCTACCGATTTGCGAATTTATCCCCCAAGTGGCAACAGTTTTAATTTGCCAGTTCCTTCTTTGTCGACGTATGAAATTTATAAAACAAATTTTACTTGGAACGTGCCCGAAAATCAAGCAATTGGTAACATTCCAATATCTTGGGAAGCCGATCCAGACGAACTAAATTCTGCCGATGCCAACCCAAACAATGATTTTGCCATCATTGAATTATTCGTTGGTAGGTTACCCACGCCGGTAATCAACCATGTGACTGACCAAACGAAAGTAGAAGTTTTTATCGATGCTAGTTCAAGTTTTGATGAAGATGGTGGAAACGTTTCGTGTATCTTCAATATTCCCTACGATGATGGTAGTCGCTCTTGGGCTTACATCAAAGTTGTATCAATGAGTTGTCAAACCAATTGGACTTGGATTGATGATGGAAATTACCCCATAGCAGTCACGATCGTTGACGAAGAGCGGGATGAAGTTGAGCAGATTATGTATGCAAACATCACAAATCGGGCTCCGCTATTGGAGATTAGAAGCATGCGGAGCGAGGCTAGAGTCGAACACCCAATCACCCTGTATGCGTTTGGCAATGATACTGATTCTGAAGACCCCTTCCCAGGTGTTGTCGATGTATACTGGCCTGATGCCCAATGTATGGAAGGATACTATACCAAAACCTGCACAACTACCGCGCCAACTGAAGGATATCATACCTTCACAGCCGTAGGAGTGGACGATGACTTAGCACAGACTGAAGCAACCATCGATATCTTGTTTACCAATATCGTCCCCCATAGTACGATAATCAACCTGTACGATAACGGGGCGATTATTGAAGCGGATGAACAACAGATTTGGCAACTTGATGAGGATCAGATTGTTACCATCAAGGGACAGGCTGAAGACTCAGTGGACGATATCGAACAATTATCTCACACTTGGTGGCCAGATAACCGACAAAACAACTTGATTTACTTCTTTACTGGTAGGGTTACTGAATTTGAAATGGATTGGGAAACGTCGGGGCTTCATACAATCCGCCTTGATGTAACCGACGATGATGGGGCGACGAGCGTGACCAATGAGCGTTGGGTTAACATTCGCAATGTACCGCCAGTAGTGCAACCATTAGATTCTGTTTTGCCAATCGCTGAAGGGCAATCGATTACCATCAATGGTAATTCAACCGACACAAAAAGCGATATCCCGACACTGGTCAAGTGCTGGGATGTTGACCCGGGAATAGATAGTGACGGTGTTGGTGGTGCGAGTGATGATTGTGACATAACCGGAGATGTGTTCACTTACGCGTGGAATCGAAGTGGCTCACACACAGTAGTCTATCACGTAACTGACGACGATGGTGCGACGACCAGTGAAATCGTTGTTGTAGAAGTGGTAAACATACCACCAATTGTTAGGTTAAATTCTGTTGATTGCCGAGCATATGAGACTTGTACTCTCGATGCACGTTCGACCATTGACTCGCTCAACGATCTTGATGGACTGAACTATGCATGGGACACTGATGTTAATTTCGATAGCAATGGCGATGGAATCAAAGATAATGATGCAGACTTAATTGGGGCTAGAGTTGAGCATATCTTCAAAGAAGCAGGGAAAATCACGATCAAGGCCATGGTTTGGGATGAGAACCCGGAGAAACCAGGAGCAAAGGAACTAGTTGTTAATGTCGGACCTGCAGACCGAACTATTTTACAAGATACAGGTGCATTACTCGCTGGTGAAGAGGCTAATCCTATCGCTCAGTTAGCAGTTGCTTTGATTGTGATTCTACTCCTCGTGTTAGTTGGTCGAAGAAGAAGTAAGAATGCAAAAATTAAGAGTTGGGAAAGCGATGAACTTGACAAGGTGTTTGATCGGGAAGGAAAATTAGATTCTCAAACACGCAAACCCGGCGCTCCGCCTCCCGGATTTATATTCGATCAAGCCTTACAATCATCAACAAACATTGTCGATGCAGATGAAATATCAATCGATGAACTACTCGCTGCGCCAAAACTACCGGAAGGCGGTCTTCCTGACGGCTGGACAATGGAACAATGGAACTATTATGGATATGAATGGTTGAAGACTCAGAAGTAGTCAAAAAATCGAGTCTCTCAAGTAATAGGACTTCGTCGCCCAACCATGTTTAAACAGCGATGTTTAGCGGTGATTTTAATTTTGATTATGTTCATTGCCCCGCTTGGGAATTTGAATGATTCAAGCGACAATGAAACTCTCGCAGACATTTCAATCAAGGAATCTGGTACCCTGAATGGCTGGCCTGATGTCCCCACATGGCGAATTGGGGACAAATATACCTACGAAACCCAATTCGATGTACAACAACTTATCCAGCAAGCTAATGTTTCTGCAACCTTGAACACCCTAACAGGTGATACAGTGTATACTGTTGCCGATATATTTTTCATAAATATCGATAATGTTCAAACTCTAGTCTATAAAATGGATATTTCAGGTTCGTTCACCTCGGGCAACAATGGTGCATACATTGAAGACACACCGGTAGGTGATGCAAACGGTCGACTGGATATCGAATACTCGGGTGAAGATATAATCAGAGTTCGTGATTTAGCAATCGTAAACAGTGATTTTACTTTAGATGTCGAATTTGCACCATTTAATCTAGGGTTCTTGAGTGCTAATCTAGCTACAATTTCATTTGATACTGTATACTCTCCACCAAAAGAGAAAAACGATTTCCCACTTCACACCGGCGATCAATGGTATATGAATTTCTTCGCATCAACCACAGCAGGCGGAAGTTCTGATTACTTCGACCCTACGGAATTCGATACTGCTGGGCCCGAGAACAATAGTTGGCAAATTACGGCAAATGGAATTCCAACAGAAGACGGTAAGAATATTGCATACGGCGGTTGCGATGATTCATACAAAATAAATGAATGGAACCAAACAGGAGTATCTCAAGGGTTTACTTGGTATTGTCCTGACATTAGATATAATTCTTGGATGCGAGTAAGCAACGCCGCTGGATTTACCATTGACTGGTTGCTCAAGCGATACGAACCAGTAGATTCAAGCGGTGTTAATCCAACCTCTAATCCCGGCACTAGAGACTTGGAAATAGATATCGGTTTACAAGGTATTGCCACCCTACCAAACGCAGAACAGACAATCTCAATAGACTACAGTGGGCCCGCTGGAGCGCAAACTAATACCAACCTGCAATTAAGGTACGAGTTAGCCGAGACTTTACTTAACCCGACAACTGATACTAACGGACAAGCGACTGCAATATTCAATTCATCAGACGTTGTCGACACCACCAATTCAAGCGATGACTACTCGAGTAATGGACTAATAGTTTGGGATCCTCAAGCAGAGATTATTGGCGCAGCGACAATAGTAGTTGATCTATCACTGACACCTGTAGACTTAATCGCCCAATCCGAAGCGATAATTGTAACCCGAACTAGAGATGGCGTTGAGGCGACATTAACCAAATCCATTGGCTACAATGCCTTACCAGGTGATTTGCTATCATTTTCAATTCCAACTCAAAATCGGGGCTTATTATCGTCACCAGCCACGACAATAGAGGTTACTACCCCAACAGGCACAGTAATTAGTGAACCACTTCCTTCAATACCATCATATGGTGAAGCGAGAATTGATGTTGAATGGACCGTTCCACAAAATGAGCCTATTGGTCTGCAAAATCTATTGATTGAGGTAGATCCTGACGAACTTGTTACTGAAGATTCCAACCGAACCAACAACTTAGCAAGTGTCGAGGTTTTTGTTGGCAGAACGCCAACTGCCGAGGTAACGGTGACCGATGGAGTATTCACCAGGGAAAATGTAACTATCGACGCATCGGCGAGTTATGATGAGGACGGTGGAGATGTAACCTGTCGTTTCACTGTTACTTGGCGACTGCCGGACGGGGTTGAGAATTACGATGCGGAAAATTGCATAATAAACTACAACTGGAGTGATGACGGTATATGGAATGTCATGATTACTGTTATTGATGATGAACTCGATACTGATGTAATCGACGTTACTGCAACAGTGCTAAATCGTGCACCAATCGTTGATCTAGTTGTGCCAGAATCGATCGAGGTAAACCAATTTTTCACTGCTGACGCATCTGGCAGTAGTGACAATGATACCAAGAGGCCCGAAGAACAATCTCCAGTCGATATCACGTGGCCCGGCCTTGTGTGTTTTGATGGTGACAATGAGGGGACAACCTGTAGAATCCTCGCAGGAGAGGAAGGGCCAATGGTTATTACCGCAGTTGCTACAGATGATGATGGCGCACAAACAAGTATCTCTAAGACGGTAAATGTATTGAATGCCGCTCCCGCCTTAGCTCAACCTGAACTGTGGAAGGCCGGTCAAAATCAGTCTACAGATTCACTGGGTTACTGGAACTTGAATGAGGATGAAACGGTAATTTTACGTGCAGTAGCAGATGATACGCCTTTGGATAAAGATTCACTAATTATCGAATGGATGCCGTCTGATAGGGACGAGAACTGGACTATAACCACTGTCGGACCGTCTTCCCAAACTACTGTATCTTGGGCCACATCGGGACTTCACACACTAACGGTTGTAGCTTATGACAATGACAATGTTAAGTCAGAGATCAGAACTGGAATCGTCAATATATCCAATGTCGCTCCGACTATTGAAACTACAGGTTCCACTCAACCGATATTTGAGGACAATAATATCACCTTCACTGCTGATGTTACTGATACAGCATCTGATATCGACAATTTGGAAATTTGTTGGGATTTGGATTCTCTAAGCGACGCCGATGAAGATGGAGTAGCTGACAACGACTGTGACATCAGCGGCCTAGAGATGACTGCATCGTGGCCTACTACTGGAACAAGATGGATTACTGCCACAGTTACTGACGATGATGGCGCTAGTGATTCAACAAGCCTCAATGTCAGTGTGATTAATTCTGCTCCAAGAGCTAAAATAACCAACAGTACCGATGTATTAGCATTGAATGAAGGTGACAATCTCACTTTATCTGGAATAACAACTACCGATACTGCATTTGACAAAACCTCATTGATTTACGCTTGGGATAGCAATCATATAGATTCTGATTTGGATGGAGAAACAACTGGAGATATCGATCATTATGGAGCAGAATGGCTAATTAGCGATTTACCATCTGGAACTTGGCTAATCACTTTGACTGCCACAGATGATGATGGCGCAAGTAGCACTACAGAGATTGAGATTGTGGTAAAAGCAAAACCTGCAGATGGCTTCTTAGAATCGATTACTAACGCATTTGGAGGTGTCGGGACTTTGGTAATTGGTATACTCGCAGTAGTAGTAATTGGACTGGCCGCGTTCTTATTTTTCACTAGAAAATCTGGCAATTCATCAAACAAATATTCTGACTTTAGTTTGCCGAGTTCCTCAGCAAGTCAGTTTACTGAACCTATTGCAATACCTAGCGCTGATGCTGGATTTGGGTTATATCAACAAGATTCCACACAACCAGATCCCTATGCAGCCTACAATCCACAGCCACAAGTAGACCCATATGCTGCCTATAACCCTCAGGCACAAGTCTCCACCCAATCTGACGCATACTCAACATTCAGTCCAACACCCCAACCTGTCGCTCAACCTTCAGTAAACCCACAACCAGTTCCTGTAACAAATCAAGGCCCACCACTACCTGCAACAGGTTTACCTGAGGGTTGGACCATGGAACAATGGCAGCACTACGGCGCACAATACATTGCTGCACAAACCCCAAACATTGCTCAAAACCAGCCAATAATTAGAGATACTACCACCCAATCTGCCAGCAATTCTCTGAATGATATTTTAGATGACTTGGATTTGTGATGTGTGAATATGGTAAGTTTATGGGGATTTTTTGGCCTTCCGGACCCAGAAGGTGTACAAAAAGTTGGCCAAGCGGACACCACACCGGCAGCAAGTCAAACCGACAGTGAACCAAAAACCGCCCTAACCCAGTCTACACTGGACACCGAACAAACCAAACCTGTACAAGAACCACTGAGCGAGTTGCCCAAAGTTGAATCCGCGCACGTGCCTGTGCCAATACCACACAACTGGCAAGGCCCGGTTACTGCTGATGGTGAACCATTCCACGACATGGGCGTGCAAAATCAGGCTAGACGTTCATTCCCAACACGCGCACTGCGCTATGTTTCTCCCGATGAAATGAAGCGCATACCTACTAGAGGTATTGCTCAAAGAGTTGCTAATGGTGACACTGTAATTGTTGATTTAAGAGATTTAGTACACATGGATTCCCATCAAAACGCTTGCCGAAGAGACTTGAAGATGATGACCGATGAGGTTGGAGTTGGCGTATTTGCTCTAGACCAAGAGGACAAATTACTAATGATACCTGGGTCTGATGTCATAGTTGATGTTGGCAACTATAATCTAGGCATCAATCCTTTGATGTGATTTGCTCTATGTCGGAAATTTGCTTAAAAAGGGCATTATAGTCGAGTTAATGTGGCCGGACGATTTAAAGTACCATTTTCTGGCTTGAGTGGCTCATATATTCCTCATTTCGCATCATCAATGATTATGATTATTCCATTCATGCTGGCAGTTACCTGGCTATCAGCTACCGAATCTGAGTATTCATTTAGGCAAGATAATTATCGACTCGAAATCGCCTTTATTCTAACTGCGCTAATCTCATTTGGTTGGCTAATGTCAATGGTTGTTGGAATTGTGTTTGACTTATTTCCACTCACTCACGACAGCAAAGCGTATACTCAAACCCACTCAAATCAATATCTATTGATCAATATTATTGGTCAAGCACTAATTATGGGCGGAATTTTTTCTAATAACCTCAGTTTAATGTTTGAAATGGCAACTATTGGTTTAGTGTTACTATCCTGGGGACTTATTTCCATTGCGTGGCCTAGTTGGAGGCTACACTTGGACTCCATTGAAAATGAGAAAAATTGTGGCAATGTTGCTCTAGCACCGGCGTTAATGATTCCCGTATCTGTTTTGATCGTTCTAGCTTGTTGGATATTTAGAAAGGAGACAGGTCTGTTGGAATTCGGTTTTTCCTTCAACGTGGTGGTAATGATGGGAACAATAGCCCTAACACTGATTCTTGCTCATTTTAACCGACGCCTATCATGGGACTTGGTAAAATATAGTGACTTTAGACCTGTTGTAGCAATCTATCTGGTGTTAGCATTAGTGCATTGCTTTTCTGTGATGATGTACGAACGAGGACAGATTACCGAAAACTTGGCTAACATTACTCAGTCTTTGCCTTTCTTTTGGGCCTTCGTTTCAACCAGGCCACTCAAGATGCTGCAAAGTACGATTGGCAAAAATCGTAAGCCTCATTCTGCTTTGATAGGTCAAGGTCAAATGTATTTTCTAATTGTGGGAATTATGTCAATTATTCCAGACTTTGATGAGGGTAAATTCATCAATATATCTTATGTGACACTTATTTTCTCCACTGTTATGTTATCGATATGGGGCTCTGGTTTATATCTCCATTACGACCATTTACACAAATCAATCCACAATCGATCAAAACACAACAAATTGTTGATATTCAATGGAATCGGAGTAATATCTTTGTTCATGATAGGTTTTAGAATCACTGTTTTTGGTGATAATACCGACCTTGTGTACTATTTTATGCGAAACTTTGCGCTGTTTTCGATGATGGCGTATATGTTGATTACGATGTTTAGAGATTTATTCTTATCATTAGATACATGGCATCGAGTGCCAATGCATTATGAACGCTATGTTTCATAATCGCTGAGTTCGACCAAGCGTGCCATGGCATCACTTGCTATACCGAGAACTGTTGCCTCATCGCCTTCTACAAGTCTAGCAAATTCGCCCATTGCTCCGGCCAAATCATATGAGCCAGCCTTTCCGACCCATGAATTATTGAGCACTAATTCAACTAACACTTCATCTGAGAGATTGTCAAACTCAACTATCGCTTGGTTCAAATGAAACTCCCAACTACCGCGATAAAAAATACCTGTTGCAGACCAGACTCTATGCCGCCGACCAGAAAGTCGGTGCAACATAGCAGCAGCTTCGATTGCATCACTGGCTTTACCCATTGCAAGCGAATCAACATCAGGGTCTTGAAGCATAGTATCGCTTACCACAACTAACTCGTAATCGACATTGTCGGTAATTGCCGACGCCTTTTTCTGGCAGATTTCCAAAACTTGCCCGGAAACATCCAACGCTGATGAGGTTTCATCTACTGTATTAATCCCCTGACAAGTTAAATCTGGGAAAATTTGGCCTAACATTTCAGCCCTGCGGGATGATTGGGAGGCGAGCCAAACTCTCATCAAAGTACTCCTTTTTCCCCAATCAATCAACCTTGCGATTTTCTGCCACAATTTTTAGACATATTCAAGTGATTGATAACACTGGGATAAATGGTGCCCGAATGTCAGGACTAGAGAGAATCCCAACGCACATTGAAGGATTAGACGAGAATATGCAAGGTGGCATACCCCAAGGTCACATCTGCTTGGTAGCCGGTGCTTCAGGGGCAATGAAATCAAGTCTAACTTTCTCAATGCTATACAATGCCGTACTTTATGGTGAGACCAGTGGAATTTACATTACACTTGAACAGGGTAAAGATTCACTAAGAGCTCACATGAGTAATATGGGTATGAATGTTGATGACCCTAGGGTAAGAAATCGAATCGCAATCATTGATTTGGTTGATTTACGGGTTCAGTTGGACGAGCAAGGAATGAGTAATCGTGTAGATTGGATGGGCCAACTAATCAAGCAACTTACGTCATATCGCCAATCAATCGGTTTTGAATTATTGGTATTCGATTCATTGGGAGCATTCTTTACCTTGACAAAAATGGATAACCCCCGAGATGAAATATTCCGATTGTTCGAGGCCGTGCGAAGGCTCGAATTAACCTCATTCTTTATTTGTGAAATGACTGGCGAAGATCACAAACAATTCGGGGAATATGGCATTGAAGATTACCTAT
>TARA_B100001121_G_scaffold46345_1_pt1 | contig 17534 bp, 5 predicted proteins | sample TARA_B100001121 | Tara Oceans TARA_B100001121 (sample SAMEA2622817) | marine metagenome | biome: marine biome (ENVO:00000447); feature: surface water layer (ENVO:00002042); material: "saline water (ENVO:00002010), including plankton (ENVO:xxxxxxxx)" | depth 5 m
AGTTTCCCCTGAGAGTAAATGGTTCTTCCAAATTCACCTCCACATACAACCAAGGTATCATCAAACATTCCTCTCTCTTTGAGATCTTTAATTAACCCGGCACAAGGTTGGTCAATATCCTCACATTGTTGGCGGATTTTCGAGGGTAAGCTTCCGTGTTGATCCCATCCTCTGTGAAAAAGCTGAAGAAACCTTACTCCTTTTTCTGCCATTCTTCTAGCGAGTAGGCAATTCCTAGCAAAGCTTCCAGGCTTCTCAACATTTGGACCGTACAGATCCTTAACATGCTTAGGCTCCTTAGAGATATCCATGAGTTCTGGAACTTCTGCCTGCATCCTAAATGCCATTTCATATTGAGAAATTCTAGTTTGAGTTTCCGGATCATTGAACTTTTGATGAGTCTTTGAATTCAATTTTTGCAAACCGTCAAGCATTCCCCTTCTCATATCTCGATCAATACCAGGAGGGTTATTAAGATACAGAACTGGCTCTCCAGAGGAACGCAGTTTAACTCCTTGATGCTTTGAAGGAAGGAATCCACTTCCCCATAACCGATCATATAGGGCCTGCAGCTGACCTCTCCCTCTCGAAATCATTACAACATAAGAAGGCATATTTTCATTTTCACTCCCTAAACCATAACTAAGCCAAGAACCCATGCTCGGTTTTCCAGGAGGCTGGACACCAGTATTAATGTAAGTGATCGCAGGATCATGGTTGATGGCCTCAGTATTCATTGAACGAATAATAGTTATATCGTCTACAATTCCAGCTGTGTGAGGAAGAAGATCCTTGTTAACCCAAGTCCCATGCTTACCAAACTTTTCAAACTCAAACATTGGAGCAACACAAGGAAATGATTTTTGCCCACTAGTCATTCCAGTGATTCTCTGACCTTGTCTTATGGAATCAGGTAATTCTTGACCATGTATTTTACGAAGCTCAGGCTTGTAATCGAATAGATCAATATGCGAAGGACCACCTGGAAAAAAAAGATAAATGGCTCGTTTTGCTTTAGGTGGAAAATTAGGAAATCCAGGAAGCCCAGAAGCTGCTCCAGCTGACCCAATTAAATTGGGGTTCCATAAAGAACTCAATGCTGCAGCCCCCATTCCGTGACCTGTGCTTAACAAAAAGTTTCTGCGATTGTAATCATCCATAATGTTTTATTGTTAAATTTAGTTTAACCTCGGGTCAATGTTTCGTCCATATTGAGTAGCATCTGAGCTATAACGGTCCATGATGCATGCTCAACTAAATCAATTTTTTCATCTCTTGAAATTTCACCCACAGACAAAAACTGCTTAGCCTTCTCATTATCTGCATTAAACGATTCCATCTGTGACTTCAAAACTTGGCTGATAACTGAAATCTCCTCTTCGGTAGCCTCTCTTGATAAAGCAACATTAAAACCATAATTAATTCTATCCTTCTCATTATTACCCGCCTCAGTGATCATTTTTTGAGCAAATGCTCTCGCAGCTTCAACGAATTGTGGATCATTCAAAACAACTAAAGCTTGTAATGGAGTATTTGTGATCGGCCTTTGTATCATGCACTTTTCCCGAGTCGGAGCATCAAATATAAGCATATTAGGCATTGGAGCTGAGCGTTTCCAATAGGTATAAATTGACCTTCTGTAGAGCTTATCACCGGAGTCTCGCTTATAACGAAGTCCTCCATTTAAGGAAACTTCGTTCCAAATATTTGCGGGCTGGTAAGGCTTAACACTCGGCCCTCCAACTGAGTCCACCAATAGTCCTGAAAACGAAAGTGCTGCATCACGAATAAATTCACCCTGAAGACGAAATCTTGGAGATCTGGATAAAAATATATTTTCAGGATCTTTATTTTGAGCAATCTGAAGAATCTTGGATTGCTGCCTATAAGTTTTAGAAGTGACAATCTGGCGAATAGTTCTTTTAACATCCCATCCATTTTTCACAAAATCATTGGCTAACCAATCTAGGAGCTCAGGATGAGTTGGTGGTGATCCTTGATTACCAAAATCATCTGGTGTCTTGACTATTCCCCTTCCAAAAAACATAGACCAATATCTATTAACAGCTACTCTTGCTGTCAGAGGATGCGAAGGGTCGGTCAACCATTTGGCGAGCCCTAATCGATTGGTAGGAGCGTCGGCTGCGAGCTTCGGAAGAATCGATGGCACTCCTGGATTCACGATAGCATCTTTACCTTCTTTTATGGGTTGATCATATTGCCCCCTATTTAGAATATATGTGATTCTTTTTTTGGCCTCAGGATTATCCTGCATAATCATTGAGGTAACTTTTTTTTGAGCCAATAAGTCAGATTTCTTTTTGTTAAGATCGTTTTTTATTGCAACCAATCTTTTATAATCATCATCGTTATTGTTTAGATAATAATTAAGAAGAGTCATTTTCTGTTCTTTACTTCTCTCTTTTTTATCAATTGCTAAGAGACTCTTTATTGGATCTCCTCCAATACTTTTAATTTCATCCACACCTAGCGCGCGATCATAAATACGCAACTCATCTAACTCTCCTTTGAAATGGCTGGTCTTTGAACGGCTACCTATCTTAAATGGTGCTTCAGTAAGGATTGAATCATTCAAAGAATCCTGCTCGACTTTATTACCAACCAAATTTCCATCTATATAAAGCTTTATCCCAGATGCCTTGGAAGAACCATCATATGTTATTACGACATGTTGCCATTTGTTAACTTCAAGTTGCTTGTCAGAAACAACCTTCAAAGCATTATTTGGCCATACACTAACAATGTGGGTTCCAAAAGATCGATTCTGCAGCCAAAAATCATAACCCCTATAATTCTTGTCCTCATTCATACGAGCAAAGACAGCTCCGTTTCCATCAGCAGGCAATTTAAGTAATGCTGAGAAAGTAAAAGCTGAGGTTCTCTCTAACTTTGGCCATTCATCAAAAGCAAAAGAAGTCTTACCATCAAAAGCAAGACCAAGTTCATTATTTCTTTTAACTGATGTTAATTTACCTGAAATAGTTCCAGTAACTCCACCTATTTCATCTTTGACTTTATTACCTGATTTTTCGTTAAGAGAGAAAAAATGCTTTATTCCACCAGGTTCCAAATTGGCATTGTCGACATTCTTTTCTGCCTCTCTTAGCCAAGCCACATATTTTGGAATTACTGAACGCTTATACCCCTCAATTTTGTTATCTTCATAATTTATTCTCTTATCTAACTCTTCCAATTTGGCTTGCTGATTTTTATCAGGGACATTCACCACTGGAGCTTGATTTCCATTTCTAGTCTGCATGCCCGGGTCAGTAGTATTATTGAAATAGGCAAACATCTGATAATATTCTCTTTGCGATATCGGATCATATTTATGATCATGACACTGGCTACATTCCATTGTTAGTCCCATCCAGACATTTGAGGTTGTCTTTACTCTATCAACAACATACTCAACACGAAGCTCTTCGGAAATAGCCCCTCCTTCATCAGATGTCGCATGATTACGATTAAACCCGGAAGCAACTTTTTGACCAACCGTAGCATTAGGCAATAAATCCCCTGCCAGTTGTTCAACAGTGAACTGATCAAATGGCATATTAGCATTGTAGGCATCTATTACCCAATCACGCCATGGCCACATAAACCTTGGGCCATCCGCATGCATTACAGAAGAATCCCCATATCTAGCCGCATCCATCCAAGCCAAAGCCATTCTTTCACCGTAAGAATGTAATTGCATTATACGATCAACCATTTTCTCATAAGCATCTGGAGAATTGTCTGCAAGAAATTGATCAACTTCCTCTCTAGTGGGCGGTAATCCAGTAAGATCAAATTTCACTCTCCTTATCAAAATCTCTTTACCAGCTTCATTCATGGGAGATAGACCAACTTCATTGAGCCTATTAACAATAAACGCATCAATCGGATTATCTGACTTGTTATTGTTATCTATTTTTGGAGGTTTTGATTCTTTAACTTTTTCAAAGGCCCAATGATCTTGATATTCTCCACCACCCTTAATCCACTCCGTTATCAATGCCTTTTCTTTTTCTGATAAAAGTTTTTTGGAATCAGGAGGTGGCATAATCTCCTCAGAGTCTTCCGTTTGAATTCTGAAAAGGATTTCACTTTCAGTGAGATTATTCGGATCAATTGCTTTGATACCATCGTTATCTGATACAGCACCTTCTCTTGTATCAAGTCTAAGTCCCGCTTTACGATGATTAGCATCAGGACCATGGCATTCGAAACATTTTCCTGATAAAATTGGTCTAATGTCCCTATTAAATTCAATAGCCCCAAAAGAAACGGAACTTAATAATAATATAAAAATATAGATCAAAAACTTGGATGATATACTCATAGCGGCAAATATTAACTACCTTGCAATGACTAATCTGACAATGATCTTCAATAAGCTCAAGTCTAGAGCCATTGAAATGGTGATTTTTTCAGTTTAGTCGGCTATTCAAGGACTATTTTTAACCTAAAAAATTGCGAAAGATTTAAATTAACTGGTTTCATTGATCTGAAAGACTTTGTTTCGATTCCTGACTCTGGATCATTCTCAGATGGAATTGATTCCAAATAATTAGATCCACTATTCCAGTTAATCATGTCGTCAGAAATTTCCAAAATAATCTGGAGACCTTCGACATTAATTCTTTGTTTATAAGAATATGTTAAAAAACTATGGCCATTCTGTGATATCTCAGAGATACGATCTATATTTGAAATTCTAGAGTTAATTACCGGTGAAGAATCCAATGCATACTCAACTAAATTAATAAAGCCATCCCCATCAGGGTCAGCGTTTGGCTCAGAAAATTCATCACTCATAGTAAAAGATTGAATCCAATCTGAGTAACTGCGAGAGCTTGTAGTAACAGTTGGTGTTCCGTCCAAAGAACTTGAAGCAATCCAATTCTCTACATTTGAATGATCCGGATTTTTAAAAGGTTGATTTAAAACAAGTGAGTAACCTCCTCCATCAGCCGACTCCGGCCATGGTGATTTATCATTATATTCAAATGATTGAACAATTGAACCATCTATCAATTGTAGTTCGATCAATTCTCCATCGTTACTAAGATTACCTGTAAATTCTCCTATTATCTTATTAGGATTAACTTCTGGGTATCTAATACTAAAAGCTTCTCTATTTCGAACAATGATTGCACTTTCATTCGGGCGTAAACCTAAAAGGTTAGAGCTTGAAAAATCAAAATTGATACCCTCCGTAAACACCAAGTTAGAACAATCAATTGGATCTCCACTAATATTTGTTAATTCTATAAATTCAAAGTCAGATCTAGAAAATTGCCCATCAGGATCTTCAATCTCGGTACTGGGCGAAGGACGATAATGCAATTCGCTAATAACGAGATTATCTGATGTTGCTGGAATACCAACTCGGAAAACTGATTCACTTAAAGCGGACCAATTATTATCTTTTAGCACTCTCGCCTTTAAACGAGAGCTCACATCTATTGAAAACTCAGAAGGGTCACTGGCTTTCGTTGCGATGAGTTCTAAATCAAAACTAATATCAGAACTTGTTCTGGATACCTGATGAACTTCGACGGCGATTGTATTTTCACCTTCTCTAAATAGTTTCAAGGGGATATTGTTTTTGTCTAAAAATATCGTCTCTTCAGATCCTCCGATTCCTTCAGTTGCAAGTGTATCATAGCTGATTAAACCTTCCGGCATCGCCACTCTCCATACCTCTGATCCATTTAAGTAGATGACGGCTCCATCATCTTTTCTAATGGAGAGTCGAGCTCCCAATAATTCAGCGGGGTCAGCTAACTCAAATTTTTTTCTAAAGTAGGTAGTAATATTCTTTTTACTCCCACTATCACCGTAAGAAACAACAGTTCCTTCTGCTCCATTTCGCCCATCACCGTAACCGAGTTCAGCTACACCCTCCTTCCAAAGGGAATCATCAAATTCAGAAAGACGCCAGTTGGTCGACTGATCACTTCCATCGTCCAAATACTTCCATAAAGATTCTTTACTAACTAAATCAAGTTCCTCTGTGCCCCCACTAATATAAACTGCATTTGGATTAATATCACCGCCTAATAGTCTTGGATCAGTTCCATCATAAGTAACATAAATATCACCATCTTCAGATGAAATTAGAGGCTTGTACCCTGGTTTAACTAATTCAGTATTTTTTTCGTATTCTGGTGCCTCTAAGTCATACCATCCTCTTACCCTAAATTGATTTAAAAGATTTTCAGTTCTATCAGGCCAAAAAACCTCTTTCATAAATTCCCATTCCTTGACCCACTCATCATCACGGTCCCATGGCAAGTTACGCCCCGACGACGGCTGCCATCGAGCAGTCTCTGGAACGATAGCATCAAAAATTTCATTCATCCTATAATCATGATAAGGACGCGGACCGTTAGGACTAAGAACCCCATCATTGAAGCAATGTTTATAAATTCTATCCTTGAAAAAAATTTTAAACTCTTCGTTACGCATCATTAGATTAAAGATTCCGTCCGGAGCCCCCACGCCAAGATTGTTGGCTTCTACATCATATAACATCACGTCACAATCCCAGGAATAAAACCGCCATCCTCCTCTGCCAGAATATTTGGGTCCGGCAGCCATCCAATTATGAGTAGTAGTCCAATCCCAATCATTGCCGCAATAAAAATACAAGAGCTGATTGTCAGCCAAATGAGACCAATTAATCCAATCTTTTGAATCAGTTCCACTCTGGGATGCCGCTGACTTAACTGTCCTCCAGGTATCATGCCAATCATCTCCAGCACCATGGTTGCTCCCATTTCTTCCTGAATTCGTATAATGATAATCTTCGGGTTCGCCGCCAAAATATTTGTCGAGGTAATTATGCATTGGCCTCTCATGAATATGATAAAGCCCGTGATAGGATCCATTTAGATAACAGTGGACGAACCTACCATGTAATGAAGGGTGTCCCATAACCATCTCCATATCACTAACCCATCGATTTCTTACATACTGCGCATCACCTTGTCTTTTCCGCCCAGGTGGATTGCCGGGGTTTGCCATCCAATAAAAATTATCATGTGATCCACTCCTTAATTGAATAACATCAAACGTCTCACTTACTTTTGAGGAATACGGATGGCCTTCAAACAATGGATACCTAAGTTTTGATGCACCGTATCTTGTCCTAAAATAGCATCGGAAATTATTCTTTGCTGACCCAACACTAGCTCCACCAACAATTTTCATTCCGCATCCAACCCCAAATCCTTCCTCTGATCCATCATTACTAATTAGTTCTAATGTGGCCTCGCCCTCTGAGCCGGACATTCCCCCTCGCTTGGTAATTGAAATTGCAGGTAATGACAACAAACCATCATCCATTAAAGGACCATACTTGGGGTGATTCTTAATTGAGGGTAAAAATCGGGCCTGACCAATCACTCCGTTTGCGTTTGGATCAGACGTCCCATTGACCCAAATATAGGTATGAGTGCTAATTGGAGAAACTGCTACTGATGAATTAAAAGCAATAGCTCTCACGGTTCTTACACCTCTGGTTCCTGAACTCGATGAAGGAGACAATTGAAAAGGCCCCTCATAAATTGGGCTTCGATTCGTTGGCTCAGCACCATTCGTTGTAAAACGAATCACTGAGTCCGGAACAGTGGAACTTAATTCCAAATTTATCGGGTCTTTATAATAGCCCCTCTGGTGACTAAAAATAACATTGTTTGTTAAGTCGGCCGCAGTCTCAGCATTTTTTTGACTCGGACTAGGCTCCTGTAAATAACCAGTTTCAGTTGCTGCTACGTTATATCCATAAGAGACATCAACTCTCTGTTCAGGAAATTCTATCATATCGGCAATCGTCTCGCCGTCAGGTTTCACCAAAAGGATAGCTTCACCACTGCTTGATAATTCAAAGTTAGTATGTAAGGACTCATTTTCTAAAGAACGCTCTTTACCCGAGGCAAAAATAATTAAGTAGCCATTGGCACCGATATTAACTGAAGGAAATTTCCATTTTCTTAACTGATCAGCATCATCTGATAAAAACCATCCATCCAAATTGAGCGTACCAGTTTGCTCATTATAAAGTTCTATCCAATCAGAACTATCCCCATCATCATCCTTTAAAGTATTACCATTACTAGCCATAAACTCATTAATGCGAATTGAAGGCTCGGTAACTTTAAGAGTGAAAGATTTCTCAAAAATTAAACCCGTCATATCAATCGCTTGAATTCGAAATCGAATCTCAGATTGATCGTTTTTTATAGCTGATTTGAGCCTAAGATCTGAAGATTCAACATACAACAAGTCATTGTCATTATCACCTTCTCCAGCAACCAATGAAATAATATGTTGATCAAAAGAGTTAGGGTCAGAGACCTGAATTTTTCCAACTAATCCATTAATGATAATACCAGAACTAACGGAAGAAGAACTCAAAATTAGATTATCTGGCCTCTTAGGCTCGGCTAACTGAAATTTAAACACTTCCTCCAAAAAGCGGTTAGGGTCTTCAGCATCCGTGGACCTTATTCTAATACTAAATTCACTGAATAATGGATGATTATTAAAATTGTAATCTTGCGAAAGAAAAAGCTCTCCATCTTGAATATCAAATTTTTGATTATCTTCATCTCCCTCACCCGAAACAAATGAATAGAGATGATTAGCATTTCTTTTAAAATCCTCAGAAACAAATTTACCTAAACTCTGAATTTGTTCTGAAAAGAACTTAGAACCATTAATTGATATTGATTCGGGCGATGGAGGAACAGTTAATTCCGTAATAGTAAAAGCTTGTAAAATTGGATTGTTATCGCTTCCCCTTGAATTCTGTCCTCCTAAATGCTTAGCCATAGTAACATTAAGAGTACTATCACCATCCTCTAGAGTGAACGGGGCAATATAAGCAAAACCATTTGATTCACTCCAAGTTCCTTCTCCTTCAGAACTGAAATCATCAACTGCAAGCTCTCCCTCTATGGCAATATCCCATCGCCTATCTCTGTCTGCACCCTCATTAAACAACATCTGCAATTCATATTCTATTCCAGGCTGTAGTTCAGACACCTCGATTTGCAATGCCGCAGGGGCACCTTCCCATCGAATATCTCTCATAATCTCCTCCAAGTTATCAACAGATTCTTGATCAACTCCTGAATAATCTGGCCTACTTGTCCAACCATCGATTGAATGACTTGCAATTACATTAACATTGCTGGGGCCTTGCTTATCCGTTTCAAATAACACTCCATTGACGGCACGATCTTCATCACCATAAACATCAATCGCTACAACAATTTTTTCAGGATCAAGATTTAAATCATCAGGCCCATAAAAAGTACGAATTTCACCAAATTCAACTATTGTCTCTGAATGAGCACCGGTTACCAATAGTAAGCTTATGAACAAATATTGGCTAAGGCTCTTCATAATATAAAAGTGAACTAAATTATAATTCACTCTAAACTAGATAAGGACCAGCTAATTTTTGCAAATTACTCAGGCTCAACAATCTTGAGTAATTTTCCAATCTCTACATTATCTATTTTTTGATTCCTTCCTGATGGCCACTTAACTGAAACTGAATCAACTTCAGAAGCTTCGGCAAGACCAAAATACAGAGGAATAAGACTATGTGATAAGTAGCCAGAAACCCCATCATTCACTTTCGTATATTCTTTTTCACCAGCCTTAACGGTAACTACAGCTCCAAGTCCATCTCGATTTGAAGCATTATGACCATTTCCAACCAAATGAATCACTAATCTATTTATCTCTTTCTTCTCTGATAAGTCACTTTTCAAGACCATAGGCCCATCATGAAACTCATTGGTGATGATATCCAAATCACCATCATTATCGATATCAAAGATAGCAGAACTCCTACTTCCTAAAGCACCCCAAACCTCGACAGGTTCAGTAAGATTATACTCCTTAACTAAAGAATGATCTTTATCCCCAGCAGATGGATTCAAAGTAAACCATGGCTTGGCCGTCCTGCCATTTCTCCTAGGTTCAACCCCAAGAATAAACTCAGCATCAATAAACTTTTTCCCCGATTCGTTTATAAGAAGACTATTAACGCCATATCTAAATGGGAAATTCATGCTTGAGGCAATAAACACATCAACAAATCCATCAGCATTAAGGTCACCTGCGCTCAGTCCCCATGGCCAATAATTTTCTGCACCAATTTCATCTGAAACTTCCTCGTACTTTCCTTCTCCTGATGATTTATAAAATGCATTTCCATAAATACTCATTCCCCTACTGTTCAATATGCTTTCCTCCCACTTCATATCGCTTTTGAGTTTTTCTTTATTCGGACCCACAGATTGACTCATATCAGAGTGCATGTCCGTAATATAAATATCCTGATTGCCGTCATTATCAAAATCAAAAATCTGTATTCCCATCGCTCCCCAAGGGGTTTTTGGGAATACGTCACGACTAACAACCTCAAACTTTTTACCTTCAATATTCTTATATAGTTGGTCATGCCCCTGCATAGAGAGAACATATAAATCCGTCCAACCATCATTATTGTAATCCAAAGGGGCGGCATCCCCAGTCCAACTCTCATCAAGGAGACCAACGCCATTACTAACATCTACAAAGGTATTAGATCCCTTATTCTCATATAATTTACTGAGTTCATTTCTCTCGTCTGGTTTGAGATGACCTTGAAATGCATCCTGCAAACCAATGCAGTACCCCCCGTTACCCCTTTCATCCGAAGTATAAACTCCTACATTACACAAAAATAGATCTAAGAGTCCGTCTTTATTAAAATCAAAAAACACAGCTCCAGATGAATGCCCAATGTAACCAAGCCCTGATGGCTTAGTGACGTCTGAAAAATTTCCTTTACCATCATTTTCGAAAAAATAATTTCCTCCTCTAACGGTGGTAACAAAAAGATCAGCATCGCCATCATTATCAGTATCTGCAAAGGAAGCCGAAACTCCTATTTTATCTGATAGAGCTATATTGTCGGTTGTTACATCAACAAACTTCCCATTACCCATATTTTTCCACATTTCATTTTTACCTATCTGAGTTGAAAAATAGACATCCATCAAACCATCATTATTTATATCGGCCACAGCTAATCCATTGCCGTGATCATAATGTACGGCCTTATGATATTTTCCGGCATCGTCAACGATTTGATTTTTAAAAGTAATCCCACTCTGCTCAACGGAATCTTGAAATTTAAAATTCATGAACGCTTGGTGACTATCGAGAGAAGCAATTTGCAATTCTTTACGACTCTCCATCCAGTCAGGTTCAATAATTTCCTTGGGATACGGAAAAGGTGTTAAATTAGTATTAGATAATTTACCCGAAGGCTCTTTTTTTTCTTTAAGAACAACTTCAAGATCATTCATAAGATCGGTTACATCCTCATCACTAAGCCCATCATAGTAACCCCTAATTCTACCAATACGGTCCACCAAAACAAACCTCGAGCTATGAAGGATTGGCATGGCCTTATTTTTTGCATCCTCAGCTACCGCCAACTTAAATCCGTTAGCACTCAAATTCCAAAGATCTTCCCGAGGACCCGTTAAAAATTTCCACATATCTGAATTGGCCGATTTACTATCAGCATATTTTTTTAACACAGCTGGAGTGTCATTTTCAGGGTCTACTGTAAATGTTACCAAATTGATTTGATCTTTATCTGGGCGTTGATCTAATAATTTTTGTATCTCCAGTTTTTGAGTTGTCTGCATTGGGCACGTGCCAACACATCGAGTGAAAATAAAATCTGCTATCCATACTTTACCTAGAAGGTCATTGTATCCAAAGGAACTACCAAATTGATTGGTTAGTTTAAAATCTGGCAACTCACTAAAAACCTTCACAGAATCCTCCTCAACAATGTTTCCTTTATCATTTTTAGGAGATTCACTACATGAATTCAGAATTAGAACCAGAGCGCTAATAAAAAATAATCTACTTCTAGTTAAAAATATTTTGTTCATTTTGTATAATATAGCACCTAAAAGATAGAGCCTCCAGTCGCAAGAGAGGAACCATCAAAGTTGTTCATTGTTAATATTGAAGGACTTTCTTATTACGATTATGATAAGCGGCCTGTTCAATTATGAAGCCAATCACCCATTTAAGCGCCTTGTTGTTTTTCAGCTTTGTTATAGCTGGCTGCAAGGATCAAAATATTGGCAAAGATACAAAAAATAATTCCTCAACATTAAAAGAGGTCAATGAGATTAGAAAGGTTTCTCAAGATGAGGCAAGTGTCCCATTCAAACCCATTGGTTTGTATGACGAATCACTTCATCAAGAGCCTGATACCAGCTCTTGGAAAGTCGAAGAATTTAATCAACTAGTCGGCAAACAGTTCAAAAAACTTGAAAAGGTAATACAAAATCCTAAAGAAATAATTAATGAAAGTTTTGATTATTTATTGTCCAATAATTTTAATCCAAACTCATTAACACCCGAAAAAAAATTTATAGTTTACAGTGACGACCGCTTAGAAATAACGCAAGCAGTTGAACCAATCGAGACTAGCTCTGATCACGATGAATTTAGCTCAATGCTTACCGAGCTCTTAGAGCCATTAAATCAATCAGACAAGATAAGAACTAAATTCAAGACCTTCAATGTTGAATTAAATGACAGTGAACTTACCGAAGCCATAACACTATTGGAAATTGTTGGAGAAAATAATAATAAAATAATCTCAATTAAGTCGACATGGAAGTGTTACTGGGAATGGACTGAACAATCAAATATTCTGAAACTTCAGAATATTACACCTATTAATTATCAATTATCTTCCTCCAAAAAAATCGAGAATCAGAACCTTTTTAGTGATTGCACAGAGTCAATATTTGAAGGGGTCAAAGACTTTAAAAATCAGTTCAACAGAGGATCTAACTACTGGGCCTCAAGAATAGAGGACCGTTACGGAATATCTCTTTCTGGATGGCAAGGTATGGCAATGGGTGATGCAAACGGAGACGGAATAGATGACATCTATGTGTGTGAGCCTGGTGGACTCCCTAATAAATTATTCATCAGCAAAAAAAATGGGAAATTGATTGATGCTTCCTCCCTTTCTGGAACGGATTTCCGTATTCAGTCTCAGTCTGCGCTTTTCATTGATACTGATAACGACCAAGACCAAGACCTAATTATTGCCACAACACTAGGAATTATTTTCATGGAAAATGATGGCCGCGCTAACTACACAATAAAACATACAGAGCTAATTCCAGAATCAGCCCCGATGAGCTTAAGTGCCTCAGACTTTGACCAGGATGGCGATCTAGATATTTATGTTGGATGCTACTCGTTACGAAGATCATCAATCCATTCTAACGGAACCGAAACACTGAATGCAGCAAGACCAATCCCATATCATGATGCAAACAACGGAGGAAGAAACCTCCTTTTAAGAAATGACCTTAACTGGAAATTTTCTAACGTAACCACTCATGTAGGACTTGACCAAAACAATAGAAGATTCACACTTGCGACTTCTTGGGTGGATTTCGACATGGACGGGGATCAAGATCTATACGTAGCAAACGACTACGGCAGAAATAATCTCTACAGAAATGACTTAGATCAAAATGGAATTGTAAAATTTATAGACATCGCAGCACAGGCTGGTGTTGAAGATATGTCAGCCGGCATGTCGGTTTCGTGGGCAGATGCTGACCAAGACGGAGACCTTGATCTATACGTAAGTAACATGTGGTCATCAGCAGGTAACCGCATTACTTATCAACGTCAATTTCAAGAAAATTCCGATAAGGAATCCCTGAAGGGCTTCAGGAGACACGCCAGGGGAAACTCGTTATTTATTAATTCAGGAAATGGTACATTCAAAGATCTCAGTTTAGAATCAGGAACGAGCATGGGAAGATGGGCATGGGGGTCGCGTTTCGCAGATATTAATAATGATGGACTCCAAGATATTCTTGTTGCTAATGGCTTTATAACGCAACCCGAAGATAGTGGCGATTTGTGAAGCTTTTACTGGCGCCAGGTCGTGGCACAATCACCCACTGAAAAAACCGAGGATACTGAATTATCTAGCTATCTTAAAAATTGGAATGCCCTAGGTTCAATGATAGTCAGAGGCCGTTCGTTTAGTGGATACGAAAGAAATTGTTTCTTCTTAAATACGAGCAATAACAAAACAATTCAATTTGCTGACGCTTCTGCTGTGAGCAGTCTCGACTTAATCGATGATGGAAGAGCCATCATTGCAAATGATTGGGATCATGACGGGGATCTAGACATTTGGACAACCAATAGAGAAGCGCCCAGAATTCGCTTTTTGAGAAATAATCTTAGTGAAGAAAAGAGATCAAAATCTGTAAGCTTCAAACTAAAGGGAACATCATCAAACCGTGATGCAATAGGAGCAGTTCTAAAGTTAAAAGTTGGACCAAAACTGCTAGTCAATCAAATCGTAGCCGGTGACGGTTTTTTAAGTCAAACAAGTAAACGAATAACCTTCGGAATCGGTAATATTAAAACCAACGAAAAAATTAGCCTAGAAATAATTTGGCCTGACGGATCAAAAGAAGAGTTTATTGATATTAAACCAGGATCAAATTACGAAATTATCCAGGGATCAAAGAAAGCTGAAATCACTAACAATGTAACGAGATCTATTTCAATTGCAGAATCTGAAATAAAAAGCGAACCCATTTCTGAAAAGGCAAGAATTGTTCTTACACACAGGATTAAATCCCCTAAAATTGAATATGTAAATTTTGAGGGTGAAGCATTAAACTACACGCCTCAAAAAAATGGAAATTCGCCAATCCTAATCAATTTGTGGGCAAGCTGGTGCGGCCCTTGTCTTGCCGAGCTGAATGGCTTGAAGAAAAACTACCAAAAGTTAAGTGAAAAGGGTCTAAAAGTTTTAGCTCTCTCTACAGATTTTATTACTGAAGATAACTCCAGACCTAATCTTGATGAAGCCAAAAAAATAGTCACCAAAAATAATTACCCCTTTGATGTTGGTGTCACAGATGCTAACAGCCTGCGCCTTCTGACCGTCATGCACAATGGCATTTTCGCCAGAGAGAAGCCATTGCCATTGCCTACCAGTTTCCTAATCGATCAACACGGTCAGCTTTCGGTCATTTACAGAGGCCCCGTAAGTTCGGAGCAAGTGTTTAATGATATTAATTTGTTGAGTGCCTCACCAAGAGCTGTGGCCGAATCTGCTTGGCCTTTTAAGAGTAGTGATGGTAGTGAAAACTTTAAAATTAATAAACTCGATTTTGCAAAAGCCTATCAAAAAGGAGGGTACTATGATGACGCATTATTAGTGGCTCAAAATTACCTAAAAAGTATAACTGAAAATGACAGTCAATCTGGTCAAATCAATCGTGCCAAGACATGGATGTTTATTGCTGCTTTGGAACAGGGAGAAAAAAATTGGGGAAAGTCATCGGACGCTTATCTTGAGGCCATAAAAATTTTACCAAATCAATCCTTAATTAAAATCCAAGCAGCTGTAGTTCTCTGGATGTCAGGAAAAAAAGATCAAGCAAATGACTTCTTTTTAGAAACTTCAGGCTTAGGTAAAAAGGATCCCAAAATTCTCAACACTTTAGGCAAAGCTCATCAACAAATCGATAGAGAAAAAGATGCCATCGAATACTTTAAATCTGCGATAGCATTGAGCCCAAACAATATTGAATTCAAAATCAATCTTGCCATTGCATATCACCGAAATGGAGAAACGGCTAAAGCAATTGAGGAATATAAAAGTATTGTAAAAAATGATAATAATATTAACGCCAGAAACAATCTCTCTTACATACTTTCGACTGATCCTGATACGACATTAAGAGATGGCGAACTTGCACTCAAAATTGCGAAAGAAATTAATAAAGTCACAAATTTTAACAATCATTCAACTCTCGACACCCTGGCAGCAGCTTTAGCTGAAACCAATCAATTCGATCAGGCTATCAAAACAATAAAAAAAGCAATTACAATCGCTCGTTCCAGAGGAAATGATCTTACTGTCACTAAATTACGACAAAAACTTGAATATTATAAATCTGGTAAGCCATTTAGAAAAAAAGCTTCTTAAATTTTTCTCTTTTTATCTCCTTATAAGAATGTTTTAATAATCTTAACACATTAATCATGAAAGTTTTCCATTTGATCTTCTTCTCGTTTATTTTGATTTTTCCTTTTCTAGAATCTAATGCTTATGAAGTGATTAAGGGAGAGGTTTTAGAAATCACAGGACCTGACGACTTGGACCTGGATCCTGAAAATGTTTTGCTTGCAGTGGATGTTTTTGGAAACAATGACTCACTGATAAACGATGTTTATTTTTACAGTGATCGAGTGGGATTAGGTGATCAGGTAACTTCAGAGGGAACAGTTGAAAAAGATGGAGTAACAATCACCACCTCAGCAGCCAACAAAATTGACAATTGGGCAGGCGCACCCTTATTCACTGGGGATGATGCCGACTCAGCGTTCAATCTCGGTGAAGTCATGCGCGACATCAGATGGAACGGGGCACCTAATCCAATTACAGTAGACATTAGCGGTCTGGTAGGAGGCTTAGATTACAATGTTAAATTTCTTCTAAACGAAGGTGGTGACAGGGATAGAGGATGGGATATTTCTGCCAATGATGAGCTCGTAGTAGATAATATTACTTCAGAGGGAGGAGACGGTTTTTGGACTCCTGAAAACTCATTTGTTTACTCGGTCGATTTAGAAGCCGACGTTAGTGGGAACATAACAGTCGTTTTCCAAAACGACATTGGTGGAGAGGGCCAAGTGGCTGCTGATGGAAACCCAATTTTGCAGGGGGTTATTTTGACATCAAATGCTATTTCAGAAGATGAAGATGAAGACGGATTACCAGATGCATACGAAGAAAGACTTGTTGATAATATTGATGATTTGAATGGAAACGCGGACGGACCCGGTCCTGGCGCCGGCACTGGCGACTATGATGGAGATGGCATATCAGATATTGATGAGTATGAGGAAACGAGAACAGATCCGACGAAGGTAGATACGGATGAAGACGGATTAAATGATAATGTAGAAACTGACACCGGTGAATATGTAAGTGCCACCAATACAGGAACAAGTCCAAGAAATTCCGACTCAGATAATGACGGATTCAGTGATGGATCAGAAACTAACACTGGAAAATATGTCAGTGATGATGATAGAGGAACAGATCCAAATAATAGAGACACGGATGGAGACGGTGTAAAGGATGGAGTAGATATTGATCCCCTAGATCCAACTCTAACAATTGATACTGTCAAAGTTGGTAATGTCACAACATTCACCGGACCTGATGATATTAACCTTGAACCTTCAACTGTTGTCATCGCAGTGGACGTCTTCGGCAACATGGATAGCACTATCAATGGTGTTGAATTTTTAACAGACAGATTAGACCTTGGCGCAGCTGCTACAGACGAAGGCGTAGTTGAAAAGGATGGGATCACCGTCACCACAACTGCAGCAAACTCAATTGACAACTGGGCTGGAGC